>Ga0070684_100001050_pt1 | contig 19730 bp, 22 predicted proteins | sample KBSC723LmetaG_FD_65653 | JGI IMG/M metagenome (GOLD analysis project Ga0070684, IMG submission 65653) | Corn rhizosphere microbial communities from Kellogg Biological Station, Michigan, USA - KBS C7.2-3L metaG | ecosystem: Host-associated > Plants > Roots > Rhizosphere ...
CCGTTCGGGTTCTCGCCCGGCTCGTAGCGGAGCACGATCTGCCCGGCGGTCTCGAGCTCGGCGAGAAGCTCCGGCGGCGCGTACCAGCACCCTTCGCCGTGCTTGACCGGGATGACGAGCTGCTGCCCCGGCTCGGCCCGGTTCGTGAAGGGCGGCCGTGAGTGCTCGACGCGCACCGCCACGTCGCGGCAGACGAACGAGAGCGAGGCGTTCGCACGCAGCACGCCGGGAAGGAGGCCGGCCTCGCAGAGGATCTGGAAGCCGTTGCAGATGCCGAGCACCGGACCGCCCGCGGCTGCGAATCCCTCCACGGCGCGCATGACAGGCGAGAAGCGGGCGATCGCGCCGCAGCGGAGGTAGTCGCCGTACGAGAATCCGCCCGGCAGGACGACGGCGCCGGTTCCCTCGGGAAGCTCGTCGTCGCCGTGCCAGACGAGCACGGCATCGGCGCCGAGAGCGCGAAGCGCCCAGGCCGCGTCACGGTCGTCGTTCGAGCCGGGGAAGACGACGACGGCGACGGTCGGGCGACGCTCACGTTCGGTCACGGATCGATCAGCTCGATCTCGTAGCTCTCGATCAGCGGGTTCGCGAGCAGTTGCTCACACATGCGCTCCACCTGGGCACGGGCCTGTCCCGGGTCGCCGCCCTGCACCTCGAGATCGACGACGCGGCCGATCCGCGCCTCCCCGACCGCGAATCCCAGGTGGCGCAACGATTCCCGGACAGCGTCTCCCTGCGGGTCGAGGATCCCGGCCTTCGGGCGGACGAGGACGGTCGCCCTCACTGCCCCACCACCTCCGGGTCGGCGAGGTAGTCGTCGAAGCCGATCCCGGTCAGGCGCTCGAACACCTCGACGTAGCGGGCGCGCGTCCCGGTGACGACGTCGTCGGGCAGCTCCGGCCCGGGCGGCGTCTTGTCCCAGCCCAGCGCCTCGCAGTAGTCGCGCACGAACTGCTTGTCGAACGACGGCTGCGGTCCACCGGGCGCGTACTCGTCGGCGGGCCAGAAGCGCGAGGAGTCGGGGGTGAATGCCTCGTCGGCCAGCACCAGGGTGCCGTCCGCCTCGAGACCGAACTCGAACTTGGTGTCGGCGATCAGGATCCCGCGCCCAGCGGCGTGCTCCGAGGCGTACCGGTACAGCTCGAGCGCCGTTCGCTCGACCTGCTCGTAGCGCTCGCGACCGACCAGCGCGATCGCCTGCTCGGCGTCGATGTTCTCGTCGTGGCCGCTGGTCGCCTTGGTCGACGGGGTGAAGATCGGCTCCGGCAGCCGGTCCGACTCGCGCAATCCCGCCGGCAGGTCATGTCCGGAGGTCACGCCCGTCCGCTGGTAGTCCTTCCAGCCCGAGCCCGCCAGATAACCGCGGACGACGCATTCGAGCGGCAGCATCTCCAGGCGCCGGCACTCGGTCGACCGCCCGTCGGCGCGCAATCCGAGCAGATGGTTCGCGCAGACGTCCCTGGTGCGGGCGAACCAGAACGCGGACAGGCCCGTGAGCACGCGGCCCTTGTCGGGGATCTCGGTCGGGAGCACGACGTCGAACGTCGAGATGCGGTCGCTGGCGACGAGCAGCAGCCGCTCGTCGTCGATCGTGAAGAGCTCGCGGACCTTCCCGCTCGCGACGTGGGTCAGGGTCTCAGGCATGGGCGGCCTCCCGTTCGGTGGTCAGTGCGTGCAGGCGTTCGAAGATCGCATCGACGTGGCGGGTGTACGCGGCCAGGTCGAACGCGGCCGCGAGGTCGATTCGGCCGGCGATGCGCGAGTCGGCCTCGACCAGCTCGCGGAAGTCGAGCCCCTCGTCCCAGGCGCGCAGGGCGTGCTCCTGTACCAACCGGTACGCATCGTCGCGGGGCAGCCCGGCCTCGACGAGCGCGAGCAGCACCCGCTGCGAGAAGAAGAGCCCGTGGCCCGCGTCCAGGTTCGCGCGCATGCGCTCGGGAAAGACGACCAGCCCGTCGACCAGCCAGGCGAAGCGGTCGAGCATGTAGTCGAGCGCAAGGAAGGCGTCGGGTACGACGACCCGCTCGGCCGACGAGTGCGAGATGTCGCGCTCGTGCCAGAGGGCGACGTTTTCCAGGCCGACCTGCGCGTGCGAGCGCACGACACGGGCGAGGCCGCAGATCCGCTCCGCGGTGATCGGGTTCCGCTTGTGCGGCATCGCCGACGAGCCCTTCTGCCCCTTTCCGAACGGCTCCTGCACCTCGCGGACCTCGGTGCGGGCCAGGTGGCGGATCTCCGTCGCGAACCGGTCGAGCGACGACGCGACCAGCGCCAGCGCAGAGAGGAGCTCGGCGTGCCGGTCGCGGGGGACGATCTGGGTCGAGACGGGCTCCGGCTCCAGATCGAGCCGCTCGCACGCGACGCGCTCCAGCTCCGGGTCGGTGACGGAGTACGTCCCGACCGCGCCGGAGAGCTTGCCGAAGCGAACGCCGGCAAGCGCGTGCTCGAGTCGAGCGCGACCTCGGTCGAGCTCGAACGCCCAGCCGGCCAGCTTCAGCCCGAAGGTGGTCGGCTCGGCGTGAACGCCGTGCGTCCGGCCGATGCAGACGGTCAGCCGGTGCTCCTCGGCGCGCCGGACGACCGCGGCCCGCGCCCGCGCGATCCCCTCGAGGAGCTGCGCCCCGGCCCGCCGGAGCTGAAGCGCGAGCGCGGTGTCGATCACGTCCGACGAGGTCAGCCCGTAGTGGAGCCAGCGGCCCTCCTCGCCGAGCGAGGACTGAACCGCATCGACGAAGGCGGCGAGGTCGTGGCCGGTCGCGCGCTCCAGCTCGGCGACGCGCTCGGGCGTGGGCGGTACGGCTCGCTCGCGGATCTTCTCCGCCGCCTCGCGCGGGACGACGCCGAGCTCGGCCCAGGCGTCGACGGCGGCGAGCTCCACCTCGAGCCAGGCGGCGAGCCGGCTCTCGTCCGACCACACCTCGGCCATGGCGGGACGGGCGTAGCGGGCGATCACTCGTCTGATCGTAGCGTCGGGCTACGACGAGCCGAGGATGCGGGCGGCCAGCACCGCCGCGTTCTTCGCGTTGTCGACGCCCACGCAGGCGACCGGCACCCCGGGTGGCATCTGCACGATCGAGAGCAGCGCGTCGAGCCCGTCCAGGACGCTTTTCGACGAGCGCAGCGGGACGCCGATCACCGGCAGGTCCGTGTGGGCAGCGACGACGCCCGGCAGAGCGGCGGCGAGGCCGGCGCCGCAGATCAGCACCCGCAACCCGCGCTCGCGCGCGTTCTTGGCGTAGTCGGCGACGGCATCCGGCGTCCGGTGGGCGGAGCGCACCTCGAACTCGTGCGCGATCCCGCGTGCGTCCAGCTCGTCCATCGCCGCCTGCATGCGCTCGCGGTCGGACTCGGAGCCGACCAGGATGCCGACGACGGGATCAGCCAACGCGCGTCCTATCCGGAACCGCGATGTCGTGGCGGTAGCGGGCGCCCTCGAACGAGATCGCGGCCGCGCCCTCGTAGGCCAGGGCACGTGCCTGCTCCACGTCTTCGCCGCTGCCGGTCACGCCCAGGATCCGGCCGCCGTCCGTGACCAGCCGGTCGCCGTGGAGCGCGGTCCCGCTGTGGAAGACGAGCGCGCCGAGCTGCTCCGCCTGCTCGACTCCCTCGATCTCGGAGCCGGCGTCGTTGCGTTCGGGGTACTCGCCTCCGGCGACGACCACGGTCACCGCCGCGCGGTCCGCGACCTGGATGCTCGCGTCGCGCACATCGCCCGCCGCCGCCGCGGCCAGGGCGTCCGCGAGGTCGCCGTCCAGGCACGGGAGCATCGACTGCGTCTCGGGGTCGCCGAACCGGCAGTTGAACTCGAGCACCCGCGGGCCGTCCGCGGTCAGCATCAGCCCGGCGAAGAGGACGCCGGTGAACGGCGTGCCGCGGCGCGCCAGCTCCAGGACCACCGGTGCGTGGATCCGGTCGACCAGCTCCGCGACCTCGTCCGCGCCGAAGCCCGGCACCGGCGAGAACGAGCCCATGCCGCCCGTGTTCGGCCCGGTGTCGCCGTCTCCGACCCGCTTGTAGTCGCGTGCCGCCGCCAGCGGGACGGCGCGCGCGCCGTCGCAGAGCGCGAAGACCGAGAGCTCCTCGCCCTCGAGCAGCTCCTCGACCACGACGGTGCCGCCGAGCGCAGCCGCCGCCTCCAGCCCGGTGTCCGCCTCCTGCTGCGTCCGGCAGACGAAGACGCCCTTGCCGCCCGCGAGCCCGTCGGCCTTGATCACGCACGGTGCCGCGGCAGCGTCGAGCGGCTGCGGCACCGGCACGCCCACGGCCTGCAGCACGTCCTTGGCGAAGCTCTTCGACCCCTCGATCCGCGCCGCGGCGGCGCTCGGGCCGAAGACCGCGATGCCGGCGCCGCGCAGCCGGTCGCCGGCACCCGCGACGATCGGCGCCTCGGGGCCAAAGACGACGAGGTCGGTCTCCAGCGACCGCGCGAGCCCGAGCAGCCCGTCCGCGTCCTCCGTGCGCACGGGGTGGCAGGTGGCGAGGGCGGCGATCCCGGGATTCCCCGGAGCGGCGTGGAGCTCGACCGGCGGGTCGCTCCTGGCGAGCGCCCAGGCCAGGGCGTGCTCTCGTCCTCCGGAGCCGGCGATCAGCACGCGCACGAGATCGAGTCTAGGGGCGACGCAAGATAGAGTCGGTCGATGAGAGCCGCGCTGCTCGCGGCGTTCCGCGAGCCGTTCGTCGTCGAGGACATCGCGTACCACGATCCCGCGCCCGGCCGCGTCCTCCTGCGCACGGGCGCGTCGCCGTTCTGCTCGACGGACGTCGTCAACTGGCGCGGCGAGCTCGGGAAGATCCCCCCGACCATCCTCGGCCACGCCTCGATGGGCGAGGTGCTCGAGGTCGGGGCCGGCGTGGAGCACGTGCGGCCGGGGCAGCGCGCGATCGTTCCGGGCACGTCGGAATGCGGCGTCTGCTTCTACTGCGCCGCCGGTCAGCCGTGGCAGTGCTCGGAGACGTTCGACCGCGGCGGGATCTGGCCGCACGTCGCCGACCGCTCGAGCGGCGAGCCGGTCAGCGCGGCCGGCAACGTCGGCGGCTACGCCGAGGTGATGAACGTGACCGCGACGCAGGTGTTCCCGGTCGAGACCGACTTGCCCGACGAGTGGCTCAGCCTGCTCGGCTGCGGGATCACGACCGGTCTCGGCTCGGTCTTCAACGTCGCGGAGGTGACGCCGGGATCGAGCGTCGCCGTGGTCGGGCTCGGCCATCTCGGCCAGTGGATGGTGCAGGGCGCGAAGGTGGCAGGCGCCCGCCAGATCGTCGCCGTCGACCCGATTGCCGAGCGGCGCGAGCTCGCAGGCACGCTCGGCGCGTCGCACATCGTCGACCCCTCGGCCGAGGATGCCGTGGAGGCGGTCAAGAAGCTGACCGGCGGCCGCGGCGCGGACTACGTGCTCGAGGCGGCGACCATCCCCGAGGCCCAGGCGCAGGCGGTGACGATGTCGCGGCGCGGCGGCACGATCGTCGTCACCAGCATCGCGACGGCGGCCTCGACCGTGACCCTGCCGCAGGTGATCGTCGCGGCGCAGAGCCGCCGGATCCTCAGTGCGCAGAACGGGAACTGCCGCATGCGCCACGACCTGCCCCGCTTCATCCGGATGATGGAGGACGGCCTGGTGACCGCCGAGCCGATCATCACCGGGCGGTACCGCCTCGACGAGATCGACGACGCGCTCCAGGCGTCCGCGGAGAAGCGCGACCTCAGCGGCGTGATCGTGCCTTCTCTCTGATGCACTCCTTTCCGCGCCCGTCCGAGCCGCACCTCTCGGTCGAGCGCCGGCGCGTCGACGGCGCGTGTCCCGGGTGCGGCGCCGAGGAGCTGGCCGAGTACCGTGTGCTCGGCGACGGCGGCTGGTTCGACGTGCGCAAGTGTCAGGCGTGCCTCGCCTCCGTCAGCCGGGAGCCGGCGCCTCCGTTCGGCTCCTACGTCCCGCTGGGGCTGCAGATCGCGCGGAAGGAAGAGAGCTAGTGCTCGGCGTCGACGTCGGAGGGACGTTCACAGACGTCGTCTCGGTCCGCGACGGGCAGGTCGAGGTGACGAAGGTGCCGAGCAGCGCGACCGATCCGGCGGCTCCCGTGGTCGAGGGCGCGGAGCGGCTCGGCGTCGTTGGCGCGACCGTCTTCAACCACGCCAGCACGATGGGACTGAACGCGGTGATCACCCGCACGCTGCCGAAGGTCGCGTTCCTGACGACGGAGGGCCACCGCGACATCCTCGACCGCGGCCGGATCTGGCGGCCGCCGGCGCGGCAGAGCGACACGTCGTGGCGCCGGCCGTTCGGCGACGTGGCCAGGCCGCTCGTCCCGCGCTACCTCCGGCGCGGGATCGCCGAACGCCTGCTCGCCGACGGAAGCGTCCTCGTCCCGCTCGACGAGGAGCAGGCGCGGGGCCAGCTCGAAGTGCTGAGGCGCTGCGGGGTCGAGGGCGTCGCAATCTGCCTGCTGAACGCATACGTCGACCCGGTGCACGAGCGGCGGCTCCGCGAGCTGGTGCGCGAGGAGCTCGGGGAGGACGTCGCGGTCTCGATCTCCTCGGAGACCTCGGCGCTCGCGAAGGAGTACGCGCGTGCGTCGACCACGCTGGTCGACGTGATCATGAAGCTGATCTTCACCGGCTACGCGCACTCCCTCGACGGCCGGCTCCGGGATGCGGGCTTCGCCGGCGAGCTGAACTTCGCCGACTGCGCCGCGACGCTCCTGCCCTGGCAGGAGGCGCTGGAGCAGCCGTTCCGGATCGTCTTCGCCGGCCCTGCCGCCGGGACGATGGCCGGCCGGCGCCTCGGCGAGGCGCTCGGCGAGCGCAACCTCGTCTGCTGCGACGTCGGCGGGACCTCCACGGACGTCTCTCTGGTCGTCGACGGAGCGCCGTTCGTCGACAACACCTTCGAGCTGGAGCACGACCTGATCATCAACGCGCTCTCGACCGAGATCTCCAGCGTCGGCGCGGGCGGAGGCAGCATCGTCTCGATCTCGGCCTCGGGCGACGTCGTCGTCGGCCCGGCGAGCGCGGGCTCCGACCCCGGGCCGGCGTGCTACGCCCGCGGCGGCACCCGGCCGACGGTGACGGACGCGGCCCTGCTGATGGGCGTCCTCGACCCGGACGGCTTCGCGGGCGGCACGCTGCGGCTCGACCCCGAGCTCGCCCGGCGGGCCTTCGAGTCGTTGGAGACGCCGCTCCCGCTGGAGCAGCGCATCGGGTTCGCCTTCCGGATCGCGGCCGCGAACATCGCCGAGGAGGTCACGAACGTCGTGCTCCGGCGTGGCGGCGACCCGCGCGACTTCACCCTCGTCGCGTACGGCGCGGCCGGGCCGATGCTCCTGCCCGCGGCCCTCGACCTGATGCAGGTCCGGCGCGTCGTCGTCCCGCCTCACCCGGGGAACTTCTCCGCGCTCGGGCTGCTCAGCACGGACCTCGTCCACTACGACGTCCGCAGCGCCTACGTCCCCCTGTTCCCGGAGTCGGCGCCGCAGATCGAGGCGGTCTTCGAGGAGATGGAGCGCCGGCTGCGCGAGCGGGCCGGCACGGACGGCGAGGTCCGCCGCAGCCTCGACGCCAGGCTGTTCGGCCAGAGCTGGGAGACGCCGTTCGTGCAGGTCCCGGACGGGCCGATCGACGTCGCCAACCTGGTCGGGCGCTTCCACGACACGTACGAGCGCCGCTACGGCAACCGTTTCCCCTCCATCCCGGTGCAGGGGGTCAGCTACCGCGTCGAGCTGCGGCTGCCCGCCGAGAAGTTCGAGTTCGCCGCTCCGCCGGCGGCGGGGACGCCCGGGCCCGCGCGGACGATCGAGCTTCGCCACTTCGCGGAGGGGCCGCTCGAGGCGGCCGAGCACGAGCGCGGCGCGCTCCCGGTCGGTGCGCGGATCGCGGGGCCGGCAGTGATCCGCGAGGGGCTCGCGACGACGCTGGTCGCACCCGGCCAGACGGCGCGGGTCGGGATGTTCGGCGAGCTCGTGATCCAGTCGGCGGCATGACGGCGATCCGCGACCTCTCGCCCGCGGAGTTCGAGCAGCGCTACGGCTGCGACCGCTTCACGGCGACCGTGCTGACCAACCGCTTCGGCTACGTCGTCGAGCACATGTGCGCGCGGCTCCTCACCTCGGCTTTCTCGCCGATCCTGCGCGACTTCTACGACTTCGCCGCGACGATCACCGGCCCGCCCGCAAGCGGGTGGCCGACGCCCGCGATGAGCGCGAGCATCGTTCTCTTCACCGGGACGATGGCCGACTCGGTGCGGAACACGGTCGAGGAGTACGGCGTCGCCCGGCTCGAGCCGGGCGACGTGATCGTCGCGAACGACCCGTACCGGAACGGCACGCACGTCAACGACCTCCTCTTCGTACGGCCGGTCTTCCACGACGGCGGGGTCGTGGCCTTCGTGAACATGAAGGCGCACCAGCTCGACATGGGCGGCGTCGTCCCGGCCGGCTTCAGCATCGCCAAGCGGAACGTCTACGAGAACGGCCTCGTGCTCTCGCCGCGCGCGCTGTACCGGGCGGGGGAGCCCGTGCAGGACACATGGAGCCTGATCTTCGACAACGTCCGCTTCGGCGAGATCCTCGCGCCGGACATGCTGTCGATCGTCGCCGAGCTCGATCTCGGCGAGCGGCTGCTCACCGAGACGATCGAGCGGTACGGCGCGCCGGCCGTGCACGGGGGGATGGCCTACGCCTGCGACGCCGCGGCCGAGCGGATGACGGCGTCGCTCGCAGCGATCCCCGACGGCACCTGGGTCGGCGAGGACGTGATCGACTGCGACGCCGCCGGCGACGACGAGGAGTACCGGGTCCGCGTCACGGTGACGAAGCGCGGGGGCCGCGCCGAGGTCGACTTCAGCGGCACCTCCCGGCAGGCACGGACGTGCATCAACGCGACGCCGCTGGACGCGAAGACGACGGTCGGGATCGCGTTCAAGTACCTCTTCGATCCGGAGGGCTGGTTCACGTCGGGTGCGATGCGGGCGGTCGACCTCGTCATCCCGGAAGGGACGGTGGTCAGTGCGCTCCCGCCCGACGGGGCCGTCTTCGCCTACTGGGAGCAGAGCCAGGTGATGCTCTCGGCGGTGCTGCGGGCGCTGGCGCAGGGGGTGGGGGAGGCGGCGATCGCGGGTGACCGCGGCAGCGCCGACATCCACAGCGCGAACGGCGTGCGGTCGGACGGCTCGACCTGGATCTCGGCTGCCCAGGTCGGCGGCGAGATCGGCGCCTACGGCGGTAACCGCCACGGCGACGCCGACTCGCAGATGCTCTCGTACCAGGCGAACGGAATCGGAGTGGCCGTCGAGTCGGTCGAGTCCGAAGTCCCGGTCGTCGTGGTCCGGCACGAACCGGTGCCGGACACCGCCGGCGCGGGCTACAACCGCGGCGGTGCGTCGATGCTGCGGGACACCCTCTGGCTCGCGCCTGCCCAGCATCACCTGATGTCGCTTCGCTACAAGCGCGCGCCCGGGTTCGGCGTCCACGGCGGCGCCGACGGCTCGACCGGCGGCATCTGGATCACGGACGAGACCGGCGAGGAGATCCACGTGGCGGGCATGGACGACGGCGTCTACCGCTACCCGTACCGCGTGCCGTTCTGGGAGACGCGGCCGGGCGCGCAGCTGCGATACGTCACCGCGGGTGGCGGTGGGTGGGGCGACCCGTTCGAGCGCGAGCCCGAGCGCGTCCTGCGCGACGTCCGCGACGGCTACGTGACCATCGAGGGTGCTGCGCGCGATTACGGTGTGGTCGTGACCGGCGACCCCGAGCGCGATCCCGAGGGCATCGGCGTCGACCACGAGGCGACCGGGCGGCTCAGGAGCGCGCGGTGACGCCGACCGTCGGCGAGCTCCTGGCGTGCGCCGATGAGTTGCGCCCGCGCCTCGTCGAGCTGCAGGCGGAGACCGAGGAGCGCACCTACTACTCGCAGGAGATCCACGAGGCGTTCCTCGAGGGCGGCTTCTACGACGTGCTCGTCCCGAAGCGCTACGGCGGGCTCGAGCTCGACCTCGGCTCGTTCTGGCGGATCGGCATGGCGGTTGCCCGTGGCTGCCCGTCGACCGCCTGGTGCCTGTGCCTCCCGGCCGGCCATGCCCTCCAGACCGGGATGCTCTTCGAGGAGGAGGTGCAGGCCGAGCTGTTCGGCGGGCTCTTCATCTGCCCTGCTGTGGCCGCGCCGGCGGGGAGCGCGAAGCGTGTCGACGGCGGGTGGGAGCTGACGAGCACGCACCCGTACTCGTCGGGCGCGCCCTACGCGACGCACTACATGGGCCAGACCTTCGCCGCGCCCGCGGAGGACGGCGGGCGGCCCGGGCGGCTGCTTCTCTTCGTCGCACCCCGCGAGTCGTGGACGATGCTCGACGACTGGGGCGACACGCTCGGCCTGAGAGGCTCGGGCTCGCACAGCGTCCGGTTCGAGCAGGCGTTCATCCCCGAGCGGTTCGTCCTCGAGGACACCTGGCTGGTGGACACCAACGTCGCGGGCGGCACGCCCGGCGTCCGGATCCACGGCAACCCCATGTACGCGGGCCGCACGCTCGCCTACTTCGAGGGCTCGCTGGCCGCGATCATGATCGGCGCGGCCAAGGGTGCGCTCGACGAGTACGAGGACATTCTCCGCGCGCGCAAGACCCAGCGGCCGCCGATCGTGTCCCGCATCGAGGATCCCGACTACCAGCGCTGGTTCGGGCTGGCGGTCGGGAAGGTCGCCGCCGCGGAGGCGGTGCTGCTCCAGGTCGCCGAGCAGTGGCACGAGGCGTGCCGTCGCAGCGTCGAGGACGGAATTCCGTTCGCGCGCGAGGAGGACCTGCGGCTGAACATGGTCGCGCGCGAGGCGCTGACGCTCGCGTGGGATGCAATGCAGGGGGAGATCTTCCGAACGGCGGGCTCGAGCGCCGCGCGGCGGGGGCAGCGGATCGAGCGGATCTTCCGCGACATGTCGATCGGCTGGGGACACTTCGGGACGATCGTCCGCGACTGGACCGCCCGCGAGTGGACGCGCGAGCACTTCGGACTTGTCGACGAGGTGTTGCGGCCCGACCGCTTGCATCAGACCGCCAGGTGACGCGCGACTTCGAGGGCAAGGTCGCGATCGTCACCGGCGCGGCCGGGGCGCTCGGCGGTGCCGTGACCGGACAGCTCGTCGAGCGGGGCGCGTCCGTGGTCGCCGTCGACGTCGAGCCGGTGACCGAGCGCGGGACGGTGGCGGCGATCGAGGGCGACGTCTCGGTCGCCGCGACGGCCGAGCGCGCCGTTTCGGTCGCGCGCGAGCGTTTCGGCGGCCTCGACGTGCTCGTCTGCAACGCCGGCCAGATCGTCTGGAAGCCGATCGTGGACACGACCGAGGAGGAGTGGGACCGCGTGCAGTCGGTCAACGGGAAGGGCACGTTCCTCTTCTGCCGGGCGGCGATCCCGGCCATGCGCGAGCGCGGCGGCGGCGCGATCGTCTGCACGGCGTCGATCTCGGGCATCGTCGGGTTGCCGCTCCAGTCGGCCTATTCGGCCAGCAAGGGCGCGATCGTCCAGCTGACGCGCCAGCTCGCGGTCGAGCTCGCGCCGGACATCCGCGTCAACGCCGTCGCCCCGGGCGCGATCGACACGCCGTTCCTGCACCGCCTCCTCCAGAGCTCCGACGACCCCGAGGGGTTGACCGCCGCGATCGCCGCCGATCACCCGCTGCAGCGGATCGCCTCGGCGGACGAGGTCGCGCACACGATCGTCTTCCTCGCGTCCGGCGCTGCGTCGTTCGTGACGGGCGCGATCCTGCCCGTGGACGGCGGCTTCACGGCGAAGTAGGACTCGACCACTAGGCTGCGCACGTGACCGCGGACGCGGCGTCGCCCTACTCGACGACCAGAGCGGACGTGCTGCGGCTGCCGCAGGGCGACCTGCAGCGCGACGCGCTCGCCGTCGAGGAGCCGCTCGAGATCCGGATCGAGGGGCGGCCGGTGGCCGTGACCATGCGGACGCCGGGGCACGACGAGGAGCTGGCGCTCGGCTTCTGCCTCTCCGAGGGGCTGCGGCCGATTGGCGCCCGCGTCCCCGACGACCTGGCCGCGAACACCGTCGAGGTGGACGCGCCGGGGTTCGATCCGACGCGGCTGCAACGCAGCTTCTACACGTCGTCCTCGTGCGGCGTCTGCGGGAAGGGCGCGTTGGCGGCGGTCGCCGTCGAGGCCGAGCCCGTCACGAGCCCGCTGAGCGTCCCGCTCGCGCTCGTCACCTCTCTCCCCGACCGGCTGCGCGAGTCCCAGGCCGCATTCGCCGCCACCGGCGGTCTCCACGCGACCGGCCTGTTCGACGCGCGCGGTGAGCTGGCCTGCCTCCGCGAAGACGTCGGTCGCCACAACGCGCTCGACAAGGTCGTCGGCTGGGCGTTCAGGCAGCAGCGCCTGCCGTTGGCCGATTCGATCCTTTGCCTCAGCGGACGCCTGTCGTTCGAGCTCGTCCAGAAGGCCGCGGTCGCCGGGTGTCCGATCATGGTCGCGGTCGGGGCGCCTTCGAGCCTCGCGGCCGAGCTCGCCGCCGACCGCGGAATCACGCTCTGCGGCTTCGTCCGCGACGGCCGGGCGAACGTCTACACGGAGCCGTGGCGGATAGCGGCCTGACGGGGATCCTGCTCGTCGGCGGCGCGAGCACCCGGTTCGGCTCGCCGAAGGCACTCGCCCGGCTCGACGGCCGCAGCCTGGCCGAGATCGCCTGGGAGACGCTCGCCTTCTGCGACGAACGGATCGCTGTCGGAAAGGCGGACGACGGGCTCGACCTGCCGTTTGCCATGCTCGACGACGGCACCGATGTCCGCGCGCCGATCGCCGGGGTGGTCGCCGGCCTGCGCGCAGCCGCCAACGACGTCTGCGTGGTGCTGCCGGTCGACATGCCGAGGGTGACGCCTGCGGTACTGCTCGATCTGGCCTCCGCCGGGGCCGATGTCGCCACTCCGCAGACCGGCCCGCTCCCCGGCGCCTACCGGCGAACGGCACTGCCCGCCCTGGAGGCAGCACTCGCCGATGGACGCCTCTCGCTCCGCGACTCGGTCGCCGGCCTCGATAGGCTCGTCATCGAGATCGACCCCGACCTGCTGGTCAACGTCAACACCGCTGATGAGCTCGACCGGATCTGACAACAGCATGTTCCAGAAGGCCGACGCCTACGAGATGTTCATGGGGCGGTACAGCCGCGCGCTCGCCCCCGAGTTCGCGCGTGCCGCCGGCGTGACAGGCGGCGAGCGCGTGCTCGACGTCGGCTGCGGCACGGGTGCGCTCACGACCGTCCTGGCCGATCTCGTCGGCGCCGACCGCGTGGCAGCCGTCGATCCGTCGGAGCCGTTCGTCGAGGAATGCCGGGCGAGCGCCCCGGGAGCGGACGTCCGCGCCGCACCCGCCGAGGATCTTCCCTTCGACGACGGCACCTTCGACCGCGCCCTTTCACAGCTCGTGTTCCACTTCGTGCAGGACCCGGCCGCGTCGGTCCGGGAGATGGCCCGCGTCACACGGCCGGGTGGGCTCGTCGCCTCCTGCGTCTGGGATATGACCGGGGGGATGACGATGATCGGTGCCTACTGGGCCGCCGTGAGCGAGGCCGGCGTGCCCGGTCAGTCCGAGATCGAGCGCTTCGGAGGCAAGCCTGGCCAGCTGGCGGGTCTCTGGCGCGACGCCGGACTGCGCGACGTCGACGACCATGCGATCACGGTCTCGTCCGGGTATCGCGACTTCGACGAGCTCTGGGGGACGTTCCGCGGAGGGGTGGGCCCGGTCGGCGTCCACGCGGAGTCGCTGGAAGGTGACGCGCTGGACGCGGTCCGGGAGACGTTCCGCCGCAAGGTCGGGTCGCCGGACGGAGCGTTCGAGCTGACCGCGACCGCCTGGTTTGCAGCCGGCACGGTCTCGACGCGCTGATGGATCAGCGCGTCAGCCTGATCACTCTCGGCGTCCGCGACCTCGCCCGGGCGCGCGCGTTCTACGAGGCGCTCGGCTGGAAGACCGGCGCCGCGCCCGACGACGACGTCGTCTTCTTCCAGGCCGGCGGGATGATCGTCGCCCTCTGGGGCCGCGACCGGCTGGCCGAGGACACCGGCGTCGAGGATCCCGGCGGCTGGGGCGGGATCACGCTCGCGTACAACACGCGCTCGCCCGAGGAGGTGGATGCGGTGATCGCGGAAGCAGCTGCGGGCGGCGGCACGGTGCTCCGCCCCGGCGCGGAGACGTTCTGGGGTGGCTACTCGGGCGCGTTCGCCGACCCGGAGGGTCACGCGTGGGAGGTCGCCCACAACCCGCACTGGACGATCGCCGACGACGGTTCGGTCACCTTGTGACCCGTCCGCGCCTGCTTCACTCGGGCACGTGAGGCGCTTCGGCGGCAGCGACGGCAACGAGCAGCTCACCGCCGTCGTCGCGACGCTCCTGCTCGTCCTGCTTGCGATCGAGGGGGCGACACTGCTGAACCTGAGGTCGCTCATGACCATGCACGCGTTCGTGGGGATGCTGCTGCTGCCGGTCGTCGCGCTCAAGCTGGGCAGTACGGGGTGGCGGATGCTCCGTTACTACTTCGGCGCGAAGGAGTACGTCCGGCGCGGGCCGCCGCACCCGTTCCTCCGCCTGGTGGTCGCGCCGGTGGCGGTCGCCTCGACGATCGTTCTCTTTGCGACGGGTGTGGCGCTACTCGTGCTCGACCGGACGAGCGGGACCATCGTCGGACTGCACAAGGCGAGCTTCGTCGTGTGGCTGGCGGCAGTCGGCGTCCATGTCCTCGTCCGTGTGGTTCGGCTGCCGGCCGCCCTGCTGCTGAGACGCCCCGGGTTGGCCGTTCGGCTGGGGCTCGCGGCCACGACACTCGCAGCCGGTGCCGCCGTTGCGACGCTGACCCTCCCCGCGGCGGACCACCTGCAGGACCGCGTGTCGGCGCATGTCGGCGTCGACGGCGACTAGGCGATCAGGGACCGAGACAACCCCGGACGATCGCCCGCAACCGTTGCGGCACGTCGGGTCGGACCCAGAGGATCACGACGTTCCGACCGAGTCCGAACTTGCCGGTTGTCGGTTGGGGGCGGGCGACCTGCGCGCGATAGGCACGACGGGCTGTCGGTCGATCCGGGTAGAAGAAGAGGCTCGGGGTCTGCAGCTGGCTGAGCGTCTCGTCGGCCGGCCCGTCGAAGAAGAGGTTCATCCGCTCTGTCCCCGCAGCGACGTCGAGACGGAACGTCGGGTCGTGCAGCGCCTTCGGATACCGGTGGACGGCGGACAGGTACAGGACGGTTCGCGTCGGCACCGTCCCGGCGTCGGCGGGCAGCGTTCCGGCGTACTCCGGGCGATCCCGGAGGCAGTCGCGGGTCGCGCGAGCGTCGTAGAGATCGCCGGAGGAGTGGCCCCCGCAGCCCGTGAGCAGGACGACCAGGGCCGAGACGGCAGGGAGGAAGAACCGAGCCATGCTCGTCGCTAGCGGACGAGCACCTGCTCGCGCTCGGCTCCGGTCCCGACCCACGAGACCTCGACGTCGAGCGCCCGCTCGACGAACTCGACGTAGCGGCGGGCGGCGTCCGGGAGCTCGTCGCCGCCCAGCTCGCCGCCCCAGCCGGCCAGCTCCTCGTACACCGGCCGGGCGGCGTGAAAGTCGCTCTGGTGCTCCGGGAACTCGTCCGCTGTCGTCCCGTCTCGGAGCTCGTACGCGGTACAGACCGGCACCCGGTCGAACGCCGCGAGCACGTCGAGCTTGGTGAGCGCGATCGACGTGATTCCGTTCAGGCGCACGGCGTAGCGCAGGGCGACGAGGTCGAGCCAGCCGCAGCGGCGCTCGCGGCCGGTGACCGTGCCGAACTCGCCGCCGAGCTCGCGCATGCGGCCCTGGTCGGGACCCTCGATCTCGGTCGGGAACGGCCCGGCGCCGACCCGGGTCACATAGGCCTTGGCGACGCCGATCACCGAGTCGATCCGCGTCGGCCCGATCCCGATGCCCGTGCAGGCGCCGCCGGCGACGGTCGGCGACGAGGTCACGAATGGATACGTCCCGTGGTCGATGTCGAGGAGCGTGCCGTGCGCTCCTTCGAGCAGCACCTGCCTCCCCTCCCGGACCGCGCGGTCGACGAGCAACGACGTGTCGGCCAGGTACGGCCGCAACCGCTGCGCGTAGCCCTCGTAGCGGGCCGCCAGCTCCTCGAGCTCGATCGGCTCGACGCCGTACACCCGTTCCAGCCAGACGTTCTTCTCGGCCAGCGCGACCTCGATCTTCTGGCGCAGGATCTTCGGGTCGAACAGGTCCTGCAGCCGGATCCCGAGGCGGTACGCCTTGTCGGCGTACGTCGGCCCGATCCCGCGGCGGGTGGTGCCGATCTGGAGCTTCCCGAGCCGCCGCTCACCGGCCTGGTCGAGCGCCAGGTGCCACGGCATGATCACGTGGGCGTTGCCGGACAGCCGGACGAGCTCCGTCGAGATCCCGCGCGCCTCGAAGCCCTCCAGCTCCTCGATGAAGACGCCCGGGTCGACCACGCAACCCGCGCCGATCACGCACTCCTTGCCCCACAGGATCCCCGAGGGCATGTGGCGGAGCTTGAAGGTCTCGCCGCCGGCGATGATCGTGTGCCCCGCATTCGGCCCGCCGTTGTAGCGGCAGACGAGATCGGAGTCGCGGGCGAGCAGGTCGACGATCTTCCCCTTGCCCTCGTCGCCCCACTGGGCCCCGACGATCACGGTCGCGGGCACCGGCCGAGTATAGGCCCGCCGCCCGCCGCGCCTCCTCGCGGCGGGCTTCTAGCGGGCTGCCACCACGCGGAGCCGGGCGATGCGGCGAATCCGAATGCGGTGGCCGCGGAAGCAGGTGGTGAAGCCGACGTCGGCGTCCGTGCGAAGCGTCCCCTCGACCAGCGTCGGGTGCAGCTGACGCGGCCAGCTGCGATCCTCGTCGCAGGCTTCGCAGTGGACTGCGTAGTCGGTTGCATCTGCGCCGAGCCAGATCACCTGATGAACCTCCGTGCGCTACCTCCTCATGACGGTGCAAGGTCTGCGAACTTGGCGAAGCGCCGGAGGAACGAGAGCTTGACCGTGTCGGTCGGCCCGTTCCGGTGCTTCGACAGGTGCACCTCCGCCAGCCCCTGCTGGTCGGACTCCTCGCCGTTGTAGTACTCGTCGCGGTAGATGAACATGACCAGGTCGGCGTCCTGCTCGATCGACCCGGACTCGCGCAGGTCGGACAGGATCGGGCGCTTGTCGTGCCGCTGCTCGACCGCCCGGGAGAGTTGCGAGATCGCGATGATCGGGACGTCGAGATCGCGCGCAAGCACCTTCAGCGAGCGCGAGATCTGGGAGACCTCCTGAACGCGGCTCTCCACGGACGTGCCGGAGGTCATCAGCTGCAGGTAGTCGATGACGATCAGGCCGAGGTTCGCCTCGCGCATCTTCAGCCGGCGCGCCTTCGACCGGATCTCCATCAGCGTGATCGAGCCGGTGTCGTCGACGTAGATCGGCGCTTTCGAGAGCTTGTCGCAGGCGGCGGTCAGGCGCGGCCAGTCCTCCTGGGCGAGCTTGCCCGTGCGGAGGCGCTGCGACTCGACCTTGGCCTCCGAGCACATCAGGCGCTGCGTCACCTCCATCTTCGACATCTCGAGCGTGAACAGCGCGACCGGCACGTTCTGCCGGACGGCGAGGTTCGCGGCGACGCAGAGGCCGAACGCCGACTTGCCCATGCTCGGGCGGGCGGCGACGACGATCAGGTTGCCGGGCTGGAAGCCGGACGTCAGCCGGTCGAGTTCGCGGTACCCGCTGGCGATGCCGGTGACGTCGGCGCCCGCCTCGTACAGGGCGGTGATGCGCTCGAAGCTGTCCTTGAGCAGGTCCTCGATGTGGGTGAACTCGCCGGCGACGCGCTCCTGGGAGAGGTCGAAGACGACCGACTCCGCCTTGTCGACCAGCTCCTCGGCGGCCAGCCCCTCGCGCTCCATCCCGAGCCGAGCGATCTCCTGGCCGGCGCGCACCAGGCCTCGGAGCGTCGCCATCTCGCGCACGATCTTCGCGTAGTGCCCGGCGCTCGACGGAGTCGGGACCAGGGCGGCAAGCTCGTTGATGCGCGTGCGGCCGCCGATCTCGTCCAGCTCCCCGCGCCGCTCGAGCTCGTCGCAGAGCGTGATCGCGTCGACCGGCTCGCCCTTCGCATAGAGGTCGAGCGCCGCCTTGTAGATGAGGCCGTGGCTCGCCCGGTAGAAATCACCCGCCGAGAGGACTTCGCTGACCGCCCCGATCGCACCGGGGGAGAGCATCATCGCGCCGAGGACCGACTCCTCTGCGTCGAGATTTTGCGGTGGAACCGGGGCGGTCGGCGAAGTCCTATCGGGGTGCGAAGCCTCGGCGAGTTGGTACATATGCGACAAATCAACCACCTCCGGACACGGCCGAACAGGCTTGGACAAGCACGCTCTCCACAGACGTGAATCCGCCCGTTTGCGGGCGGATCGGAACGCATGTTCCCATACCGGCCGGACGGAGCGGTGGAAGAAAAGGCCGCTCGTAGCGGCCTTTTCGTACAGATTTCCCCAGCCCTCCACAGAGGGCTGTTGACAGAGTGTTTCACCCGCGGCACCCGGTCCTGTCGAGCGCCGCCGAGCGCAACAGGACTACGGCGTCACTCCTCTGCTGCAGCCCCCGAGTCGGACGACTCCGCAGACTCCGGCGTCTCTGCGGGGACAGACCCCTCCGGGGTCGGTCCCTCCTCTGCGGCCGGCTCCTCCGGCGGGAGCTCGCCGCCCTCGGGCACGACCAGGGTCGGCACCTTGACGGTCACGTCGGTGAAGAGCTCGACCGGGACGGCGTACCGGCCGACCTTCCTGATCGGCTCTGCGAGGTCGATCTTGCGGCGGTCGACGCGGATCTTGGCGACGCGCCAGATCTCGTCGGCCAGGTCGGTGGCGGTCACCGAGCCGAACAGGGAGCCGGTCGGCCCCGCCTTCACGTCGAACCGCAGCTCCGTCCCTTCCAGCTTCGTGCTCAGGTCGCGCGCCTGCTCGAAGGTCGACGCCTCCTGGCGCGCGCGCAGGTCGCTGCGCTTCTCGAGCTCGGCGACCTTCGCCGGCGTCGCCGTCTCCGCGAGGCGGCGCGGAACCAGGAAGTTGCGCGCGTACCCGCGCGCGACGTCCACGACCTCGCCGCGGAGCCCGACCTTCTCGACGTCCTGCAGGAGGATGACCTGCACGCCTAGTTGCCGGACACGTAGGGGAGGAGCGCCATCTCGCGCGCGCGCTTCACCGCAGCGCCGACCTGCACCTGGTGGCGGCGGCAGGCGCCGGTGATCCGGCGCGAGCGGATCTTGCCCTTCTCCGAGATGAACGGGCGGAGCGAGGCGATGTTCTTGTAGTCGATCTCCTCGACCTTGTCGCGGCAGAAGCGGCAGTTGCGCCGGCGCGGCTGTGTCCCCAGCGGCGGCCGCCTGCGCGAGGTCGAGCGGTCTTCGCGTTGCTTCGGCTGTGCCATGCCTCTCCTCCTAGAACGGGATGTCGTCGTCGGTGGCGGACGAGGGGAAGTCCGCGCTTTCGCCGGCCGCGCCCGCCGGGACGAACTGCGGCGCGTCGCCGCCGGAGTCGCCGCGGCTGCCCAGGAACTGGACGCTCTCGGCGACGACCTCGACGGCCTGGCGCTTGCCGGACCCGTCGGTCGCCTCCCACTCGCGCCACTCGAGGCGACCGTCGACCCCGACCGGGCGGCCCTTCGAGAGGTACTGCGCGCAACTCTCCGCCTGGTTTCCCCAGACGGTGACGTCGAAGTAGTTCGGCTTGTCGA
>Ga0070684_100001056_pt1 | contig 19687 bp, 13 predicted proteins | sample KBSC723LmetaG_FD_65653 | JGI IMG/M metagenome (GOLD analysis project Ga0070684, IMG submission 65653) | Corn rhizosphere microbial communities from Kellogg Biological Station, Michigan, USA - KBS C7.2-3L metaG | ecosystem: Host-associated > Plants > Roots > Rhizosphere ...
GGTCATTTCGCCGTTGCCATTGAGCGAGAACCAGCCGGCGTACACGGGGTGCGTGTCATGGGAGCCACGGGGAAGGATGGCGGTGACTCCGGTGCGGACGGGGCCTTCGCCGACCTTGAGCGGGCCGTCGCCGCGGATGAGCGTGGCGAAACCAACTTCGACACCGGGCACATCGGTGATGGCGTTGAAGGGGCCGGGTGCGCCGTCGAAGGGGACTCCGAGATCGCGGGCGCGGACGGGTATGGAGAGGTCGGACTGGGGCATGGCTATGGGGGCGCTCAGAAGGGCTGCGAGAGAGCAGCAGACGCAGAGCTTGACCATGCCGTAGTGTAGCGCGGCGGGACGACGTGCTGAAGACGGTGATGGGCCAGGGATTGGTGAGCAGGCGGATAAGAAGTAATCGACGTGCGAGATGGATCGGTGCCGCCGGGCACAGGGAAGTTCAACAGCAGGTTCTTCGCTGCGCTCAGAATGACAAGGTGTTCGAGCTTAGGGATTGTCGCGCATTGCGAACGGAGATTTTCCGAGATCCTGTCGCGGTGGTTTCCTTATGCGGGTTCTGCGCGTCCTGCATCGTCTGAGGGTTTATACGTCGGAACGGCGCAGAAGGTAATCTAACCCGCCGACTCGAAACCAGCGGTACCCATAGGGTTCAAGGACGATGGAGTGGCGGCCGTTCTTGTCGGCGCGGCTGTGATCGTTCGACAGAAGATTAATTAGCTGGCTGCTTTCGGCGACGGGCTTCGTCTTCATGCGAAAGCGGATCTGTCGGGGTTCCGGCATCAGGTTATGGAGAAAGAGCACAGAATTGTTGCGCCATTCGTACTCCATGGCGAGCACGCCCGGAGTGCGCAGGGGAACGAAGGAGAAGTCTCCCCAACCGACTTCGGGGACTTCTTTACGCATGCGAATGATGCGTTCCATCCAGTTGAGAAACGACTCGGGATCTCTTCGCTGGGCGGCGACATTGACTTGCTGAAAACCATAGGCGCCATCAGAAATCACGGGCGAGACCGGCCTGGGGTGCGTCGTAAAACCCGCGTTCGGCTCGGTAGACCACTGCATGGGAGTGCGGGCGCAGTTGCGGTCAGGCAAGCGCAGATCGTCACCCATGCCAATCTCGTCGCCGTAGCGGACGACAGGTGTGCCGGGCAGCGTCATCATGAGACTGTAAGCGAGTTCGAGGCGCCGGCGATCGCCGTGCAGCATGGGCGCGAGCCTGCGGCGGATGCCGCGCCCATACAACTGCATCGACTTGTCGGGGCCGAACTCGGCGAATACTTTTTCTCGTTGCGTGTTGGTGAGCCGTCCGAGATCGAGCTCATCGTGGTTCCTGAGAAACTGTCCCCATTGCGCTGTGGCCGGGCGTGGCTTCGTGTCCTCGAGCGCTTTGGTCAGAGGTCTGGTGTCGCAGCTTGCAAGGGCATAAAACAGGTGCTGATTTACGTCGAAGTTGAACATCATCTGCAGGCGCTCGCCATATTTTCCAAAGTACTCGAGATCGGTTTTGGGCAGGACGTTGGCTTCGCCGAGGATGATCGCACCAGATTTTCTCCAAGTGAGGAATTCTGAGAACGAGCGCAGCATGTCGTACTGCTCGGCAGGACGGGTGTCCGCTCCTTTTTTCGCGATCACGAAGGGAACGGCGTCCATGCGAAATCCATCGACTCCCAACTGCAGCCAGAAGCCCATGATTTTGAGAATTTCCGCCTTGACCTCAGGATGAGAGGTGTTCAGGTCCGGCTGAAATTCGTAAAAGCGGTGGAAGTAGTATGCGCGCGCATTTTTCTCCCATGTCCAGGTTGTCTTCTGCTCGCCGGGAAACACCATTCCGGAGTCGGCGTTCTTTGGCTTTTTTGCTGACCACACATACCAGTCTCGATATTTCGAGTGGGGATCGCGACACGCTTCCTTGAACCACGGATGCTCATTGGAAGTGTGATTGACGACCAGGTCGATGAGCACGCGAATACCGCGCTGCGTGCAGCCGTGGGTGAACTCGACGAAGTCGCCGAGGGTTCCGTACCGCGGGTCGACGTTGTAATAGTCCGCGATGTCGTAGCCGCCGTCGCGATCGGGGGAGGTCTGGAACGGCATCAGCCAGATCGCATTGACGCCCAGGCCCTGGAGATAATCGAGCCGCCGCCCCAGACCCTTGAAGTCACCCACGCCGTCGCCGTTCGCATCCATGTAGGTGGCGACAGAAAGGCAATAGACGACCGCGTTTTTGTACCAGAGATCGTTGATCATTCGCGGAGCCTCTTGAATCGCAAATCAACAGCAGGAGCTAATGGGTTCTGATGCACGATTTGGAATGGTGGAAGCGGGCGGTCATTTATGAGGTCTATCCGAGGTCTTTTCAGGACAGCAATGGGGACGGGATCGGGGATCTTGCGGGCATTTTAGACCGGCTTGACTACCTGGTGGAGCTTGGGATGGACGCGGTGTGGATCTCGCCGATCTACCCGTCGCCGATGGCTGATTTCGGGTATGACATCGCCGACTATTGCGGCATCGATCCGCTGTTTGGCACCATGGCCGACTTCGATCGGCTTCTCGAGGAGGTGCATCGGCGCGGGCTTCGGTTGATTCTGGATTTTGTGCCCAACCACACGTCGGATCGGCACCCGTGGTTCCTGGAGAGCCGCTCGTCGCGTGAGAATCCCAAACGCGACTGGTATCTCTGGCGCGACGAGCCCAATAACTGGACGAGTAACTTCGGCGGGTCGGGATGGGAATTCGATGCGGCAACGGGGCAGTACTACTACCACTCCTTTTTGAAAGAGCAGCCGGATCTGAACTGGAGGAATGCCGCGGTTGTGGAGGCGATGTTCGAGGTGTTGCGCTTCTGGCTGCGCAAGGGTGTGGATGGTTTTCGCGTCGACGTGATGTGGCTGATCATCAAGGACGATCAGTTCCGCGATAATCCGCCAAATCCGGGGTATCTTCCGGGCGCTCCGTCGAACCATCGCCTGCTGCCGGTTTATAACTCGAACCGGCCGGAGGTGCACAAGATTGTGACCGAGATGCGCACGGTGGTCGATGAGTTTTCGGATCGCGTGCTGATTGGGGAGATCTATCTTCCGATACCGCAACTGATGTCGTACTACGGGAAGCACCTGGAGGGCGCGAATCTTCCATTCAATTTTCAGCTTTTGCAGTGCCCGTGGACGGCAGGCGCGGTGGCCGACGTGATTGGCGAATACTACGGGGCACTGCCCAAGGGGGCGTGGCCGAACTGGGTTCTGGGCAATCACGACCAACCGCGCATCGCCAGCCGCATCGGCAAGCTGCAGGCGCGGGTGGCGGCGATGCTGCTGTTTACGCTGCCGGGCACGCTGACGCTGTATTACGGCGAAGAGATTGGGATGACCAATGTGCCGATTGCGCCGGAAGAGGTGCAGGATCCGGCGGAGAAGAATGAGCCGGGGATCGGGCAGGGACGGGACCCGGAGCGTACGCCGATGTGCTGGGATCAGGGACCGCTGGCCGGGTTTACGACGGGCGCGCCGTGGCTGCCGCTGGGCGAAGAGCACAAGTCGATCAATGTGGCGGCCGAGCGGGAAGACAGCCACTCGATGCTGCACCTTTATGGGAGATTGATTGCGTTGCGGAAGGCGCATCCGGCGTTCGTCAGCGGCGGTCTGCATGCAATCGAGGTGGAGCAAAATGTATTGCGGTATCGAAGGAGCGGGGCGGAAGAGATTGACGTCATTCTCAACATGACTCATGAACAGAGGACTGTGCCGGTCGCGCGGGGAACTGTATTGGCGGGAACGCATGTGGATCGCGAAGGCGAAGGTGTGGATGGGGAGGCAGTGCTGCGGGCGGCGGAGGGTGTTGTCGTGCTGTTGGCGTGAGCGGCGTGCGGATGGGATGGAATTGCGAATACGCGGACGAGAAGCAATTGCAGGTGGTTCGACTCCCCCGGTGCAAAAGGCCGCATCCGCTGCACTCAGGATGACGAGCTTCGTAATGGCGGGGAATACTCTTGGCTGATAAAGCGGTTCACTTGGGGAGGTTGGAAGATGGCGGCGGAATGGAATGGAAGGCGGGGATGGTGGTGGGCCGCGCTCGTTTGGGTTGTGCTGGGTGGGATGGTTGTGATGCCGTGTGCGGAAGCGCAGGGTGCCGAGGCGAACGGAAATGGCGCGTTTGCGGCAGGCAAGTATCGCAACCTGTTTTCTGAGGACGGGCATTCGAAGAAGGAAATCCGCACGAAGATCGACGCGGCATTCCAGCAGCTCTTCCATGGTGATGGGAAGACGCAGGCGATTGCGTTCGCGGCGGGCGAGAACGCGAACGGTCGGCTGATGTATGTGACGGACTGGGCCAACCACGATGTGCGGACCGAGGGAATGTCGTACGGGATGATGATCGCCGTCCAGTTGAACAAGAAGGCGGAGTTCGATGGAATATGGAACTGGGCGAAGACGTATATGTACATCAGCGACCCGAAGGCGCCGAGTTATGAGTATTTTGCGTGGAGCTGCAAGACAGACGGGACGCATAACTCGGAGGGAGCTGCGCCGGACGGGGAGTCGTATTTTGCCATGGCGCTGCTGTTTGCGTCGAATCGCTGGGGCGATGGGAAAGGGATCTATGACTACCACGCCGAGGCGGAGAAGCTGCTCGCGGCGATGGTGCACCGGCCGGTGATCACGGGGCAGAGCAAGTTTGGCCCGCACAGCGCGGGACCGATGATGAATCCCGATCCGCCGGAGATTTTGTTTGTGCCGGATCAGACGCCGCATCCGTTCACGGATCCGTCGTATCATTTGCCGGCATTTTACGAGTTGTGGGCACGGTGGGGACCAAAGGAGGATCACGATTTCTGGTTAAAGGCGGCGGAGACGAGCCGGGAGTTTTTCGCGAAGACGACGAATCCAGATACGGGGCTGGCTCCGAGTTATGCGAATTTCGATGGGTCGCCGCACGTCACGCGGTTTCCCCAATCTGGGGAGTTTGGCTATGACGCGTGGCGGACAGCGAGCAACTCGAGCGTGGACTGGTCATGGTGGCGAAAGGACGCAGAGGAGCAGAAGCTGAGCGACAAGATCCAGGCATTCTTTGAGAAGCAGGGGGTTGATAAGTACGGGCCTGTGTATTCGCTGGATGGCAAGGACATGGGAGCGACGCCGGGGTTGACGCACGAAAGCCATCCCGAGGGGCTGGTGGGCACGAACGCGGTGGCGGGGCTGGCCGCGACGGACACGGCGCGGGCGCGGAAGTTTACCGAGGCGCTGTGGAATTCGCCGATTCCGAGCGGGCAGGGGCGCTACTACGACGGGATGCTGTACCTGATGAGCCTGATGCACGCGGGCGGAGAGTTTCGGATTTGGGGACCGAAGAAATAGTTCACAGTTCGTCGTTCAGAGTTCAGAGTTCGTAGTTCGCAGTTCATGGCGGATGACAGGGTGGACAGAGGGGAGCTACCGGCGATCAAATCTGGTTGCGGAGGGACGTATAGGCGTCGAGGAGGAGGCTGGTGTCGATGCCGGCGGCGATGAGTTCGAAGCCCTGGGCGGCATAGGCGCGGGCTTTTTCGGCGGTGGCGGCGAAAATGCCGCAAGGTTTGGCGGCAGCGCGACAGGCGTCGCGTACGCGCTCGATGCTCTCGAGGACGGACGGGGCATCGACCTGGCCTGGGATTCCATAGGAGCCGCTGAGGTCGTAGGGGCCGATGATGACGGCATCGACGGCCGGGTGGGCCGCGATCGCCTCGGCGTTCTCCACGCCTTCGCGTGTTTCAATCTGGACAAGGATGGAGTAGGACTGCGTTTCGAGGTACTGGCGAAACGTGGCTCCGTAACCGTGCGCGCGGGAGATGCCGACGCTGCGCTGGCCGCGCGGCGGATAGATGGCGGCGCGGGCGATTGCGTCGACGTCGGCCGCCGTAGAAACGGCGGGGAGGATGATGCCGTCGCAGCCCGTTTCGAGGAAGCGCTTGATGGAGGTGGGCGAGAAATCGGGCAGGCGAACGAACGCGGGCGGGCCACCGGCGCAGAGGGCGCAGGCGAGGGCGGCTGCGGTGTCGTTGAACTGACCGTGCTCGGCGTCAATCCACAGGTAATCGAACCCGGCAAGGCGCGCAACCTCGATGATTGCGGGACTGTCCACGGTGAGCAGGGTGCCGACACGAGGCGAGTGTTCTTTGATCCAGGTTCGCAGGTTCATAGGGCTTCCGTAAGGGGCTGGACGACTGCAGTTCATTCTAGTGAACGGGACCGGCGGAATAGCGTCGGAAGAATTCACTTCCCATGCTTGCGGATGCTGACGTAGAGTGGTGCCGCGCGGGCCCGGCTCGCGCCGAGAACATAATTGGAGGATCTATGCGCAAGTTTCGATTCTGGGTCCCCGTGGCGGGCTGTATGGTTGGGTGCGCGCTGTTGCTGATGGCGCAAACGAATCGGAAACCCGGGTTATACGAAATGAACTCTACAATGACCTGGCAGCAGTCCCCGATGCCAGCGGGTATGCAGATGCCCGGAAGCAGTCCGCACACGCAGCAGGTGTGTATTACGCAGGCGATGATCGACAAATACGATGGGCCGCCCCCTCAGAGCCGCGGCGAGTGCCAGGTGAAGAACATGGTGAAGAACCCGGACGGAATGTCTGCCGATTACGTGTGTACCGGTCACATGGCGGGGACCGGCAAGGTGGAGGCGCACTGGACGGAGACCGGCGAATCGCACAGCAAGATTCACTTCACCGGCACGCTTGAGATGGGCCAGCGGGGAAGCCACCCGGTGGAATGGACCATGGAGACGACGTCAGTGTTCAAGGGGTCTGATTGCGGCTCGGTAAAGCCTCTGGCTATGCCTGCGGATTAATCGAGAGCTGGTGGAGCGAGCCGGCCGGCGGTGATCGCGGCCGGGCTCGGCTCTGACCAGGTTCGAGGAGAATGGCCGAACGGATTTCCGTTCGGCCTTTTTATCAGCCTGCGTGGAAATGGGATGGCGCGCAGCCATGCAGGAGCGCGCAACCAAAACCCATTGCACTTCAGGCTTTGCCTCGACCAGCGCCGAGAATGACGGGGCGAGGGCTTCACGCCGCGCAGGTCCACCTTTCCGGTGCCGAGAATGGGAATCGTATCCACGTGCTGACGCTGGGACCCTTCACCAGCAGCATTCTCTGCGTACCGGGCGGAACCGGCTCTCCGGTGTCGATGGCAGGCGTGCGATTGAGATCGAGTGCAATCGTGAGCGCGCCCTGGATAGCGGAAGAATGACCAACAGCGATCAAGCGATTAACCGACTCTCTCTGTGGGCGATCAACCTGGATGTGCGGTCTGAGTTCGGGCGGAATGGCCAGAAGCCAGCGGAAGCGTCAGAACCACTTTCGCGCCTCCATCTTCATTGTTCTCGGCCGTGATGGCGCCTGCGTGAGCGCGTACGACTGCGTCTACAAAAGCAAGGCCGAGCCCGTGGCCCGAGGAGTGTCTTCCTTTCACAGGCTTGGTGAACAATTGCGCGCGCACTTCCGGATCAAAACCGGTTCCATTATCGAGCAGTATCAAGCGCGCGAAATCGCCTGCCTGCTGAAGGCTCACGCATACACTGCAATCCGGAGGAAGATGTTTCAGCTCGTTATCGAACAGATTGGCCACCATGCGATGGATCAGTCCTTCATCGCCCACGATGTGAATGGGCCCGGCGCTTTGCAGTCGGATATGAATGCCCTTGTCGTTCATCGAAGGCTCGTAAAGATCGATCATGGCGCGCAGCAGCTCATTCAAATCGATGGTGCTGCGGTGCAGCCGAAGTGCATCGGCCTTGGCCTCGGCCACATCCAGAGACTTGTTCAGGAAGTCCGTCAGGCGGTCGAGCTCTTCGATAGCCGAAACAATTGGTTCAGCCTGATCTGCATCGCGCTGTGCGAGTGAAGTTTCCAGCTTGCCGCGGATGGCGGTGAGCGGGCTGCGCAAATCATGCGCCAGTGAATCGGTAATCGTGTGTAGCTGGTGCACGCTGTTTTCGATGCGGTCAAGCATGCGGTTCAGTGTCAGCGCCAACTGGGCGATTTCATCGTTGCCGCGTGTTGTAGGTACCCGCATCTTCAGGTCCGATTCGCCGATGTGTGATGCCGCTTCCGTAATGTTCCTTACATGACTCAGCGTGCGTCGCGAGGTGAAGAAAACGATTGCGAAGCCAAGCAGCACCAACGAAAGCCACAGTACAAAGAAGCGCATGCGCAGATTGAATACAACGCGCCGCTGATCTCGTTCCGAAAGTCCGAGGTATACGCGGCCGCCGCCGTTCACCGTGTCAGTGGCAACGCGAAATGGAATGGCATACCCCCGCACGCGGATGCTCAATGGTTTGCCGACATCGAATGTGTGCGCCTGGATTGCCTGAAGGTGCGCCTGCCCGTCGCCATCACCCACCCACAATTTGAGGGCGCCATTGCTCCCGGTCTGGATGAAGAACACCGAGTCGTTCGGCGTTTCCTGTGAAACCGCCCTGTTCGGCACTTCGCGGGAGGCCAGCTCGGCCACCTCGCCTACCACGCGGTTATAAAGCGCGTCATTGGGGGTACGTTCGGCCACATCGCCCAGCACTCCTACTTCCCCGCTGAGCCACGCATCACTTCGGCGCTGGATATCGCTCGCGACAAAGCGATCGAGAAAGATGAACACCACAATCGTTCCGCACGTGAATGCCAGGGTGGCCCATAACGAAATACGCCAAGCGGCGCTGTGCACCGCCGGCTTATCTGTCCTGGAGGACATAGCCTACTCCCCGCAGAGTCCGAATCAAGGGCCACTGGCCGTTGCCGTCCACCTTGCCGCGAAGCCTGTAAATATGGACATCGACCACGTTTGTGTCGGGCTGAATGCGCATGCCCCACACCTTGTCGAGGATCATGGATCGCGTGACTACCCGGCCGGCATTGCGGCACAGGTATTCGAGCAGCACGAATTCCTGTGGCGTAAGTTGCAGCGTCTGGCCCGATCGCGTGGCCTCGCGCCGCAGTAAATCCAATTCCAGATCCTGCACGCGCAGTTTGGTTAACTCGCTACCCTGGGGAGCGTTCCGTTTCAATAGATTCCGCAGCCGGGCCAGCAACTCGGCAAGGGCAAACGGCTTTGTGAGGTAATCGTCGCCCCCTTGTTCGAGCCCGCGCACACGATCATCCACTGACCGCCTCGCCGACAAGATGAGGACCGGCGCATGCACGCCGATTTGCCGCAAACGCGTGATGAGGTTTATTCCGTCCTGGTCGGGCAGCCCCAGATCGACAATCAGAATGTCGTAAGCGTTGCCCTTGGCAAGCCCTTCTGCCGTTTTCCCATCGCGAGCGAGGTGGACGGCATATCCGGCCTCAGAAAGTGCCTGCTGCAGGAAGGACTGAATATCGTGCTCGTCCTCAACCACCAGAAGCCGCATGCACAAGATGTTAGCCGAAATGGAACGGACACGCGCATTTGAGCATCGTCAATTCCATTCCAAATGAACGAGTTGTCATCGGGTGTCGGGTAAATCTGGCCCGAGTCGCTTTGCGATTCACAACGTATGGCGCCGAGGAGGGCTGGTCCCGCTTGTGTCAGGTCGAGACTCGATCGACCCTTTGACCCCTTTGCAGACATCATGCAGCTCGCGACCGGAGGCAGGCATTCTCCCTCGCAAGTGCTATAGTTTTCCGTTGCTCCACGATGGGGTCATATACACAATGAATCGCAGAGAGTTTTTCATCGCAGGAACTGCCGCTTCGGCTCTTCTGTTCGCCACCCGGTATTCATTCGCCGATCCGCTCGGTCTCCCGATCGGCTGCCAGACTTATCCTGTCCGCAACTCGATCGGTTCGGACTTCGCCGGCACCATGAAGAGCTTGCGTGCAGCCGGGTTCACTCAGATTGAGTTGTGCTCGCCGTACGGCTACGAAGAGTTTTCCAGCCTCCAGAAATACAAACCACAGGAATTGCGGCGCATGCTCGAAGACTGGGGACTGGGATGCATTTCCGCACACTGGTCGGCAGAGGAGCTTTTTCAGAACGCGGACAAGAGCATCACCTATGCCAAGGAGTTCGGCATGACGCAGATGGCGATCGCCGCGCTTGGACCGTGGAAGCCAAGAACCACGGAGACGGAGGACGACGTGAAACGCTACGTCGAACCCTTCAACGCCTTCGCCGAAAAAGCCCATGCCGCGGGCATCGTTGCCCTGCTCCACAATGAAGGGTTCGTCTCCCAATACATTGACGGCAAGCCGGTCTACGACATGATGATCGCGGCGCTCAATCCCGCCACCACCAGCTTGCAGTTTCAGGTCTCCACTCTGCAGCAGGGCTACAACGCCGTAACCTATTTCCAGAAGTACCCCGGCCGGTTCCTCTCCATGCACTGCCAGGACTGGGTGAAGGACTCCTCTACCAAGTCCGGTTTCCGCCAGGTGCCGATAGGCAAGGGGGTCGTGGATTGGAAGGCCGTATTTGCCGCCGCAAAAACAGGGGGCGTAAAGAACTACTTCGTCGAGCTTGAAGAGGATCCGGCGCTGATGCCGCAAAGCGTGCCCTTCCTGAAGTCCCTCAACGTCTGAAACGAGCGTGATTTCTCGATCGGAAGGCCAGGTTCGGTGGAATTCCCGGAAGTTTGGGCAGAATACCGGCCGGAGTTCATTCGGTTTTTGACATTCGCAATTCGAAGCAAACAGAAAGGTGACCAACATGAATCGACGCGAGTTTCTCGAAACCGCATCCGTATCCGCCGCCGGTTTCACAATTCTCCCGAGGCATGTACTGGGCGGCCCCGGAGTGGTCCCTCCCAGTGACCAGATCACGCTTGCTTACATCGGCACGGGCACACAGGGTCTTCGCGAGATGCCGCGATTGATCGCCATTCCGGAGATCCGTATCGTAGCCGTCTGCGACCCTTCGAAGCACGCAATCGGATACCGGGACTGGGGAAAAGACGATCTTCTCAATGATTTGCGGAAGGCCGTCGGCAAGCCCGACTGGAGGTCGGGAACCGGAGGCACGGTTCCCGGAGGCCGCGACGTAGCCAAGGACTTTGTCGACACGTACTATGCGACGCAGCGGCCTGGCGGAACCTCTAAAGGCTGCTCGGCCTATTCCGACTTCCGCGAACTGCTGGACAAAGAGAAGGACGTGGACGCGGTCAAAATCATGACGCCGGATCATCTTCACGGCGTCATCAGCATTGCCTGCATGAAGAGGGGCAAGCATGTCATTATGCACAAGCCCATCGCCAATCGATTGCAGGAAGCCAGGCTTGTGATCGACACCGCACGCACAACGGGCGTTGCCACGCACTTCATGCCGTGGGACGTCAACGGATCGATGGATCGGGTGATGGCCTTGATCAACGGCGGGGCGATTGGCGCTCTCCGCGAAATCCATAACTGGACGCAGCGTCCCGTGTGGCCGCAGTACACCAGTCTCCCAACTGGTACGACGCCTGTTCCGGATGGCTTCGACTGGGATTTGTGGCTGGGCCCTGAGGCCGAGCGGCCCTATTCGCCCGACTACACGCACATGGTGTTTCGCGGGTGGTATGACTTCGGAGGCGGTTCCATGGCCGACATGGGGCATTACAGCCTGTGGACCGTGTTCAATGCCCTGGAGCTGGGATCCCCCACCAGTGTCGAGCCGATGTTCACTCACACATGTGGGTTAAAGGACAGCATCGCGTTCACAGTGCAGAATGACTTTTCTTTCCCGACGGCTTGCACCGTCCGATTCAAATATCCGGCGAAGGGAACAAGGCCCGCGGTGGACCTGGTCTGGTATGACGGCGGAATGCGTCCACCAACGCCGGAGGAACTGGAAGTCGACAACAAAGAACTTCCCGATGAGGGCATGATGTTCGTGGGCAGCAAGGGAAAAATACTGGCGGGCTTCTTTCTTGAAGACCCGCATCTGATTCCCGAAAGCAGGGCGACTAGCGATTCCGTTGCGGCGGCTCCTGCCCGTCGGCGGGACCAGGAGGCGGTTCCCGCCGGGATGCGCCAGTGGATTGCCGCGGTGCGCGGCGGACCTCAATCGCCCTCGTGCTTTTTGAACGCGGATCCCATCTCAGAAGCAGTGAACTTGTATGCCGTCGCACTTCGGACTGGCAAGAAACTGCTCTACGACGGCGAGTCCCACAAGGTCACCAACCTGACGGATGCCGATAAGTATTTGGCCCGCGAATATCGCAAAGGTTGGGATCCCCAATCCGCGTGACACTTCTAGCCTGATGATTGCGGAGGGCCCTTGGGTTTCGCCCCGCAACAGTTTAGGTGCCAGGGGCCTACGAAATCCGACTTCCGGATCTTCGAATCCTGGTGCACCGCTCACCGTTAGGACTGGTTCACCTGGTCTAGGAGAGCACTCATGCCACCTCGCGATTAAGGATCGCACCGCTTTGAAAGAGCGATGGACGCCATTGAGTCGCGAACCGTAGCCGTATCCGCCTACCTTACGGTTACTCAGAGACCGGTCCCAACTGGCATGCTGGAATGCTCTGAGCACGCGAGGCTCGGAACCCAGCCTTAGTACCACCGTTTCCGCCGCGGAAATCCCGGCCAAGTCTTGGGAGCATGGAGAGGGTCGAGCTATTTGGGATGTCGTGCACGCAAGTTCGTCCGCTAGAAAGAGAACGTAAGCGCAATGAACTACTTACTGGCCACTTAGCCGCCACCGATTCTGACGCTTTTTCGCTCATCTCACCTGACTTGTAACGATCTGACGAATCCGTGACTTTCTTCTGGTGGATGCACCTCAGAACGAAAGGCAAGACATGCGAGGGGTTCTCAGACTTGGGCTTTGGGCCATTTCTACGGCTTTCATCGTAAATAACATGGCGGCGCAGGAGCCGTTGACGCTCCGCAACGCGATTGCGCTGGCGTTGAAAGAAAATCCCGACGCCGCGGTGGCGCGAGCGGGCTGCGACGAAGCTGCGGCTGGAGCGGCGATGGCGCGCACCCAGCTTCTACCGCAGGTCAGTTTCCTCGAAGACATGTCCCGGGGGAATGATCCCGTGTACGTCTTCGGGACCAAGCTGCGGCAGGGGCGTTTCACGCAGGCGGATTTCTCGCTGCCGGCGCTGAACCGGCCAGACGCGATCGGGAATTTTGCATCTCGCTTCTCCGGGCAGTGGATGGCCTTCGATTTCTTTCGGATGCAGAAGTTGATCGCCAGCGCGGACCGGATGAAAGAGAGCGCGGCGCTGCAGGCCAAAGCGGTAGACCAGAAAATCGTGTTCGACGTGGTGCAGGCCTACCAGGGCGTGCTCTACGCCGAGCGCCAGGTGGAAGTGGCGCAGCACGAGATGGAAACCGCCCAGGCGCTGCTCAGCTCGGTGGATGACCGGGTGAAGGCGGGTCTCGCGGTCGAGTCGGACCGTATGTCGGCGCAGGTGAACGAGGCGGCGGTGAAGCAGGCGCTGATTGCGGCGCAGGGCGGGCTGGACCTGTCGTGGGCGCAATTGCGCGTAGCGACCGGTTCGCCCACGCTGGCGCAGTCAAAGCTGGCGCCACTGGAGCCGCGCGATTTCGCCGACATACCGCTGGACCAGGCGCTGCAGACGGCTGCAAAGACGCGCCCTGACTTCGCTGCCGTGGGCCAGGCTCGCGAAGCACAGGCGGCGGCAGCGAGCGCTGCCCGGCTCAGCTATGCGCCGCACATTGGCGCCTATGGGCAGTGGGAAGACAATCACGGCTGGGGCGGCCCGGGCGGCAACAACTGGGTGGCGGGAGTGCAGATCGGTATTGACCTGCTGCCGTTCTCGAAGCGCGCGCAGGTGGCGCAGGCCAGGGTCGTGGAAGCGCGCGCCGCGGCACAAACGAACCATTATGAGCAGCAGGTTCGGCTGCAGGTAACGCAGGCGCATATTCAGCGGCAGACGGCGAAGCTCTCTGTTGAGACCGCGAAGACCGCGGTGGACCAGGCAACAGAGAGCCTGCGGATTCTGCGCAACCGCTACGGTGCGGGGCTGGCTACGATGACTGACCTGTTGCGCGGGGAAGATGCGGAGCGGCAGGCACAGGAGAACTACTGGCGCGCAGTCTACGGCAACAGCGTGGCGTATGCGCAAGTATTATTCGCGACCGGGACGCTGACTCCCGATGCGGCGGAGGGATTGCAATGAAGGGTATTTGGGCAGTGATGTTGCTGGCGGCCGGTTCGGGTCTGCTGGCGGGATGCGATACAGGGGAGGCGACCAAACCGGCGTCTCCGCAGACGGCGCAGGCGCGCGTTGTGGAGAGCCAGCAGCAACAGGTTGCGGCCGGCGTGCGCACCACGGGCACGCTCCATGCGCGAGAAACTGCAACGCTTTCCGCGCAGGTGGTGGGCCGGGTGCAGCGCGTGTTGGTGCATGAGGGCGACACAGTTCATGCGGGGCAGACGCTAGTGGTGCTGGATGATGCGAGCTTGCGTGCGGCGGCCGAACAGGCGGCGGCCGGAGTGAAAGCAGCGGAAGGCCAGCAACTCGCGGCGCAGACCAACGCCGATCTCGCAGCGAGCACGCTGGCGCGCTACAAGCAGTTGCAATTGCAGAAGAGCGTCAGTCCGCAGGAACTCGACCAGATATCGCGGCAAGCGGAGGCTTCGGCCGCGCAGGTGGAAGCCTTGCGGGCACAGGCTGTCGCAGCCAAAGCGCAGGAGACCGGCGCGCAGACCATGCTGGCCTACACGCGTGTCGCGGCGCCATTTGCCGGCGTGGTGACGGCGCGCATGGCTGATCCGGGTGCGCTAGCCTCGCCCGGGGTGCCGCTGCTGCAGGTGGACAGTGCCGGCCCGCTGCAACTGCAGACCACGGTCAATGAGTCCGCGATCACTTCGGTGCATCGCGGCATGAAGATCCCGGTAAGCGTGAGCGGCGGAGCATCGGTAGAGGGCGTGGTCGGCGAAATCCTTCCGGCGGCCGATCCCGCCAGCCATAGCTTCACGATCAAGATCGACCTCTCCGGCGCGAAGAATCTGCGCGCGGGCATGTTCGGCACGGCGGAGATTCCGACGGGTGTGCGGCAGGCAATCGTGGTTCCGCGCTCGGCGGTAATCCAGCGTGGCTCTCTGCCCTGCGCCTACGTGCTCGACTCGAACGGCATCGCGCAACTGCGCTACGTGACGCTGGGCACGCAGTACGGAAATTCAGTCGAAATTCTTTCTGGCATATGGGCGGGCGAAAAGTTGGTAGACGACCCCGCCGACCGCGACCTGGCCGGCAAGCGCATTGAGGCTCAGTCATGAAGAACAATCACGCAGGCCTCGGTCTGGCAGGCGGGCTGGCGCATGCCTTTCTCAATTCAAAGCTGACGCCGCTGTTCATCGCTGCTTCGCTGGTGCTGGGTGTATTCGCGGTGGCGATCATTCCACGCGAGGAGGATCCGCAGATTCTTGTGCCCATGCTCGACATCGCGACGGCGATGCCGGGCGCCTCTGCCGCGGAGGTTGAGCAGCGCGTCACGCTTCCGATCGAAAAACTGGTGCACGAGATCTCCGGCGTCGAGTATGTCTATTCAACGTCAACTCCTGGGCAGAGCCTGGTGATCGTGCGGTTCCTCGTCGGAACGCCGCAGGAAGACGCGCTGATCAAGGTCTACAGCAAGCTCTACTCGGACTTCGATCGCGTCCCGCCGGGCGTGTCGCAGCCGATTATCAAGGCGCGTTCCATCGATGATGTGCCGATCCTGTCGCTCACGCTGTGGGGCGAGCACTACAACGGCTATCAACTGCGCGCCATCGCGGACGAGGTGCAGCACAACGCCGAACAGATTCCCGATGTGTCGGAGAGCAGCGTTATCGGTGGTCTGGCGCGCACCATGCGCGTGCTGCTGAATACGGCCAAGCTCGACGCATACGGGCAGTCGCCGCTTGGGATCGTGCAGCATCTGCAGGGCGCCAATGCCAGCCTGCAGGCGGGCAGCTTTGCCGAGAAGAACCGCGAAGTCCGCGTGGATGCCGGCAACCTGTTCACAAGCACGAAAGATCTGGAGGCGGTGGTTGTCGGCGTGGACAAGGGTAGCCCCGTGTATCTGCGCGATGTGGCCGACCAGATTATCGATGGGCCCAGTGAGCCGGCGAACTATGTTTTGTTCGGAACGACGCAGGCCAGCGCGCATGGTGCGGCGCCTCAGCAGTTCCCGGCGGTTACGATCACCGTCGCCAAGCGCAAGGGAACGAACGCGACGAACATCGCGAATGCCGTGCTGAAGCGTGTGGACGAGATGAAGGGCGTGCAGTTGCCCAGCGATGTCAACGTGACGGTCACGCGCAACTACGGCGATACGGCGAAGGCGAAGTCCGACGAACTGCTCGAGCACCTGCTGTTGGCGACTCTCTCAGTGACGCTGTTGATTGCACTCTTTTTGGGGTGGCGCGAGTCGGGGGTGGTCCTGCTGGCGATTCCGGTAACGCTGGCGCTCACCATGTCGATCTTCTACTTCCTCGGCTACACGATCAACCGCGTCACGCTCTTTGCGCTGATCTTCTCCATCGGCATCCTGGTGGATGATGCGATCGTCGTGGTCGAAAACATTGTGCGCCACTTCCGGCTGCCAGGGAACCAGAACCGCTCATGCAGCGACGTGACGATCGAGGCCGTGGCGGAGGTGGGCAATCCGACGATTCTCGCAACGTTCGCGGTGGTCGCGGCGGTGCTGCCGATGGCGTTTGTGCGCGGGCTGATGGGGCCATATATGCGGCCGATCCCGGTGGGCGCCTCGGCAGCGATGCTGTTTTCCCTGGTGGTCGCGTTCGTTGTTTCGCCGTGGGCGGCGATGCGACTTCTCGGCAAACATCTCGGCGGCGCGCACCTGCTCGAGCCCGAGCATGAAAATTGGCGTACGCGGCTCTATCGCAAGGTGATGTCACCACTGATTGCCTCGGGCCGTAACCGGCTGCTGTTCTTTGCGGTTGTGCTTGGGCTGCTGCTGGTCTCCATGGCGCTGGTGCCGTGGGGAGCGGTACGCGTGAAGATGCTGCCATTCGATAACAAGAGCGAGCTGCAGGTGGTCGTCAACATGCCGGACGGCACGCCGCTGGAGCAGACGCTGGCCGTCACGCAGGCGCTGGGCGATGAACTGGCGCGGCAGAAGAGTGTGCTGAACTATCAGATCTACGCCGGAACTTCGGGTCCGTACAACTTCAACGGTCTGGTGCGGCACTACTATATGCGCCGCATGCCGAACCAGGCGGATATCCAGGTCAATCTTCTTCCGGCCAAGCAACGCAGCGAGCAAAGCCATGCGGTTGCCAAACGGCTGCGTCCCGCGCTGGTCGAGATCGGCGACCGATACGGCGCCCGCATCCAGGTGAGCGAAGTTCCGCCGGGCCCGCCTGTAATTCAGACGCTCGTCGCCGAGGTGTACGGGCCCGACCTCGACGGGCAGCGGCGCGTGGCAGCTCAAATCAAGCAGATCTTTCAGCAGACTCCGGGCGTGGTCGATAGCGACTGGTACGTTGAAGACCCACAAGCACGGCTGACGATGGTTGTGGACGAGGTAAAGGCCGCGCAGCACGGCATCGCAGTTTCTGATGTAGCGCACGCAATTGCGCTGGTCACGTCGGGCGCGCAGGCCGGCCTGCTGCACGATGGCAATTCCCGCGAGCCGATTCCGACCATCGTCGAAGTGACGCGGCCGGATCGCTCATCGGAAGCTGCTCTTGCCAACGTACATCTGCCCGGCGCCGACGGGACCCTGGTTCCGCTCCGCGAGCTGCTTACCATCGACCGCGGCATTATCGAGCAGAGCATCTATCACAAGAACCTCAAGAGCGTTGTGTATGTCACGGGAGACGTCGCCGGTGCGGAGGAGAGCCCCGTCTACGCAATCCTCAAGATGAACAAGGCGCTGGACAAGCTCACGCTGCCGGCTGGCTACACCTTGGCGCGTTACAACGCGACCATGCCGGAATCCACCGATCACTACTCGATGAAGTGGGACGGGGAGTGGCACATCACTATTGAAGTGTTCCGCGACCTGGGGCTGGCGTTTGCGGCGGTGCTGGTGCTGATCTATGTGTTAGTGGTGGGCTGGTTTCGCTCCTTCGTCGTGCCGCTCATCATCATGGCGCCCATTCCGTTGACGCTGGTCGGCATTCTGCCAGCGCACGCGTTGATGGGCGCATTCTTCACAGCGACGTCGATGATCGGCTTCATTGCGGGTGCGGGCATTATCGTGCGCAATTCGATCATCCTCGTCGACTTCATCGAACTGCGCCGCAGCCAGGGCGCGCCGCTTGCCGACGCTGTAATAGATGCAGGCGCTATCCGCTTCCGGCCAATGCTTTTGACGGCCGCGGCCGTCGTGGTCGGCGCAAGCGTGATCCTCACCGATCCGATTTTCCAGGGCCTTGCTGTATCGCTGATCGCGGGAGCCGTAGCTTCGACATTCCTGTCCTGGCCCACGATTCCCATCCTCTACTACCTGGTTCACCGCAATGCAGAAACGCCGGTGACCTGCGCACCAGAAACCTATGAACACGAAGGAGCTTTGAGGTGACCGTGGAACGAGCGCTTCGCCTGACTGCTGGCTTAATGATTTTGTTGTCCCTAAGCCTTGCCTACTACATCTCCCACAATTGGCTTTGGCTCACGGCTTTTGTAGGCGTCAACTTGCTGCAGTCGGCGTTCACCAACTGGTGCCCAGCCATGTCGATCTTTCGGGCACTTGGGTTAAAAGACGTGAGCTCCGTGTCGGAAGAAACGCACGTTGCACGGAAAGCGATCTAGGCCGCTGCCCCGCGCATCTTGGACCGTAAGGACGGTATCCCCGACGAAGGGAAAGCATGATCGCGGACCGCAAACGGCGTGCGCAAGCTTGTGAAGGTAACAGTGGCAGGTCTTCATGGAACATGCAGGGAAAAGTGATACCGAGAAACGAAATCAGCGCGATCCTGGGACGTGCGCAGCAACGCAATCGCGCAAGGCCAATCATCTTATGGACGAGGTGTATCGGGAAATGTATAGGCTCGAGTGCCGCAGGGCTGGCGCGGAGACGGCGCTTGCGACAGCCCTTCTCCGCGCATGGGTTCAGGCAGACTGCCTGAAGCAGTGCGGCAAAATGTTTCCCTGGCTCAGGAAGATCTCGCCCATTTGCCTGGAGATGATAGAAATTGTGCTCCGTGCCAAACGCGCCGAGACTATACTGGAGCCACCTTCAGGGTCAGGGCCATGCGACGAGAACTCATCGAAGCCTCAGAACTGTTGCGGAGCGGCGACCCTGAGGCGGTCGAACAAGCCATCGGGCTGCTGCAAAGCACCGTCTACTCCTTCAGCATGAAGATGTGCGGGCATCGCGAAGATGCCGAAGACACCATGCAGGATGTGCTGTTCCGCTCGCTTCGGCACTTGGATCGCTTACCCGATCCCAACGCTCTGGCCGCTTGGCTATACACCGTTACTCGCAACCGCTGCCGGCGCATGCGGCGCACGCACAGCGAGCCGACGCTCAAAGCAATCTCTCTCGACGAGATGATGCCAGACTGGGCAGAGTTGCAGCAGCTTGCGCAGCAGCCCTCAAGCCCGGAAAACCACGCCATCGATGCCCAACAGCACCAACTGCTGCATCAGGCCGTGCTCCGACTTCCTGCACCTTTCCGTATCGTCCTCGTGCTCCATGACATGGAAGAGCTAAAAACCGAACAGGTCGCTCAGATTCTTGGGTTGCAGACGGGAACCGTCCGCGTGCGCTTGCACCGCGCACGCCTCGCCGTGCGTAAAAGGATGGGGCAACTCCTCAA
>Ga0070684_100001060_pt1 | contig 19661 bp, 19 predicted proteins | sample KBSC723LmetaG_FD_65653 | JGI IMG/M metagenome (GOLD analysis project Ga0070684, IMG submission 65653) | Corn rhizosphere microbial communities from Kellogg Biological Station, Michigan, USA - KBS C7.2-3L metaG | ecosystem: Host-associated > Plants > Roots > Rhizosphere ...
GGATGAAGAATGTCAAAAACGCCATTTGTGAATACAATCGATCTACCCATAAATTTCCATTGTGCAATCCTTGAAATGAGTTGTGGTAGGAGGTAGATTTTTTGTGCTATGATATCAGGTCGCTTCAGAAACTGTTTTTCTTTTATTAAAATAAGGAATCGCTACAAAGCTAAATATTCCTCCAATTAATACGGCAAAGGTTTGAACCAGCCATAGTATCCATCCAAATGCCAGTGCAATTCCTTCATCGAGACCATATACTTCCATTGTTTTTTTAATCAGTATTGCATAAGCCCCAATACCACCCGGTGTGACGATCACTCCAACGCTGCCGGCCGAGAGGATAGCAAAGGTTTCATTCACTCCATACTGCTGCGTTTCCTGCAATGCATAAAAACCCACATAGGTGCTGAAAAAATAACAAGCCCACACAACGAGAGTATAAAAAAGGAATAGTCCTCTTCTTTTCAGATGCTGCACAGCACTAACTCCCTGCCATACGCTGTTACCTATTCTTTTGAATAAAGCAATTACATCGGCAAATGTTTTTCTCTTGATAAGCATCCATAAGAGCACCCCTGTAATTATAATTCCAACGACTATCCCTGCAAGCAAAATACCCGGAATTTTCTTTTTTTGGGGATCATGAGGAGAATGGAAAAAAGCGTTGATGAGATCGGTATAAATGCCGGGTTGAATGGCCAGTGTAATCGCAAAAATGATCAATAATGTTATTGCGTCAATGATTCTTTCAAGAATGATGGTTCCAATCAGCTTTTCGGCTGGAATTTTTTCATACCGTGCAAGCAATGTGCATTTCAATACTTCGCCCAGGCGTGGAATAGCGAGATTTGTCAGATAACCAATCATCACTGCGAAAAAGGCATTGTCAGTGCGGGGATGATAGTCAAGCGAGTTGATAAGTAATTTCCATCGCAGTGCCCTTACGAGATGGCTAAAAAACAGAATGGCGAAAACAGGAATGATCAGCCAGTATCTTGCGTGACTCAACGCGATTGCTATCTGGTCTTTTTCTTCACGATTAATATCCTTCAGCGACCACCAGGCTAAAAAAATTCCTAATCCAAGAAAGATTATATATTGAAGTATCGTAAATAGCTTTTTCTTCATTGGTACCGAAAATAAACTTACATCTTCAATTCTCAAGCAAGAGAAACAAAGTAAATTATTTATTGACTAATTAAAAAGCCAAAAGCCAACTAACCGGTTCGCTGTCGTTCAATTCACCATCATATTATCTATCAAACGAACTCCATCAATGTAGGCGGCTACAAGTCCAAGAATATTTGTCCGGGCATCCCATTCATTGATTGGTTTTAAAGTTTTTGCATTTGCAATTTCAACATAGTCGGTTTTGAACCCTTTTTTTTGCAGTTGATCAGTGGCTTCTTTTTTCAGGTCTCTTAACGAACCATTGCAAATATTTTGTTTTAAGAAGATCAGTGTTTCATAGAGTGCCGGAGCCTTTGCCCGTTGTTCTTTATTAAGACGCATATTGCGACTACTCATGGCAAGCCCATCCTTTTCGCGCAGGATAGGGCATATCCGGACATTTACTTTTTCCTCCAGTCCCATTAATTCGATCAATCTTACTATGATCATGCATTGCTGGAAGTCTTTCTGACCCAGGTATAATTTGTCAGGTTGAACGATCAGCAGGAGCTTTTCAACAGCCATACAAACTCCCTCGAAATGGCCGGGCCTGAATTCGCCTTCGAGTATCGAGTCAAGATAACCTAGATCATATTTTTTTTTCACTTCAACGCCATCCGGATAGATGTCGTCAACAGCAGGCAGAAACAAAATATCGCAGCCGGTTGTTTCCAGTTTTGAAATATCCTCATCAATGGTAGAGGGATAGTTTTTAAAATCAGTGGGGTCATTAAACTGGGCAGGGTTGACAAATATGCTGCAAACAGTAAGCTTGTTCTCCTTCAGGGAGGTTTTTAATAAAGAGAGATGACCATCATGAAGTGCACCCATCGTGGGAACGAAGCCTATATCCTCATTTTTTTTTCTGTATTGAGCCAGGTAATGTTGCAGCTCATCTGATTTTTTAAATGTTATCATTTCCCGGTTATTATGGTGAAAATGCCTTTTTCTGCGCCCGATTCGCAAGAAAATGGCTAATTTTGCAACCTTTAAAAATACCTACCATTAAAAGCACTCAAAATGTCAGCAAAGAAAAGAATTTTATTTATTGCTAACGAAATGTCGCCCTACCTTGAACTTACCGAGTTTTCTGAAGTGGTGAATAAGCTGGCAATAAAGGCAAATGATAACGGTTTTGAAGTAAGGTGCATCATGCCCCGGTTTGGTATTATAAATGAGCGCAGGCATCGTCTTCACGAGGTGGTTCGCTTGTCGGGGATCAATGTTTCAATCGATAATGAGGATCATCCGCTACAAATAAAAGTGGCGTCACTACCCAACGCAAGGCTGCAGGTTTATTTTTTGGATAACGAGGAACTGTTCAAGCGCAAGTTCGTTTTTCATGATGAACAGGAAAAATGGTTTGAGGACAATGGACTTCGCGCTATTTTCTTCTGCAAGGGTGCCCTTGAAACGGTGAAAAAATTTGGTTGGCCTCCGGATGTGATTCACTGTAGTGGCTGGATGACCGGCCTCATACCTTTTTACCTAAGGACAGTTTATAAAAAGGAACCAGTATTCTCACACAGCAAGATCCTTTTTACCATCGGCCAAAATACCTTCAAAGAAAAACTGGGATCGGATTTTTTGAAGAAGGCACTCATTCATGCATCCCTCAAGGATAAGGACCTTGAAATTTATAAAGACGCTAATAATACAGCAATGTTTCGCGGTGGCGCGACCTATGCAGATGCGATAAGTTTTGGTGCGGAGAAGGTCGAGAAAAAATTAGTGGATGAGTTTTCAAAAGTAAAAGGCAAAAAGACTTTACCCTATAATGCAGAGTCAGATTTAACAGACTATTTACAACTCTATGGCGATCTTGCGAGCAAATGAAAATTGATTGACGAAAGATTGTCAGCAGACGAAAACTAATTTTATATTCCTAATTAAATCTATTGTGAAGAGCAGAATCTTAGTGGCTTCGATCGGTTCAATTTTTTTTAGCTCTCTTCTTCTTTTAACATCCTGCAACAAGATCAACCAGGCAACTGAGCTTGGCGATGACCTGGTGCCTGCTGCCGATAATGTGCACACTTTCGAGGTTGCTTTAAGTACAACCATGCACAATGCGTTGCTTAGTGATTCCACACATGTCTTATACACAAACCTCGTTGCCCTCGGTGATTTAAACGATCCTGAATTCGGGCATACCCATGGAAACGCGGACTTTAATATTTCTCCATCGGGATTCGGCTTCTATCCCTTTATTAAAAATGACGGTAGCCTGAAAATAGATTCCGTTGTTCTTTCTTTATCATACCAGGGAGCCTATGGAGATACTTTAAATGATGGAGTTCAAACCCTGAGAGTTTATGAAATCGATCAGAATTCAGGGTTTAGGGATACAAGTTACAAATACGCTGATCCTGCATCCGATTTTGCCACAGTTGGTCCTGAATTGGGCTCGGCCACATTTGCTATTAAAAATATCAAGGATACAACCAGGCTGGTAAGAGGTACAGATACTTCTTATGTAGCAAACGTAGTGAGGATCCGTTTAGATAATTCACTGGGAGTTCGTTTTTCACAATACGATACTATTCAAGGGCCCAATGGAGGTTATTACAATGATTCAATATTCAGAACCCTTTTTCGCGGATTTTCAGTGAAAGCTGACCCCACCGGGAATGCATTGAGTTATTATAGTTTGTTTGATTTCGCCAATACCAGGCTCACTGTTTATTTTACTCACGGCACCGACACAGCATCCTTTGATTATCACCATACGGCGAACGGTCAGTCCAATTATGTGAACAGGGAGAGCGAGGGAAATTACCTGGCTTATCTTAACAACGGGGCTGGTGACAAGATATATTTACAATCTTCACCCGGTTCCTATGTGACCATCAGGGTCCCGGCGCTGGATACATTTGGGAATAAAACGATCCATCGTGCAGAGCTGGTGGCTGTAAAGATTCCGTCAACAAGCGATAATATCTTCTCTGCTCCGGATCAATTAATGCTTGACCGAAAAAACAGTACTCCTCCGGATACCATTTCCATGCTGGAAAAGGATCTCGTTGCCGATGCGAGCGGGAACCTGGCATTTTCAGCGTTTGGAGGCGTGCTCCGACCTGACAATACTGTGCGATTTGATATTTCCCGCTACATACAAAGCATCGTTACGAGGCATGTTGCCAACGATACGCTCAGAATGTATGCTCCTTTGCGGACAACGGTCTACAATGCCAGTTTTAGGCAATACCTTAACGTCAATGTCAGCCGCTATATCGCAAAAGGAAGATTAGTTCTCGGCGGTGGAAGTTATCCAGATTCCACAATGCAACTACGATTGCGCATAGTATATTCTGACCTCTGATTTATATTTACATGCCATTTTGAAAAGAGAGCGCTAAAAAACTGTTGAATTGTGTCCAGAACGTACACGCGAGTGACACAACAGAAGCTTAATAGTAGTAATATTGCGGGCAACAAAAAAATAAAGATCCGCTTCCGGTCATTATCGGATAGCCATTTAAAAATTCAAATTTCATTATGTCCTATTTGTTTACTTCCGAAAGTGTTTCTGAAGGTCATCCTGATAAAGTTGCTGACCAGATATCCGATGCCCTGATCGACAATTTTCTCGCGTTTGATCCGGAATCAAAGGTAGCCTGTGAAACATTGGTTACAACCGGGCAGGTAGTACTTGCGGGTGAGGTAAAATCAAAAGCCTACCTGGATGTGCAGGAAATCGCCCGTGGTGTAATTCGTGATATTGGATACACGAAAAGCGAATATATGTTCGAGGCACATTCCTGCGGAGTGCTTTCGGCGATCCATGAGCAATCTTCCGATATCAACCAGGGGGTGGATAGAACGAAGAAAGAAGAACAGGGGGCCGGCGACCAGGGAATGATGTTTGGCTATGCTACGAATGAAACAGAGGATTACATGCCACTTGCGCTTGATCTTGCACACAAGCTACTGCAGGAGTTAGCCGCCTTGCGCAGGGAAAATAAACAAATAAAATATTTGCGCCCTGATGCAAAAAGCCAGGTGACACTTGAATATGATGACAACAATCATCCCACACGTATCGATGCGATTGTTGTATCTACACAGCATGATGACTTTGATACAGAAGAGAAAATGCAGGCAAGGATCAGGAAAGATATTATTGGGATATTAATTCCCCGCGTAAAAAATAAGTATAGGAAATATGCCCACTTCTTTAATGATAAAATTAAGTATCACATCAATCCGACTGGCAAGTTTGTTATTGGCGGTCCGCACGGAGATACAGGATTGACAGGAAGAAAGATCATTGTGGATACTTATGGAGGCAAGGGTGCCCACGGCGGGGGAGCATTTAGCGGAAAAGATCCAAGCAAGGTTGACCGGAGTGCTGCATATGCAACCCGTCATATCGCAAAAAATCTTGTGGCCGCAGGGATTTGCAATGAAGTGCTGGTACAGGTTTCTTACGCCATTGGCGTGGCTGAGCCAACCAGCATTAACGTAAATACATTTGGCACTTCAAATGTCAAATTAAGTGATAGCGAGATCGCTGAAAAAGTAAAAACCATCTTCGATATGCGTCCTTACTTTATTGAGCAGAGATTGAAATTGCGCAACCCGATCTACAGTGAGACGGCAGCTTATGGTCACATGGGCCGCAAGCCAGAGATCATTGAAAAGACTTTTGTTTCTCCGGAAGGAAGGCAAATAAAGAGAAAGGTTGAGCTATTTACGTGGGAAAAATTAGACTATGTACCTAAATTGAAGAAAGCGTTTGGGTTGAAATAATACTTGTTCTTCTTTAAAGGATTTCAAAACTCTGTGGCCCTGTCATAGAGTTTTTTGTTTGATTGAAGTAAGCATATTTTTGAAGAGTGAAAAATTTTCGCAGACAGCACCGCCCCTCAAAAAAATCTCTCATCATCGGCAAAGAGGCCGTTATTCGAGCTATTGAATCGGGTACACAACTGGACAGGATCTATCTTCAAAATAACCTGCATGGAAAGGCGGTTCAAGAAATAAAATCATTGGCGCTAGAGCACAATATTCCCGTCAATAAGGTGCCTGTAGAAAAACTCAACGGTTTTAATATCAGCAATCACCAAGGTATTGCTGCACAAATTGCAAAAATACGTTACCAGGATCTGCAGCAGGTCATTTCATTCGTTGTTGAAAGAGGACAGGTTCCTTTGTTTTTACTGCTTGACGGTATTACTGACATACGCAATATAGGCGGCATTGCCAGGACAGCTTTTTGTTGTGGTGTCCACGCTTTGATCATACCCGATAAGGGAGTCGGTGCCTTGAACGAAGATGCGATATTGACGTCGGCTGGAGCATTGGAAAAAATTTCAGTATGCCGTGTCAATAGCCTGATGAAAGCCATTGATGAACTTCATCTGAATGGAATAAAAGTGTTTGCCAGTGAAATGACTGCGAACAAAGATGTTTTTGATTGCGATTTCAAAGAACCCTCGGCTATCATAATGGGTAGCGAAGAAAAAGGGATTTATCCTGCGTTGATGAAGATCTGCGACGAAAAATTCAAAATTCCTATGGCGGGAGATTTTGAATCGCTCAATGTGGGAGTAGCGACAGGCATGATATTGTATGAAGTGATGAGGCAAAGAAAATGATCGCTGTTCACGGACTGTAGAGGAACTCACTTATATGTATGGGTAGGCTGATATGGTGGCCAAGTCAAAATTTATTGTAGACTAGTCCCACAAAAAACATATTGCTGTCATGTGAGGGATTTCGCTGAATGCCTTTGATATTTCCGTTTGACAAATGAAAATGTTTGATGCTTGTTTGAAAAATGAATCTCCTGGACAGGCGAGCTTCAATTCCAACTCCGTATTTTGATAAGAAGTTAAATTGAGTACCTGTTCTTGCGGTATCCGCCTCCCAACCGGTACCGGTGAGTGGGAACCTTACAAAGCTGTAAGAGATACCAGCCCCATATTGAAAAAAGAGATTCAGTGATGGGCTTTTGTAAAGGTACCATCTTGCCAACGGCATCAGGCCAAGGGTCCAGGTATCATTTACCTGGTCTTTAAAACGTGAAAAATTCAAGCCGACACCCAGGGACATCCATTTCCTGATTCCATATAAAATGCCTACATCATTTTGAAGCACTTTTGTGAATGGTGGTTTGTAGCCAAAGCCGTACCCTCCTTCCCAATATGGTGACAATTTTTTTTGACATGCAGAATCGTTTTTCGTGAGAAGAAGACAGGCTGCAGTAGTGACGGAGCCGCACACAAAACCAAAAGCTGTCGACAATTGGATCGGTTTCAAGCCCAAAGGGTCCTGATACCATTTTGTAAATGGCGGGTATAAGTGTGATGTTTGTCCGTTTGCTTTTGCCAGGGTAGCCAATGAAATAAAAAGCAGTAAAATGAACTTCGCACTCACTTTAGATTCGTTCCGGTACATGTTAACTTTTTTGTTCGCGTTTATTGGTTTAGTTTCTTGGAAGCATTCAATCGCAGCGCACCTCCAATGGAAAAATTATTAGTCGACCGATGCAAATCCGAATTCGTAAGATCTGCTGAACCTGAATAACTCGTTTGAAACATAAAATTTTTCCAACCGATACGAAGCACCAGTCCTGGCTCCCACATAACATGGAATGGCTGATCGGTCAAACTTATCACCTGGCGTGTGTTAAACGGTTCTCGTGCGTTATCAAATGCGGTATCAACTTTGAAGTTGACACCCGAAAATTTCGATACAATACCAAATTGAAGTGTTTTCTTTTGGTTGCTGATAACAAACGCAGGCTGTATGAAGAAATTGGTAAGATTTGTTTTAGAAGTTCCCGACGCGTGATTGTTATCGACCTTGCCGGTTCCAACACCCCCATATGTCTCGAAGTGCCATCCCCCTGAAAGCTTAGTAATGTATCCAACACCTCCTTCAACGTTATGGTATCTCATAAAAACCTCACCAGCCTCATTTTTACCCGATGAGTAAGCCGCGACAATGCCAACATGTTTGGCGGGCAGGTATGAAGCCTGCATTTCAACTCCGGAAAATGATTTACCGGCAGAAGCAAGGACATCAAACCCAATATCATTCTTTTCCGTAAGAAGTTGTGTATTGGGTGACGATGGAACATAATAAACATTTTCCTTCTGTCGCCATTCCGGAACAAGGTCCGGGCCCGCAGTTGGATACGGAGTGCAACAATCTAACAGCACGACGCATGTTACAATTATGCCCACCGGTATCGAGGAAGTCTGTTTCATAATTTTCAGGTTTTACTTTTTATGGATTGTAAGAACCCTCATAAGAACCTTCTGAAACTCCAGATTTAAAACGCACATCATGGGGATTCTAAATTCATTAGACGAAGAACTGCCAAAGGATGGAAATAACCGGCCGTATAAAGATGGATAAGGAATGCCATATCATTTTCTCACGAGCTTCATCTGTAAATCACCTTGCAGGTCGTGAAGCCTTTCTTTCCTACCGATGGCGAGTTTTGAACTGGTAAAAGTTTAATGGTCAATTGGTTTTTCCGGGCGCCCACAAAAAGAAATACGGATTGATTGATGTCTGTTTCCCTGCTGTTACTGAACAAGGGTCCATATTGATGAATAAGAAATTCAGGCCGCTGGTCGTATTCCAGATGTCACTCTTTGTGTGCGACCCGAAATCGCGGATCAATTCGGGCAACATTTCATATAACATTCCGTCCCAACACGCCTTTTCGATTTTTTCAACTACAGAGTAATCACTATCGCCTTCGCTGTTTCTCTTACAAAATTGGCGGCAATAAAAGCCAGTTGCCGTAAAAAGGAGAACTTCCTGGTTGATTATTTGCGGTTCCATGTCTCTTCTGTTTTGTGTTCCGATTGACGACACAAACATATTCCCAGCTAGAGGCGATTTATAATTGAATTTTGCAGCTCTTGTAATGGCATTTGCAGAAATTGCAAAAAGGGTTTCGGTCACTCAATGTTCAGTGCCGGTAGAGTTGAATTGTCAAAAATTGCTATGGCATCATTAAGACGATGGACCAATCAAACTTAGATTTGGGAAAAGCAGATTTCTAATTGACTTTTGCGGATGCATTCTCAGATGAACGACCAAGGTATTAAGATTATCGAATGTCCCCGTGATGCGATGCAGGGATGGAAGAACTTTATTCCTACCAGTAAAAAGATTGAATATATCAATTCATTGTTGGAGATTGGGTTTGATACAATTGATTTTGGCAGCTTTGTTTCGCCAAAAGCAATTCCTCAAATGGCAGATACAAAAGAAGTGATAAAAGGAATCAAGGTACAAGGCACGAGCTCGAAATTGTTAGGAATTGTCGCTAATGTTCGTGGTGCGGAAGAAGCGGTTGCTTACAATGAAATTACTTATCTCGGGTTTCCTTTTTCAGTTTCAGAAACATTCCAGCAGCGTAACACAAACTCGTCGATCGCAGAATCATTGACCAGGGTACAAGAGATCCAGAACATTTGCATCAAGAACGGAAAGAAGTTGGTCATTTATATTTCAATGGGTTTTGGCAACCCTTATAGAGATATTTATTCGGAAGAAATAGTTTTCAATTGGGTAAATAAAATGGTTGAATTGGGGATTACAACGATCTCTTTGGCGGATACCGTAGGAATTGCTACGCCGGAACAAGTCTATTCAATGACCAAATATCTTGTTGAGAAGCTGCCACACGTTGAGATAGGCGTTCATTTGCATTCAAGGCCGGATAACTGGAGAGAAAAAATAGATGCTGCAATAAATGCGGGGTGCAGAAGATTTGACGGGGCACTAAAAGGTTTTGGGGGTTGCCCCATGGCGAACGACGACCTTGTGGGCAACATGCGAACCGAATGGATGATCGATTATTTTGAAAAAAAGAATTTGTCGGGTGACCTAAATAAGGTCGCACTCGCGAGAAGCCTCCAACTTGCACCACAAATATTTGTCTAAGTTTCTCTTTTTTATTTGATGCCAATTTGAAAAATTTACGGAATGAATTTCATGGTAAACATTGATCTGCGAAAACCTCCCCGGCAGATCAATTATGAAGATAAAATTTTGCTGATTGGATCGTGCTTCACAGAGCATATCGGTAACTCATTGGAAGAATTAAAATTCTCTGTTTTACAGAACCCGAATGGGATCCTTTTTGACCCCCGCAGTGTAAGTCAAAGCCTGGTTTCGTACATTGAAAATAGACAGTACAACGAAAAGGATTTTTTTCAGCTCAATGAAATCTGGCACAGCTGGAGACATCACAGTCGTTTTTCAAATACAAACCTGAACGAGGCCGTTCGCATCGTGAACACATCACAGCAAATGGCACATCAATTTTTGAAACAGGCAGATTGGATTATTGTAACATTGGGCTCTTCTTTTTCCTATCAGCTAACTGAGCAGGCGGCAAACGCCGGAGGAGATCCAAGGGAAGCCGGCGCCGGTGTTGCGAATTGCCATCGGGCGCCTGCTCAGTGGTTTAATAAACATTTAATGACCGTAGACGAAATCATTTTAAATCTTGACGATGCTCTTCGACAGTTATTTCAGCTCAATCCAGACCTCAACATCGTTTTTACTGTCAGCCCCGTCAGACATATCCGTGATGGAGTGGTGGACAATAACCGGAGCAAGGCCAGATTGATCGAAGTCGTTCATCAACTGGTGAGCAAATACGACAATCTAAATTACTTTCCCGCATACGAACTGGTCATTGACGTCCTGCGGGACTATCGATTTTTTGACACAGATCTTGTGCATCCGAATTATATGGCTACGGAATTTGTTCTGGAAAAATTTGCTGAATCGTTCATTGACGAACCTACGCAAAAGCTTATGCAGGAAATAAAAAGTCTTGTGACAGCAAGAAAGCATAAAGCCTTTCAACCCGATACAACGGCACACCAGCAGTTCCTAAAGACTTATTTTGAGAAGGCAAAAGTGTTAAAAGAAAAATATTCGTTTTTGGATCTGGATGAAGAGATAAAATATTTCAACCGAAGGTAGGATGCATTACTAACTACTTCCTGCCTACAACTGACCAACTTTATACACATTCTTCTGATGATATTTTTCTCCCGGTCTTAGGATGGTACTTGGAAATTTAGGAATGTTGATCGCATTTGGATGCTTTTGTGTTTCTAGACAGAATCCCGAGTAAGGACCATATTCGATATTATTTTTCCCCCTGATCTTTGGGAATCCCTGGCCTGTATAAAAATGAACGAGTGGTTCCGTTGTTAATACCAGTAATTTAAAACCTGATTTTTTTGACAAAGCTTCTGCGACGATTGAAAGCTGGTTTTCGTTTTTATCTAAAACAAAGCTTTGATCATAGCCGCCATTCGCTCGTTCCTCGATTTCATGAAAATCTCTGAAATCATATTTTGTGTTTTCAACAGAAACATAATTGCCGGTGACTATAAGATTTTTGTCCTGCTCAAGAATTTTGTCCGAATAGATCTTTAGTTCGTGATCCTCGATTGTCCCTTCACCATTATTGAGATTAAAATAACCATGGTGGGTAAGGTTGATAGCTGTTGGCTGATCGCAGGTAGCCGCATATTCATAGATAAGATCATTGTCATCATTTAATTCAAAGCAAATATTCACGTCGAGATTGCCGGGAAAGCCTTCTTCACCATCGGGACTGCTGTATCTTAATTGCAGTATGTTACATTTTTCGTCGAAAGAAACAAAATCCCAAACCTTTTTATCAAACCCTTCAAATCCTCCGTGAAGCTGATCGGCATCCCAATTCTTTGAAACGGGAAACTCTTTATTGTCAATTTTAAAACAAGCATTTTCAATTCTGTTCGCATACCTTCCAATAGCGGCACCCATGAACGGATAAACCTTTAAATAGTCGGCGCCCAGGTAATCCTCGATATTATCAAAACCAAGAACAATATCATTGGACGTTCCATCTGGCAAATAAATTTTATAAGCCATGATGATGGCTCCGTAGTTGCTTATTAAAACTTCCGTTTTATTTATATTGCGCAAACTATACAAATAAATATCTTTACCCGAAGGGTGAGTAAAACAAAATTGAATGGATCTATCCATAGACTTACGAATTTAAAATACAATGGCCGATATAAAGGAAGAATTTCAAAAACGCTTCCAAAAAAAACCAGATCATATTTTTTTTAGTCCCGGCCGGGTCAACTTGATAGGTGAGCACATCGATTACAATGGTGGTAAGGTAATGCCGTGTGCCATCAGTCTTGGAACTTACCTGGCAATCGCGAAAAACACAGATAAGGTATTTCGTTTTCAATGCCTTGATTTTCCAGAAACGGCTGAACTGCATTTACAAGACTCTTACACAAAATCAGGTAAGGAATGGTTTAATTACCCACTAGGAATTTTAAACGAGGTTCTGAACCTTGGTCACGCTGTTTCAGGTCTTGATATGTTATTTGATGGTAACCTCCCGATAGGAGCGGGCCTTTCATCTTCGGCGTCGATTGAAGTACTAATGTGCTATGCTTTAGATCAATTGTTTCAATTGAATATCCAAAAGATTGAGATTGCACTACTTTCTAAAAAAGTAGAGAACGAGTTTATTGGTGTCAATTGCGGCATCATGGATCAATTTGCCGTGACATTCGGGGAAAAAAATAAGGCTATTTTATTGAATTGCGATTCACTTGAACATGAATTGTTGCCTTTCGATACGGGGAATTTTTCTCTGGTCATTATCAATACCAATAAAACCAGGTCATTAACTGACTCAAAATACAATGAGCGCTTTGCGGAATGCGGAGCCGCACTAAAGGCTCTGAAAAAAGAAATTGATGCAAAGAATTTGTGCGACATCGATATTGAAACTTTTCAATCCTACAAGCATCTGATCAATGACGGGGTACTGGAAAAGAGAGCACTGCATGTGATCTCGGAAAACTTTCGGGTAAATGAAGCTGCCAAGGTCTTAAGTGAAAATAAATTGAACGAATTTGGCCAACTGATGTATCAATCTCATCAATCATTAAAGGACTTATACGAGGTTTCAGGGGTCGAACTGGATACAATCGTTGAGTTTTGTAAAAACAATGAGTATTGCCTGGGTGCGAGGATGACGGGAGCGGGTTTTGGAGGTTGTGCTATTGCGCTTGTAGACAAAGGTAAAATTGATAAGTTTGGAAAGAGCCTCATTAAATTCTACAATGAAAAGATCGGCTATGAACCCACTGTGTTTGCTTCGGAGATCGGAAACGGCGTTAGACAAATTCTCTGAGGTCGAATTATTTTTTGTGAAGATCTTCGAACGCTGTCAATAGTTTGTTCAACGTTTTTAATTCCTCAGATCTTGTGTGATCAGTGAATATCTCATCGATCCTGTTAACTACAAGCTCATACTCCTGGTTGTTTGATATTTTTTCATTTTTTAGTATTCTGTCAATGACCCGGGCAAAAGCCTTTTCAACATCCTCGTAGTCTATTTTAAGTTTTTCCTTAATTAAATTTTTAAACTCGACTGCAATTGCAAGGGGCATGTGACGCAGAACCTGGTCATCAATATCGGCACTAAAAGCTCTTAAGGGTTTTATTTTTTTCATTTGGTATGCTTCCTGGATAAACCTGTATGTTTCTTCCAAACCTCGAATAGACTCCGGTGAAGAGGATAATTTTTGAATGACAAACTGAGTATAGAAGACGCATTTGTCCTTTAACAACTCTAATTCTGATTCAGATTCATTCATACATTGATACAACTAAAATTTAATGGATCCTGTCTCCCCGTGGCGCTAGATGACGCATTACCCCGGCTTCGTATTTCAACCACTCTTTCCAGCGATTTCGTACTTTCTCTTTGTCAATATAAGTTTCGGCCAATTCAATAAACAAAGTATAATGGCCCGCCTCACTTTCCATAAACCGCCGGTAAAAATTACAGAGATATTCGTCATTCAAACCCTCACTCAATCGTTTAAAGCGTTCACAACTTCTCGCTTCGATCAGTGCACACATGAGAAGTTTATCGAGCATCCTGTCTTCTTCAGATCCGCCCTTTCCTTCAAATTTCAAAAGCTCATTTACATACTCATCCTTGCGTTGCCTGCCCAGCTTTAGATCTCTTTTTTGAAGTTCTGCTAATACTAAACGAAAATGACCCCATTCTTCTGTTACGATTGGCGACAATTCTTCCACAATTTTTTCTTTATCGCTGTACCGCTGGATAATGGAAATGCATGAAGTGGCTGCTTTTTGTTCGCAGTAAGCGTGATCGGTCAGTATGTCTTCCAGTGATTTTTCAGCCAGGTTTACCCAGCGTGGATCGGTAGGCAATTGAAGACCAAGAATATTTTTTGTATCCTGCGAGAGTTCCATACACAAAACTAAGGGGTTCTGGCTAGCGGTTCCGAATGTTCTCTTTCGTCCATGGTTCCGGTTTCCTTCTTCCCTTATAAACCAGTTGGTAACAGGTGACTGGCAACCAGTAACTCATAACCCGCAACCAGCAACAAAAAAGACCCATTTCCTTTGCCAGTAAGCTGCGTTGGCTTACCTTTGCCGCCACATAAATAGGATACCTAATCGGATGAATTATTAAAAAAATTAAAGATGCCTTTAACAAAAGAAAAAAAATCAACAATTTTCGCTGACTTCGGTGGTAAAGAATCAAACACCGGTTCAATTGAGGGGCAAATAGCTCTTTTAACGGAGCGAATCGCCCAGATATCTAATCATCTGCAGGAGAATAAAAAAGATTTCTCTACGCATCGTGGCCTGATGCAATTGGTCGGTAAACGTAAACGCTTGCTAAACTACCTTCAAAAACATAACCTGACCGGTTATCGCCAGCTTATCGAGAAACTTGGAATCAGAAAATAAGACAACCTCTCTGAAAGAGGTGCTTGCAAGAAGTCTTTTGAAAATTCGGTGGCTCATTTCCAGTAATTCAATTTTTTAAACTTCTTCTCACTTCTCTAAGTGTTGGAAACCCTGCTGTTTTCTGATCAACCTGCTATACTTGCTCAATATTCAACCAGGACCTGAATGGAGCGTCGCAATGCTCAAACAGGAAATGAAAGCTGGAACCAAAACCACAAACTTCAAATTTTAAACTTTTTATGCTTACACAACCGATTCGTAAAACTTTTGACATAGGCGACGGCCGCCAGGTAACTATTGAAACAGGCCGCCTTGCACGCCAGGCCGATGGTGCGGTTACTGTTACAATAGGTAATTGTATTATACTAGCAACAGTCGTTGCTAACCGGGAGCCTAAAGAAGGACAGGATTTTTTCCCTTTAACTGTCGACTACCAGGAAAAATTTGCATCGGCCGGACGCATTCCTGGATCTTTTTTTAAAAGGGAGGGGAGATTGAGCGATTACGAGGTACTGATCAGCCGATTGATCGACAGGGCACTTCGACCCTTATTTCCCGAGGATTATTTGTGTGACGTGCAGGTATTGGTCACTCTTATTTCGAGCGACAATGAAGTATTGCCTGATTCACTGGCATGCCTGGCAGCTTCAGCCGCCCTGGCTGTTTCAGATGTTCCCATCCAGGAAATTATTTCTGAGGTGAGAGTGGCGAGGGTTGACGGGGAATTCAAAATAAATCCAAACAGGAGCGAGTTGGCGAAGGCTGACCTCGAGTTTATCATTGCTGCCACTGAAAAAAATATCATGATGGTGGAAGGTGAAGCAAACGAATGCAGCGAAGATGATCTTATAAAAGCATTGGAAATTGCCCACGACGCCATCCGCATTCAAATCAAGGCTCAAAAGGAACTTTGGGAACTGGCGGGTTCAAAAACAAAACGTGACTATACAAAGCCGAAACAAAATGAAGAGTTAAGGACTAAGGTGAATTCTTTTGCAAAGGAAAAAGTGTATGAGGTTTCAAAGGCTGCATTAAGCAAACATGAGCGCAGTGATAAATTCGATGCGATCAAAGACGCTCTATTCGAGCAACTAAAGAAAGATTACAATGTAGCAGAGGGTGACGAATTGGATAAAAACATTGAGAAGCTTGCAAAGAATTATTATAACGACCTGCAATATTATGTCGTTCGCGATATGATCCTCAATGACAAAGTTCGCCTGGATGGGAGAGGCCTGGAAGATGTTCGTCCGCTTGATATGGAAGTGGATGTATTGCCTTCGCCGCACGGTTCCGCTTTATTTACAAGAGGAGAAACACAGTCATTGACGACCGTAACTTTAGGAACGCCGCTTGATGAATTGTTGATTGAAAGCGCCGCTACTTCGGACTATTCAAAATTTATTTTGCATTATAATTTTCCGCCGTTTTCCACTGGTGAGGTGAAACCAATGAGGGGTCCTGGCAGGAGAGAAGTGGGACACGGGAATCTTGCTATGCGTTCATTAAAACAAATGATGCCGGCTCAAAATGATTTTGCATACACTGTGAGAGTGGTAAGCGATATTCTTGAATCGAATGGCTCATCGTCGATGGCAACTGTTTGTGCAGGTTCTTTGGCTTTGATGGATGCAGGGGTTCCTGTTCCAAAGCACGTGTCGGGCGTTGCAATGGGATTGATCACAAAGGAGGGAAAATTTGCGGTGCTTACGGATATTTTAGGTGATGAAGATCATTTGGGTGATATGGATTTCAAAGTAACAGGAACAAGGGATGGAATTTGTGGTGTGCAAATGGACATTAAGGTCGATGGTTTACCGATGGAGGTAATGAGACAAGCCCTTGGGCAAGCTCGCAGGGGGCGTTTGCACATTCTTGATGCAATGTATAATTGCACAGCCGAACCAAGAAATGAAGTGAAGCCGCACGCACCGAGAATGATAAAGATGTTTATCGACAGGGAATTTATCGGAGCTGTGATCGGACCTGGTGGTAAAGTGATCCAGGAAATGCAGCGAGAAACCGGAACTACGATCAACATCGAAGAGAAAAATAACATGGGTGAAGTAAGTGTATTTGGAACAAATAAAGAAGGAGTGGAGAGAGCAGAGCAATGGATCAAGGGAATTGTTGCGGTGCCTGTTGTAGGAGACGTATATGAAGCTACTGTAAAATCGATAATGCCCTTTGGTGCTTTTGTTGAATTCCTTCCGGGCAAACAGGGCCTTGTCCACATTTCAGAAGTAAGCTGGAAACGACTTGAAACTTTGGATGGGATTTTAAAGGAGGGAGATAAAGTGAAAGTAAAGCTGATTGGAACCGATCCAAAATCAGGGAAATTTAAATTGTCGAGAAAGGTGCTATTACCAAAACCAGAAAGACAGGATAAGCCACAGGATAAACCTGCCGGATCTTAAAAAAGAAATCAACCCCGACAAGTCGGGGTTTTTAATTATGGGCGATTATATCAAAGTAGAATTTGAACATTTAAACATCGAGCAAAAAGAAATTATCATTGCGCTGCTCGCGGAAATGAATTATGATGGATTTGAGGAAAACGATGATGTATTAAAAGCGTTTATCCCTTCTAATATTTATGATGAAAATAAACTGAAAGCTTTGAGCAAGGATCGCAAACTTTTTTTCTCGGTTTCAAAACTAGAAAACAAGAATTGGAATACACATTGGGAGACGAATTTCCAGCCGGTCATTATAAATCATTCAATAAATCATACACCGTGGGTAGCGATACGTGCTGCTTTCCATGAATCCATCAGCGACATCAAATACGAATTGATCATCACTCCAAAAATGAGTTTTGGTACCGGGCATCATGCTACAACTTCGATGATGATAAAAATGATGAGCGAATTAGATTTTTCAGGCAAAACTGTTTTGGATTTTGGAACGGGAACCGGCATCCTCGCCATCTTGGCGGAGAAGCTTGGGGCATCAAAAATCGTTGCGATTGACAATGATGATCAAAGTATTAAAAATGCTGGTGAAAATCTTGGGTCAAACGACTGTTCGAAAATCCGGCTGCTGCAGGGATCGACAGCGAATGTGGATATTAAGTTTGACATTATTCTTGCCAATATCATAAAGGGAGTTATACTTGATAATCTAGCTGCATTTACAAAAGAAATGGTTACTGATGGAGTGATTCTTTTAAGCGGTCTTTTGGCAGACGATGAGCGGGAAGTCATGGAAAAAGCGACGGGGTATAATTTGATCCTGAATAAGAAAATTGAAGACAAAAATTGGATATGTCTGCAAATGACATATAAATCAAGCAGTTTTCGACGTTAAATTAAGGTTATTAGAAAAGCCGAATTATTGTTATTTTTGTATTTCCAACTTTAACCAAAGTTCTATGAACGAACTTCTACTTATCGTTCTTGCATATCTTATTGGAAGCATTCCCACTTCTGTTTGGGTCAGCAAATATTTTTTTGACTTTGACATTCGCGATTATGGCAGCGGCAATGCCGGGGCCACAAATACATATCGCGTACTGGGTCCAACCTGGGGTACGCTGGTAATGATCATTGACATGTTAAAGGGAATTGCCGCCGTTAAGTTGGCTCTGCTTCTTCCGGATTATGTGGACAGTGAAACGCGCTTTATCAACCTGCAGATTGGCCTTGGACTGGCTGCGGTTATCGGGCATATTTTTCCTATTTGGGCGCAGTTTCGGGGAGGCAAAGGAATCGCGACCCTTTTTGGGATGGTGCTCGGCATTCAGCCCATTGTGGCCGTATGCTGTGTAGGCGTCTTTCTCCTGGTGCTGTACCTAACAAGATTTGTTTCTTTAAGTTCTATTCTTGCGAGCGTTGCATTTCCCGTTTTTATTTTGGTGATCTTTAATGAGCCTGAACATCTCTATAGGATTTTCGCCATTGCGGTAGGTTTGCTCGTACTACTAACTCATCAGAAAAATATCAGCCGGCTACTCAAAGGGAGCGAAAGCAAAGTACCTATCTTCAAATATAGAGACCGACGTCGTAATCGCCGCCGTGCTTCTTCCCAGCATTAAGTTTCTGCGTAGAGTTCAATATTTGGTATAATCATTGAATTTTTAAAGGTAAATACTATACGATGATTAAAAGGATAATTTTCAGTTTTCTGATCGTGGCCACGATTGCCAGTTGTTCGAAGAATGCAGTAACCGGGCGTAGCCAATTCAAATTATTGCCGGAATCTGAGTTGCAGTCAATGGCTACTACCCAGTATCAGCAGTTCCTATCGACCAATAAGGTTGTGTCTGAAAACGGCAACCGCGACGCGGAAATGGTTACCCGTGTGGGGCAGAGAATAAAAAATGCAGTGGAATCATACTATGCCAGCAAGGGGCTGTCCAAAGAATTGGAAGGTTACCATTGGGAATACCATTTGGTGGACAGTAAGGAGGCAAATGCATGGTGCATGCCAGGAGGCAAGATTGTAGTGTACACAGGGCTTCTTCCCTACACCCAAAATGAGGCAGCACTTGCCGTTGTCATGGGTCACGAAGTGTCCCACGCAATTTTTCAACACGGAAATGAAAGGATGAGCCAGCAAATGGGGGCAGAAGCCGTTGGCGCCGGTTTATCGGTTGCTTTGGCCAACAAACCTGCAGAGACTACAAACCTTTTCCTGGGAGCGTTCGGCGCAGGAGCACAGCTTGGGCTTTTACTTCCCTTCTCGCG
>Ga0070684_100001067_pt1 | contig 19625 bp, 18 predicted proteins | sample KBSC723LmetaG_FD_65653 | JGI IMG/M metagenome (GOLD analysis project Ga0070684, IMG submission 65653) | Corn rhizosphere microbial communities from Kellogg Biological Station, Michigan, USA - KBS C7.2-3L metaG | ecosystem: Host-associated > Plants > Roots > Rhizosphere ...
GATGGCGGCTCGCCTGGGCCTGACGCAGATAGCTGCGGCCGAAAGCTCCAGTGCCGATCAGGCAGGTTTCGACCGGCTTGTCGCGACAGCCAATATATCGGTGATAGTTCATCTTGCTTGGACCGCCGCCAGGGAGAGTCATTTGGCCGCAGTGGCGCGCATCGATCGGGTTTTTGCGATCTAGATGGTGTCGTCGTCCCACTGCTTGGGAAAATTTGCATACAAGATTTGCAAGGTCAAGGGGGGATGGAACGAGGAGGATGGATGCGTGAAAGACGACCCCAAGGGGCGCAACCATGGGCGAAGGCCGGCATAAATTGTTTCGGCTAGAGCATCGGAAGACTGCAGTAGAATTGTTCTGGATAGCGTGCTGCGGCCGGGCTAGCGTCATACAATAGGCACACCTCGCACTCGAAGGGATCAAAAGCATTGACTCAGGAACGTTAGTTGGAGTCGCTTCCCGATCGAGGCCCCTAGCAAATCGGGCGCGTCTGCCACCATGCTGGACTGAGCTTCGTCTGCGGTCCGAAAATTGACTCGTAAATTCTTGTATGCAATAGCTCCCCTAGCACGTGCACGCTCCAGGTCTCCAGGATCGGCCGGCGACACCAATACGGTTAAAGGGAGAAAGAGATGACGAGGAAGCTGTCGAGAAGGGCGGTCAGCAAGGGGTTGCTGCTAACGGGTGCAGCAGTGGCAGCGCCGTCAATCCTGACATGGCCAGCTAACGCCGCTGAGTTCTCCTACAAATATGCCAACAACTCGCCGGTCTCTTGGCCGATGAATACCCGAGCCGCGGAAGCCGTGGCGCGGATCAAGGAAGAGACAAGTGGGCGTCTCGACATCTCGATATACCCGAATAATCAACTCGGCGGCGACACTGATATGTTGTCGCAATTGCGTAGTGGCGGCATTGAGTTCTTCACCCTGTCCGGCGTCATCCTCTCGACCCTTGTTCCAGTCGCGTCCATTTCGGGCGTGGGCTTCGCCTTCGACAACTACGACAAGGTGTGGGAGGCGATAGACGGCGAGTTAGGCAACCATATCCGCGCCCAGATCGCCAAGGTCGGCATCGTTGCCATGGATAAGGTGCTGGACAATGGTTACCGGCACATCACAAGCAGCACCCGACCGGTTCGCAGCCCCGATGACATGAAGGGCTTCAAGATCCGCGTCCAAGTAAGCCCGCTTGCGATGTCGACCTTCAATTCCTTCGGTGCCGCCCCAACCGGCATCAACTGGAGCGAGGTCTATTCAGCCCTCCAGACCAAGATCGTCGAGGGACAGGAAAATCCGCTGTCGATTATCGAGGCGGCAAAGATCTACGAAGTACAGAAATACTGCTCGTTGACCGGGCACAGCTGGGATGGCTTCCACTTCCTTGCAAACCAGCGCGCCTGGGAGGCACTCCCACAAAACCTGCGCGACATCGCTCGCAAGAATTTCAACGAACTGGCCATGGCGCAGCGCGCCGACATGCAAGCTGCCAACAAGGCTGCCCGAGCTCAGCTTGAGAACGCCGGCTTGGCGTTCAATGATGTGAATCGCGATGACTTCCGCGCCGTTCTGCGCAAATCGGGCTTCTATTCCAACTGGAGTGCCAAGTATGGTGCTGAAGCATGGGAGCAGCTCGAGAAGGTTAGCGGCAAGCTCGGCTGACGTCACTTCTTCCGGTTAGACAACAATGGCGCAGCGCGGCGGACCACCGGTATTCCGGACGATTAGCGGTTCCTGGAATGACGATGACGGCGCCGTCGCGCTGGTCGACGCACATCATCACCTCTGGCATCTCGGGGCCAATTACTATCCATGGCTGGCGGATCGCCCCGAGCAACACTTCTTCCTGGGCGACTATAGCGCACTACGGCGAAACTACATGCCCGATGATTATCGGCGCGACGCCCGGTTACACAACGTACTCATGACGGTCCATTGCGAGGCGGAATGGGACCGCGCCGACCAAGTCGGCGAGACGCGGTGGGTTACCGCGGTCAATCAAGAGCACGGTTTCCCAAACGCGATCGTGGCGCATGCCTGGTTCCATACACCCAACTCGGCGGAAATCCTCGCGCGCCAAGCGGCTTTCCCGCTGGTTCGCGGAATAAGGTCGAAGCCGGTCACCTCTCTCTCGCCATCCGACATGACGCCCGGCGCCCCAGGTACGATGCAGGACGACGCTTGGCTGCGCGGCTTTGCCAATCTCGAGCGCCACGGATTTTCGTGGGACCTTAGGGTGCCGTTCTGGCATCTCCCCGAAGCGGCAGAGGTCGCGAAAGCCTTTCCGCGGACACCGATCGTGCTCAATCACACCGGCTTTCCGTGGGACCGATCGGAAGACGGGTTAGCGGCCTGGCGACGCGCCATGGACATTATTGCGCAGCAGCCAAACGTCCACCTGAAGGTTTCTGAGTTCGGCTTGAAAGACCAGCCGTGGAATTTGGAATCGAACAAACGCGTGGTGCTGGACGCGATCGCCATTTTCGGCATCGACCGCTGCATGTTCGCGTCGAACTTCCCGGTGTCCGGATTGAGGATCGGATACGGCGAGCTCGTCACCAACGTGACAAGAATGCTTGAAGGCTTCTCGCCACAGCAGCGTCGACAATTCTTTGTCGACAATGCCGTTAAGTTCTATCGTTTGCCGGATCCCACGCCATCGTTGCCAGCACCATAGAAGACAGCGTACGACTTCACGAGACCTGTCCGTCAAGGCGCATCAACATCGACAGGCGGCTGTCGGCATACTTCTCAATGACCATCCCGCACCGCCACGAGGTCGCTTAGATCGTCCAAAGACGCTCTATGATAGGGATCACGCGACATGCAGGAAGATTGCCTTAGCCACGGCCAAGAAAAGGCATATTGGTCGCCATCACGATCATGAACTGCACATTCGCGTCCAGCGGCAGGCTCGCCACAAAGACAATCGCCTTGGCTACGTCGGCGACATGCATCATCGGCTCCGGTCGCAACGAGCCATCCGCCTGAAGGCTGCCCTTAGCGATGACCGCCGTCATGTCACTCGCAACATTGCCGATGTCGATCTGTCCACAAGCGATGCCAAAGGCGCGGCCTTCGAGCGAGATCTGCTTGGTCAACCCTGTCATCCCGTGCTTGGAGACGGTGTGGCTCCCGCGTGTGGACGCGCCGCGTGGGCAGAGATCGAGCCATTGTTGATGATTCTGCCACCAATCGGCCGTTGCTGCTTCATCACCCGGAGCGCCGCCTGCGCGCAGTAGAAAGCGCCGTTCAAGTTGACGTCGATCAGTTTCTTCCAGTTCTCGATCGAGACCTCGTCAAACGGCGCGGTATCAAAGGTACCCGCATTGTTGAACATCACGTCGAGACGGCCGAACGCCTTGGCCGTCGCTTCGAAGGTCTTCGCGACCTGCTCGGGATTGGAGACATAGGTCGGCAAGACGAGGAACTGCGGGCCCGGCGCGCCATTAACGGCGCCGTTTCGCGCAATGTGTCCTCGCGGCGTCCCACAAGCGCTACGCGATAGCCCTCGCGCGCCAGCACCTGAGCCGAGTGGCGGCCGATGCCGGAGCCGGCGCCGGTGACAAGCGCCACGTCGACGATCGTGTCCTCCTGGCCGCCAACCATCTTGCGCCGCCCGGCTCTTAGTCGCTTTGGTCGTCCCTGCTGGTGTTTTGCCGCGAAGCCCCCTGCTCTCGCGACAAGGCCGCGACGAGATTGGTAAGGCCGTTGCGCACGTGTTGGCGCAGGGCATCCCCAGCCCGCGCGGGATCGTGCGCCGCTAGCGCATCCAGAATGCCCTGATGTTCCTCGACCGCCTTCTTCCAGCGCGTCGGCCAGCGGTTCGAGAAGTAGCGCGCCCGGTCAACCTGCAGCGCCAGCATATCCCACACCCACAGCAGCACCGGATTGGCTGCCAGCTCGACGATCTTGCGATGGAAAGCCCTATTGGCCTCGAAATAGCCCGGTAGCTCATTACGGGCATGGTGCAGCAACATGCGGTAATGCAGTAGCCCGATCTCGGCCACAGCTTCGTCGGTGATATTTGGTGTCGCGAGTTCTCCAGCGAGCCCTTCGATGACCGTGACGACTTCGATCAGCGCGCTGATGTGGTCGACGTCGAGCTCGGACACCACGGCCGAGTGGTTCGGCAACGAGTGAAGCAGCCCGTCTTGTATCAAGGTCTTGATTGCCTCGCGAACGGGGGTGCGCGAGACCGAAAGCTGCTCGCAGAGCTCCCGTTCGTTGAGCTTCGCCCCGGGCGGCAGCCCCCCCGTGATAATGAGGCTTCGTAGCCGGCCTACGACATTGGCGTGCAGCGCCCCTTTTCGGCGACCGTCCTTCAGCACCTGGCTCTGCTCGGTGAGCGCCGCTTGCGGCAATGCGTCCTGCGGAGTTGTCATTTGATCGGCCGCCATCCGGAAGGCTGTTTGACTATGGAAGTTCTTGCATGCAAATTTCCCAACTTCAAGTGATGCCCGTCAACCCGGATATTTGATCAGCGCCGCCACCACAAACATAAAGGTGAGTAACCTTTTGATGCCGCTCGGGCAGCATATCCGCTTGTGTGTACCGAAAATTCAAACTCGGACGTAAGGGTGATGGAGTCCTCCCAGGATCGGGAACGATTTGATGCTTCGAGTCCGCCGAACCGGACGAGAGACCGGTGCATCCCTATCTAGTGATCGATAGGTCCTGACGTCGTTGTAATAGCGCGCGTGGGATCGCAGGATTCGGCGCAGATTTGGCGCTCCTGGACGCACAGCCCCTGAATTTCTTGGTACCTCTCCTGTACTTGGGCGGGAGTAGTCGGTGGCGGCTGTGTTAGCTGTCTAATGAGCCGATCCTGTGCGTGCAGCTCAGTTATGACCAGTACGAACAGCGTGATTAGAAAAAAAAGCGGATGCCATGCTCCCTGCCTTCAGCTGGAGGTTACCTTTGAGGTGACACGCGAAAAGAACTATCGATACGGAGTACATGATCGCCTCATCCAACCGGCACGTCGGCAAAGTCCTCGCTGCCTGCTCTATTGATCTAAATTAGTGCAGAAACGGGAAGAACCTGATGCTGTCGGCCAATGCCTTTGCGCGATAACATCAAGGTGCGTTCAGTCCCGAAGATCTCTCGGTGGAGCATCTACCGCCCGCTTCTTTCGTATTCGTCATGGCGCCCGGCAGGGCAGCTTCTGCCGCAAAGCTGGCGTTAAGCATTGTTCGTATGGCAGAGAAGGGCCAAGAGGCGACACTCAAGGCGAACGATCAAACGCATAGGGGGCCCCCTGACAGGTTTCAATTTTACTACACGATGGCGATTGGCCGAATGGGCGAGCCAGTCGATCCCGCAAGGCGCAGTGGCAACGCCACGAATAGCACGCGAGGGCGGCGCGCCAGCACGATCTCCTCCAGGTTGAGGTTCTCCATGATATGGATGCCCTCGTCGACCAACATGATGGCGTGAACGGAAAGTCCAGGGGGCGGCAGGCATTCAAATCCTGGCGTGTCGGAACCTACTAACGTGACGCCGCGAGAAACCAACCATCGCGCGGCATTTTCACCAGGGCCGGGCATGCCACCGCGGCGGCCGATGAAAGTCTCCGCGTCAGTCCAGTGTTTTGACCAGCCCGTACGGATCAGCGCCGCATCTCCCGCCGCGATCTCCACGCCGGTAAGCGCCAGGGTCTCTTCGATGTCCGAAACTGATATTTCCTCGCCGGGTGCGAGGCAATCAACACGCTTGGCAGCGGGGATGTCGATCACGACCGCACTTTGGAAGATGGGCGGAATGTCGGCGGCGTTGAGCTCTCGATAACCATCGCGGGTTTCCACATCGGAGACCTTGATGCCGCCGTGCAGGCAACCATTCCGCGAGAAATGTCCCAGCGCATCGATATGGGTGCCAGAGTGTCCCGATGTGACGATGACCTCGTTGGCGAAGCTCGAACCGTCCTTGCGCTTGACGGCATGCGGATCACCGTGTCGCCGGTGCAGCGCCAACGAATAGGGAATATGCTGGTGGTACACCGGCATCGATGGTGCCATGGCGTGGGATAATTCATAGACCTTTGCGCCTTCGGCGATCGCCGCAAAAAGCTGCGGATCGAAGCCCGGCAGTCGACTCTTCATTCGTATCTCTCCGCGTTATCTGGAATAGCGTCGGTCACGCAAAACGAGGTCGGCCCTGTCCAGACGAGATTTATTCGGCCGTGGCCGTCGCACGCTCGACCTTGTTGCGCAGGATCATCGTGAGCTTGGCCTGGCGGCGAAAATGCGCCTGCAGCAGGCTGGTGGCGCGCTCCTCGTCTCGATCCAATGCGGCCTTCATGATCGCCTCATGCTCGCTGTCGGCGGCAACGGCCCGTTCGGCATATTTCCAGAAGTAGCGCCGATAGCGCTCCATGTGATCGTAGAGCTCATTGAAGAAATGCAGGAGCCAGGGCGAGCCGCAACCCTTGCACAGCGCATAATGGAAGTCGCGGTGGCGATCCTCCCATTCGGTGCGCCTGTCCTCGTCCTCCTGGTCTGCCGACACGGCGATCCCGGCAAGTTTCAGGCGGTGAAAGGCGGCGAGCAAATCCACCTCCCAATCTTCCCGTCCATCCTGAATGGACCCGCGCAGAGCGTAGGTTTCAAGGTTTGCGCGCAGATTGGAGACGTCGAGCATCTCGTCAAAATGCACGGGCGCGACAAAAAAGCCTTTGTGGTCCTCGGCGACGACCAGGCCTTGCGCCGCGACCTGAAACAGCGCCTCTCGCAACGGGCTGATGCCAACCTTGTAGCGCTTGCCGAGCTTTTCGAATTGAAGCCGCTCGCCGGGCGCAAGGTGATGGCGGATGATATCGATCCGAAGCTGCCTGGCGACTCTGCCCGCCAACGTTCGCGGCTCCTGGTCCCGCGACGGGTTGCCACCCGGTCCCCAGCGCCTCGGCAAATCCTTGGAAAAGCTCTTCATATCGATGCGGTCTCAGGTCGCGCTACACGGCCGCGCACTATCCACGATAATTCGAGAATTTCCAATTGAAAACAGATTTTGGAAAATATTGACAGGCTTGGAATTTTCGGTCAGCGTTGCAACAGATCCGGAGGATGTCATGGCAGAGATCGTATTTGCTGCCGGCGCGCCGCATGCGCCGGGCCTGATCGGCTTGCTGGAGGCCGCGCCGGCCGACGTGAAGGATGTCGTCACCACCACCTACCGCAATCTGGCCGACGCTATCGCGCTGGCCAAAGCCGACGTATTGATCGTCTTCGCCAACGATCATCTGGCCAACTCGCGTGTCCGCGCCTACCCGGACTTCCTGATCGGCATGGCCGCGGAGCACCGTGGTCCTTTTGAATGGTTCAAGCCGTGGATCGGGTGCGAGGACTACACCGTGAAGGGCTCGCCTGAGATCGCGGCAGCCTTGTTCAACGGCATGACCAGGCGCGGCATTCGCATGTTCGCGCAAAACGAAAATCTCAAATTCGACGACAACATCTCCGTGCCGGTGCTTCTCACCAATATCGCCGGCTCCGGCATTCCAATGGTGCCGATCCTGCAGAATTGCACGGTCCCGCCGATCCCGGATCAGCACCGGTGCTATGCCGTTGGCAAAGCGCTTGGCGACTTCATTCGAAATGACCTGCCGTCGGACATGCGCGTCGCCCTTCTCGGCTCGGGCGGCCTGAGCCACGAACCTGGCGGAGCGCGCTACTACTTCATCGACGAAGCGTTCGATCGCTGGTTTCTCGACCTCGCCGCTTCCGGCGACCACGAGCGTCTGCTCAACGAGCTGACGCTGGAGAAAATGGAGGCAGCAGGCTCCGGCGGCACGGCCGAGTTGCTGGCGTGGGTCGTGGTCCTCGGCGCGATCGGCTCGAAGCCCGGCAAGAGCTTTGGCTACACCGTCCACAAGGACTTCAAGTGTGGCATCGGCGGGGTCTTGTGGGACATGAACGCGAACTTGCCGAAGCAGCGCGCAGTAGCCTGACAGGAGCTCGTGATGGGACTTGAGAAATTCAACCCGGCCCTCGCGATCCACGACCTGATCCAGGACCTGAAATGGTCGGTGGCTCTGCGCGAGGAGTTTGCGGCCAGCGAGGCCTCGGTGCTCGATCGCTATCCGCTTCGCGCCGACGAACGGCACGCAATCGAAACCCGCAACTTCCTCGCGCTCTACGACATGGGCCTGCATCCCTATCTGGGCGGCCAGTTTGCGCGGCTGATTTTCGGCAACGAAGCCGGCAAAGGCGCGACGATTGCCGTCAACAAATTAGTGGAGTCCTTGCAGGGCAAGGGTTCGGTAGCTTAGCCCACCCGGCCATTGCGGCGAGAAACAAAGAATAAGGCGGCATTACCCGCGTGAAGAAGGAGTTACGTTTAATGCATTGCGTCGGCTTGAAAGGCGTCAGACAGCTCGTCCTTACAACTTCCATTTCGATCATGGCGGTATCCGCGGGCTGGGCCGAGACTGCCACACCCGGTATCACCGACACTGAAATCAAGATCGGTGGCATCTGCCCGAGCACCGGCCCGATCGCCTCCTTCGTGACGATTTGCGCGATGCAGGATGCATATTTCAAATCTGTCAACGCGCAGGGCGGCGTGCTGATGGGCGACGGCAAGCGCCGCAAGATCTCATACACATATTACGACGACGGCTATTCGCCTCCGCGCACCGTGGAACAGGCACGCCGTCTCGTCGAACACGATCAGGTGGCGCTCATGATCGGACCGCTTGGCAGCGCCACCGGCCTTGCGATCCGAGACTACCTCAACAAGCATGGCGTGCCGCAGCTTTTTGTCGGGAGCGGCTTGTCGGCGTTCAGCACCGATCAGGAGAAGTATCCGTGGACTGTCGGCTGGCAGCCTTCCTACACGACTGAAGGCAGCATCTATGCCGAGTTCGTCAAATCGAAGAAGGCGGACGCCAAGGTCGCCGTGCTCTACCAGAACGACGATTTTGGCAAGGAACTGCTCAATGCGTTCAAGAGTGCCGCGGCCGGCAGCGGCGTCCAGATCGCAGACGCGCAGTCCTATGAAGTGACGTCGCCGACGGTCGATTCCCAGGTATCGAACCTCGCAGCCACCAAGGCCGATGTCTTGCTGGTGTTCGCAGTCCCCAAATTCACCGCGCAAACGCTTCGCAAGATCCAGGACCTGTCATGGCGGCCGATGGTGATCGTCTCGAATATCAGCGCCTCGAAAAAGACGGTGATGGAGCCGGCGGGCGTGGAAGCTTCCGAAGGCGTGTATTCAGTGGTCAGCCTGATGGACCCGACCACGCCAAACTATGCCGCCAGCAAAGACATGCAGACCTATCGCGAGATCGGCACCAAATTCGCCAGCACGGGCCTCAATTTGGATGATCCGATGACCATGTACGGCTTCACTCAAGGCCAGACCATGGTCGACGTGCTCGAGAAAGCCAAGGCTCCGACGCGCGGGGCAATCATGGAGTCGGCGCGCCACCTCTGTGGCGTGAATGTCCTGGGCGTCGTGCCGGGCGTGAAGGTTTGCGACGACGGCAAACAGGATCCGTTCTACGTCGAATCGATGCAGGTGGTTCGATATACCAAGGGCAATTGGGAGCCCGAAGGCGCCGTCATCACCAAATACGAGGGTAAGACGCCGCAGATCGCCAAGTGAGCCTGCGGACATGATGAACGCTCCTACGATCAACGGCGGACGCTGCATGCCACTGCGGCTGCAGATGCCCGCCGCGGGGCCGGTGTGGATGCACTGATGGCCAGGCACGTCATCAAGGCCAGTTTTACGACGGTACAACGCGGGATCATATCGTCGCAGACGAAGCCGATCCTGACGATCGCCTCCGGCGACACGGTCATATTCGACACATGGTCGATGTGGGACAATGCCGGCGGCCCGGATCTCACGCTGGAGAAGGCGCTGGCCTTGCGGGATCGCTTCCGTGCTGAAAGCCGCGGTCCCCACGGCCTGACAGGGCCGATCGCGGTGCGGACTGCTGAGCCTGGCGATATCCTCAAGATCGAAATCGAACGGCTGGAAGTCGCCGATCACGGCCTCAATCTGATTCCGGGCAAGCAGAGCCGCGGCCTCCTCGCTGATATCTTCACAAACGCTGAGCTGCGCCACTTCCCGCTCGACGCCCGCACCATGACGGCCCGATTCGGGGACGGGGTCACCATACCGCTGCGCCCGTTCCTCGGGATCATGGGCGTTTCACCGCCGCTGGACGAGCCTCCCCGGAGCTCGGCCATTCCCGGCAATTTCGGCGGCAACATCGATTGTTCCGATCTTACTGCGGGGTCGGTGCTTTATCTGCCGGTTTTCGTCGAAGGCGCAGGCTTCTATGCGGGCGATGCTCACGCCGCACAGGGAAGCGGCGAAGTCGTACAGACCGCGCTGGAGACGGCGTTCAAGGCTGTCCAGCTCAGACTTTCGGTCATGAAGGGACGCTCGATCAATCGTCCGCAGGCGGAAACGCCGGATTATTTTATCACGATGGGTCTCGACGAAGACTTGCGCGGCGCGGCACGCCAGGCCGTGCTCGACATGATCGACTTGCTGAGCGCAACACAAGGCATGACGCGTGAGGACGCCTATGCACTGTGCTCTCTTCAGGCCGATCTCCTGGTGACCCAGCTCGTCAACGGCGTCTGCGGCATCCATGCGCGAATGCCGAAGGCAATCTTCGGCCGGGAATCAACGCAGTGACGGCTTTGCTCGAAGTCCGCGATGTCAGCATCGAATTTGGCGGGGTGCGGGCCCTTCAAGACGTATCGTTCGACGTCGATCACGGCACCATATGCGGCCTGATCGGACCAAATGGCGCCGGCAAGACGACGCTCTTCAACGCCATATCGCGGGTCTATTCAATCAGCCGCGGCACGGTTCGCTTCGCCGGCCGCGACATCACGGCCCTTCCCGCCGATCGTATTATCGGCCTGGGCATCGCCCGCACGCTGCAGAACGTCGGGCTGTTCGGCGGAATGTCGGTATTCGACAACATAATGCTTGGCGCGCACCACCGGCTGCGGCCCGGCTTCTTCAATGCGATCTTCGGGCGGGGTGCCGTCACCAGTGTCGCGGCGGTGGAAGACCAGGCATGGGATCTGCTCGAGAACCTTGGCCTCGATGAGGTGGCCGATCATCTGCCCGGGAGCCTGCCCTTTGGCACGCTGAAGCGTGTCGAGCTCGCCCGCGCGCTCATCTCCAATCCGAAATTCCTGATGCTCGACGAACCCGCCAACGGACTTTCGCATGGCGAGGTCGACGAATTGTCCGACATCATCCTGCACATCCGCAAGCGTCACAACTTGACCGTGCTGCTGGTCGAACATCACATGCGCATGCTGATGCGCATTTCCGATCGCGTCGTCGTGCTGGAGAACGGCGTGAAGATCGCCGACGGCGCGCCGAGTGACGTCAAGGCCGATCCAAGAGTGGCAACCGCCTATCTCGGGAACGCTGTATGAGCCGGTTGACCATCAAGGGATTGCACGCCGGCTACGGTTCGCGGATCGTATTGCACGACATCGATCTCGATATTGGTGACGGACAGATTCATGTGGTGCTCGGCGCCAATGGCGCAGGCAAAACTACGTTGCTTCGCGCCATATCGGGCACAATCGAGCGAAGCGGCACCGTTCTTTTCGATGGCCTGCGCATCGACCAGTTGTCGGCGAGGAAAGTCGTGGCGCGCGGCATCGCGCATGTGCCGCAGGGTCGCGGAACCTTCGCCGACCTCAGCGTGGACGAAAACATCCGCATGGGCGCCTATTTGCGCTCCGCCTCCGAAATGCGAAGCGACCGTGAACGATGGCTGACGTTCTTTCCGCGCCTGCGCGAACGCTTGTCGCAACAAGCCGGTAGCTTGTCCGGAGGCGAACAACAGATGCTCGCGATCACCCGCGCGCTGATGCTGCGGCCGCGGCTGCTGCTGCTCGACGAGCCGTCCCTTGGCCTTGCGCCGATCATCATTCGCGGCCTGTTCGAGACCCTGGCTGCGATCCGCCATGAGACGGCGATGACCATGCTGATCGTGGAGCAGAATGCCAATCTGGCCCTCGCGGTCGCCGATGAGGGAGTGGTGCTCGAAAGCGGCAGTGTTGTGCTGCGCGATTCCGCCGCGAACCTGACCGGCAACGACGAGGTTCGCCGAATCTATCTCGGATACGAATGATGCTTCTCGCCAACCAGATCGCCGACGGCCTGGCTGACGGCGCGATCTATGCTTCGCTCGCGCTGGCACTCGCCTTCAGCTACCGGTCCACCGGCATCGTCAATTTTGCCCAGGGCGAGATGGCAATGCTGTCGGCTTACCTGGTCTGGCAGTTGATGGCGTGGGGACTGCCCCTGATCCCCACAGCCATTATCAGCATTGTCGTGTCATTTGTCGCCGGCGCCCTGCTCTACGTCTCGCTGGTCAAGCCGTTGTCCCAATCCAGCATCCTCACCGTGGTCAGCGTGCTTATCGGGCTATACCTTGCATTGAACAGTCTTGTCGGTTTCCTGTGGACATACAGCATCAAGGCGCTGCCCAGCCTGTTCCCGAAAGCTCATCTGGAACTCGGGTCGTTCAGCGTTTCAGTAGAGACGGTGGGGATCATCGCGATCGTCGCGCTGGTACTCGTGCTGCTCTATTTCCTTTTCGAAACGACGAAACTCGGACTTGCGATGCGCGGCGCAGCCTCGACGCCGGCGTCCGCCGAATTGGTCGGTGTTCCCGTGCCAACGATGCTCCTGATTGGATGGGGCATCGCGGGGGCGCTCGGCGCGCTGTCCGGGATTTTAGTCGCGCCGCGCGTGTTTCTCAATCCGACCATGATGTTCGGCGTCATCATTTATGCCTTTGCAGCCGCAACTCTCGGAGGCTTCGACAGCATTGTGGGCGCTGTCGTCGGCGGCCTGCTCGTTGGTGTCGTTGAAAACCTGGTCGGCACCTATGTTCCGTGGATCGGGCCCGATCTGAAGATAGTGGTCGCGCTGGTCCTGATTTTCGAAACACTGCTGATCAGGCCGGACGGATTGTTCGGCCGCAAGAAGGTGACGCGGCTATGAGCATCGTCGTGAAACCAAAAATGCCGCTGACCGTCCACGTGATCGGCAATATCTGCGTGGCAGCACTCCTGCTCTACGTCATCCCGTTCGTGATCCCGGGCTACCTGGTCAGCCAGTTCGCGACGGTACTGGTTCTTGCTATCGCGATCATCGGGATCGATCTTGTCACGGGATTCGGCGGCGCCATCACGCTTGGGCACTCAGCCTTCGTCGCGCTCGGGTCCTATACCACGGCAATACTGACCGTTCGCTATGGCTGGAATCCATATGCGACCATCCCGGTAGCTGCAGCTCTGAGTTGGGGCTCGGGATGGTGTCTCGGATTTCCGGCGCTGCGACTGCAGGGCCTCTATCTTGCGATGGGCACGCTCGTGCTTTCGATAACGGTGCCGCCACTGCTCAAGCGCTTCGATGGATTCACCGGGGGGGTTCAAGGCCTGAATGTCGGCAACCCTGCCTCGCCTCTGCCGTGGCTCGATGATTCTCAATGGATTTACTTTCTGTCACTTGCCATCGCGGCGATTCTTTATGTGGTCGCACGTCGCATTTTGGCGGGAGCTCTGCGACGATCGCTCGTCGCAGCCCGCGACAATCAGCTCGTCGCGGCGGTGATGGGGGTCAATCGCCCACGGCTCGCAACCGGGACGTTTGCCATGAGCAGCCTCTATGCCGGAGTGGCGGGCTCACTTTACGCCATGATCGTTGGTTTCGTTTCGCCCGACACCTTCGATCTGATGATGAGCCTCAGCCTTTTCGTCGGCGCTGTGGTCGGTGGCATCACCTCTCTCCGCGGCGCATTCGTCGGCGCAATGTTCATCCAGTTCGTTCCCGTTTGGGCCAGCGACATCGACGTGTCGCTCTCGGGCCTGGTATTTGGATGTACATTGATCTTCACACTCCTGCTCATTCCGAGCGGAATCGGTGGCGTCGCCGAACGCTTCTATCATCGCGCATGCGCTCGCCTCGGCTGGGTCGATCGGATCCGTTCGCGGCGAGTAACAGGTGAAGCGCTGGAGGCGTCGAAAGTGCTGCAGCACAAATACGGTAAGCTGGGCGGTTGATTCCTGTAATGTCCTTGGACCCTCAGCTGGCTCCCTTCATCGCGCGCCTCGAAGAGGCGTGGCCGGAACCGCCCCTGTCGTTGCCCGTCGCCGCCCGGCGCGAGCGCGTCGAACAGCTTTCGACAGCAGCCCGCGTACCTTATCCCGATGGTCTCATCGTCGAGACGCGGATCATCGCCGCCGCGCGGCCCGTGCGCATCCGCATGTATCGTCCGACGGCAGCAAATCCTTTGCCCGCTCTTGTCTACATGCATGGAGGCGGCTGGGTCATCGGCAGTATCGAGAGCCATGATTCGATTACAGCGGCGATCGCCGCCGACACCCCATGCGTCGTTGTCAGCGTGGATTATCTCCGGGCACCCGAGCATCCCTTTCCCGCTGCAGTCGACGATTGTCGCGCGGTGGTTGCCTGGACGTTCGAAAATGCAGCGGCAATCGGCGTTGATCCGAGCTCGATCTTCGTCGGAGGCGATTCCGCCGGCGGCAATCTCGCGGCAGCGATGACGCTTGCATTCCGCGGTACTCCCCAGCACCTGCGGGGACAGCTCCTCATCTACCCATGCGTGAGTACCGACTTCAACCGTCCCTCGTACCGGCGCGAGGCCAACGCGCCCTACCTGAAGGCCGCCGAGATGATCTGGTTCTGGGAACAGTATTGCCCGGAGCCTGACCAACGCAGGAATCCGCTCGCTTGCCCAATGCACGCCGATTCCTTTTCCGACCTGCCGCCCGCCTTTATCGTCGTCGCCGAGCACGATCCGCTATGTGATGACGGCCACGCGTATGCCGAACGTCTCAAAGCCGCAGGCGTACCGGTGACGTTCCGGCCGGGCCTTGGCCTCATTCATGGCTTTGTTCGCGCAAGAGGAATTTGTCTGGCCGCTCAGGCCGAGCACGTCGCCATGACTGGTTGGCTGCGTCGAATGGCGAGCGAAACCTGATTTCACTATACAGCTCCCGCGCTAGGTGACGGCGGACGAGCTGGCGTCCACAAGCAGCAATTTGCAAAAGCGAAGCCGACTTCCTTGAAGAGCTCTGGCGCTAACGAAGGCGCGTTCCTTGCGATCATCGCCGGGGGATTGTTGTTGTTTGACGTCCTCATCGGCGTGATGGTGGAGCGTGCGCTACCCGGCGAGGCCACCACCGGTCTTAAGGGCAGATGCCTCCGCTCTGAACGGTGACTGACTAGACTAGCATCGAACTCAAGGCCGCCGGACCGGTCCCATTAACGGAGGGCTTGTGGCTTGCTTTCCTTGCTGTGAGGCTGCAACGATGCGCGCCGCTTCAGCACGCACTACGTCGGCAGGATTCGAGGAGAAACATCTCGATTGGCTGCTGAAAATCCCAGGCTAGGCTAGATTACGCGCTAGGGCCGCGATAGCATCATTTGCAAACTCCACACGATCGGCCAGAACGCGTAAAATAAAATCATCGAACGAGGCTGCTAATACAGGGCATTCTATCCGCATGCGTTCGAAATTCTCGCGGCTGAGCGTGAATAGCGTGGCGCTTCCGTCGGATGAGACGGTCGCCGCACGAGGCGAGCGGCGAAAAAAGCCCATCTCGCCAACAACTCTGTAAGTCATGATGCGCCGCACCCGCCAACTGGTCCCGTCGGCTTTTGAGACGTCGATAGCAAGATTTCCCGCAGCAACAAGATCGATCGTGTTTGCGGGCTCGCCTTGGCGGTACAGCACTTGGGATGCCGCAAGATCCTTGCGTTCGAAATAGGTCAGTAATTGAGGAACGTCGGTTGTGCTTCCCAGTTCGCGCTGAAGCCAGGGGGCGAAGCCGGCTTCGCCGCCATCGCAATCGAGGCCCGCCGCGGCAAGCATCTCACAAAGATGGGCCACAGCCCCAAGCGTCACCGCGCAAAACATGCCGCTCATGCGCGTTGCGCCGCCAGCGTGCTCCAGCAGGCGGCTTGTTCCGACCTGCAAGCCGCTGGCAATGCCGCCGAATGGTGCGGCTATCAAACTCGCTAATCCATGCGCACGAAATTCGCGATCAAGGTCTCCAGAGGTCTGACGTCCAACTTCGATGCTGGAGACTTTCGTTACCATCGAGATCAGTGCCACGATCGTTACAGCGAGCAATTCCGGTACGAGCGCTGTGATCATCGACCATGTCATCTTCGACTCGCGAGCAGCATGCAAAGGCGACCACCTGGTCAATGTCCCCAAGGAGGGAAGGTAGAAACCATGCACGGTGCCGGAAAGCCCGGTTCTCCTAAGTACAAGTGCACCTACCACCCACATAGCAATCAATGAGAATGGGATCGCGAACGGCCATTTCACCCACCGACCGACGGTCAATAGCACGGCAATAACGACCACCGCGGCTGCGAGCCGAATGCCCGGGAGCGGCGTCCAAGGCGCTGTCATGCCCGTCAACGACAGAACATGACCGCTGGTCATGCGAACGCCGCCTGCGATGAGAAACCAACCAGTTGCGGTCAAAAAGCCGCCAACGACGAAATAGGGCACGAACCTGAAATAGGCTCCCCAGTTCACCTTGCCTAAGCTGTATAGCAAGGCTCCGGATAGAACCTTAGCTGCAGTAAAGAGGAGCAGTACGGTCTGAACCGCAGAATGGGGTGTACCGCCCGCAGCTAAGACGTCAGCGCCGGCAGACGCACTTAGAAGCACAAGCACGGCGCCCGTCGGCGAATCAATGCCGCTCGCTATGGGAGGCAGGGACGTCGCGGCCGCGATCCAACACCCCCCCAATGCAGCTTCCGACCAACATCGCCCAGATCACGACCGGGATGCCGACGCTAAGGTCACCCGGAAACATCAACGCGCCAAACGAAACGATATTTCCGATCAAAACAACGGCCGCTACTAAGCCAGCAATCAAATCTTTAATAATGTCACGTCCGATGCTCGATAATTGCAACGAGGTTAGTGAGGCGAATGAGCTGTGTGGTACACGTGAGCTCTGGCGCGAGCCTTCGACCGTAATTTCTTGATCCAAATCGTCCTCCCGCAAAGGTTGACAGCAAACCCTCCCCGAGAGGCGTGTTTTATCGAATTAGTATATACTCGCGGCAATCGGCCTGCACGCAAAAAGGGCGGCTCTTACTCTTCGCTCCCGCATGTAATAGACCCGGAAAATCCATTTGGACAGGTGGAACGTCAGCAAGTTGAAGCTGCAGCACGGAAGCTGGGGCTGGAGTAGCAAGTTGCCAATGCGAAAACGCCAAGTGAGATTGACGCGGCGATGCGAGCAGCACCATTCGGCGGATCGCCGAGGGTGTGCCGGCCTTCGTCATGACCAACACCTGTACCCGGGGGCGCTACCAGATCGAGAAATTGGTGCTCGCCGACCCGCGTCGAGACGTCGTGCTTCAGCGCGTGACGTTTCAGGCGCTCGCCGGCACTACGGCCGACTATCGGCTCTATGCGCTTCTTGCGCCACACCTCGTGAACATAGGCGCGGGCAACACGGCCTGGATCGATGACTACAAGGGCACGTCGATGCTTTTCGCCGAAGGCCGGGGAACGACGCTCGCCCTAGGGTGCTCGGTTCCCTTCGTCGCGAGCTCGGTCGGTTTTGTTGGGTCTTCGGACGGATGGCAGGACCTTCGGCAACATTTCGAGCTGCGCTGGCGCTACGATGTCGCGCGCAACGGCAATGTCGCTCTTACCGGCGAAGTAGACATGGCGGCATGCGGCGGCAGCTTCGTCCTCGCCCTGGGTTTTGGCAGGACCCCCGCAGAAGCCGCGCTCCGCGTCCGCATCAGCCTCAATGAAGGCGCCGACACGGCTATCGAGGAATATATCGCGGGTTGGCGCGCCTGGCAGGACAGGCTTCTGCCGCTCGACCCGGCCAGGCATCCAGGCGACCACAATACATATCGGGTCAGCACGGCCGTGCTGCGGACGCATGAGGCCCGCTCTTTTGCCGGCGGCTACATCGCCAGCCTGTCCGTTCCCTGGGGCTTCGCCAAGGGCGACGAGGACCTCGGCGGCTATCATCTCGCCTGGCCGCGCGACCTCGTCGAGACTGCCGGCGGGCTGCTGGCCGCCGGGGCGAAGGGCGAGGCGCGGCAGGTCATCGACTACCTACAAGGCATTCAGGAAGCGGACGGCCACTGGCCCCAGAATTGCTGGCTCGACGGGACGCCTTATTGGAACGGCGTGCAGCTCGACGAATGCGCCTTTCCGATCCTGCTCGCCGACCTCGCTCGCCGCGAAGGCGCTTTGTCCGAGGCGGACTTGCCTGGCGTCTGGCCGATGATTGCGAAGGCGGCGGGGTTCGTCGTCAGAAACGGGCCGGTCACGGGACAGGACCGGTGGGAAGAGGATGGCGGCTATTCGCCATTCACTCTTGCGGTCGAGATCGCTGCGTTACTGGTTGCCGCCGAGTTCGCCGACCGCCTCGCTGCTCGGAGTTTGGCCGTTTACCTCCGCGAGACCGCCGATATCTGGAACAGCCTGGTCGAGCAGTGGACCTATGCCACCGATACGCCGCTCTCCCGGCGGATGGAAGTCGACGGCTACTACGTCCGCATTGCGCCGCCGGAGACCGCCGATGCCGCATCTCCCATGAGTGGCTTCGTGCCGATCAAAAATCGACCACCGCAAGCGAGCCGCGAGAAAACCTCGCTGGTGGTAAGCCCCGACGCACTCGCGCTGGTGCGGTTCGGCCTGCGCGCCGCCGGCGATCCGCGCATTCTCAATACCGTGCGGGTGATCGATGCCTTGTTGAAGGTCGATTTGCCCGCAGGGCCATGCTGGCATCGCTACAACGCAGACGGCTATGGCGAGCACGAGGACGGCCGACCGTTCGACGGCACTGGCATCGGTCGCGCCTGGCCGCTGCTCACTGGCGAACGGGCGCATTACGAGCTCACCGCGGGCAATAAGGCTGGCGCAACGGCGTTGCTCGCGGCACTCGAAGGTTTCGCAAGCGATGGTCATCTCATTCCTGAGCAGGTGTGGGACGCGGCGGACATCCCCGAGCGCCAACTCTTCCGCGGCCGGCCTTCCGGCTCGGCGATGCCGCTGGCCTGGGCACATGCGGAGCATGTCAAGCTGCTGCGCTCGCTGGCGGACGGGCGCGTGTTCGACATGCCGCCGCAGCCCAGGGAGCGCTATCAGGTTCAAGGCGTGCGTCCACGCCACACCATCTGGCGTTTCAACAACAAATGCCGCCGCCTGCCGGCAGGGCGTATTCTCCGGATCGAGCTTCTCTCGACAGCATCGGTCCACTGGAGCGTGGACGGCTGGCGAACCGTCCAGGATACGCTGACAGAGGACAGTGGCCTCGGCGTCTACTTCGCGGACCTCGATACTGCAGGCCTCAAGCCGGGCGATGCGATCGTTTTCACACTCTATTGGCCTGCCCAAGACCGCTGGGAGGGCAACGACTATGACCTCGCTGTCACATGACGTCCCTTTCATGATCGGATCCAGCGCTAACGGTCGCGAGAGAGCACTCGGCTTGAGGCGCAACCGCGCGACGCGTGGTCACCGGCTTTCGATTAGCTCAAACGCGCGCTCGACCAGGCTACCGCGCGGAAGACCACGCCGGACACCGAATTGACCGATCTGGAAGCTG
>Ga0070684_100001069_pt1 | contig 19609 bp, 21 predicted proteins | sample KBSC723LmetaG_FD_65653 | JGI IMG/M metagenome (GOLD analysis project Ga0070684, IMG submission 65653) | Corn rhizosphere microbial communities from Kellogg Biological Station, Michigan, USA - KBS C7.2-3L metaG | ecosystem: Host-associated > Plants > Roots > Rhizosphere ...
CTGGTCGGCGTGGTCACGCCCGACTCGCTCGTCGAGCACGTCGTCGCCGCCGGTCTCGACCCGCGCTCGACCCCGGTCTCTGCGGCCGCGCGGGAGCCGCTACTCGTGCTCGACGCCGACGCGCCGCTCGACGACGGCTACCGGCTGCTCGAGGAGGCGGAGGTCGAGCGCGCGCCCGTCGTCGAGCAGGGCCGCCTCGTGGGTGTCCTGTCGCGCTCGGTCGTGCAGCGGCGGCTCGCGGAGGACGAGCCGCCCACTGACGAGGGCGACGACGGCTAGAGACAGCGCCCGGTTGCTACTCGTAGACGTAGACGCGCTCGCCGACCGGCGACTGCTGGTACAGCCAGTCGGCGATCCAGATCGGCACCCGTACGCAGCCGTGGCTGGCCGGGTAGGTCGGCACCGACGGGAACCCGTGGATCGCGTAGTGCGTGTGGAACGTCATCGTCCGGTAGAGGATCGCCGGCCCGAGCCATGTCGTGGTGGCGAGCGCCTTCCAGAGGATCCGGTAGTTGCCGACGGGCGTGATCCCGCCCGCGCCGGAGGAGACCGGTAGGTACCAGAGCGTCTCCCCGTTCCGGACGATCATCAGGATCTGCCGGCTCTTCGAGACCTCGATGTGGGTGTCCGTCCCCCGGTAGCGCGGCGCAGGGACGACGTCCTGGGAGAGTGCTTGCCAGGTGGTCTCGTCGACCGCGCCGGTTCGGTCGAGACCGCGGGCCTTCTGGAACGCGACCACGCTGTCGGTGAGCTCCGAGCCGAACGTCGTGGACGGCGAGGGAACGTGGACGTGCAGCTGTACGAGCCGGGCTCGGAGAGCGGCGACGTCCGGGCCGGTCGACCCGTACGACAGCGTCCTGGCCGTCGCCCGCAGCGGCACGGTCAGCGTCCCGCCCGCGAGCTCGATGCGGGCGGTGAAGGCGCCGACGCCCGGTGTCGGCACGAGCAACCCGGCGCCGGGACGGCCGTGGGTGCGGGCGACCTCGCGACCGCCGCGTAGCACGGTGACCGTGAACGACGACGATGTCGCCGGCCGCGCGTGCACGACGAGTGGCGCGCCGAGGAACGCAACGCCGGCGCCGGCGCGCGCCTCGAGCTCGGGCGCGACCGCGAGCCGAATCGGAGGCGAGCGGAGCGTGCCGATCCGCGCCCGCAGCACTCCCGTCTTCCCGGGACGGAGACGGGCGTTGAACCGGCCGGCTGAATCGGTTCTGGCCGAAGCGATCCTCGCCCAGCTCCCGGCCGAGCGCCGCTCGATCGTGACGGCGGCCCCGGCCCTGGCCGGGACGAGCGCGCCCCGGGCGATCGCGCGCCGGCCGAACACGACCGCCGTGGGCGCGATCCTCAGCGCGAGTGCCTGCGCCTCGACCTGCGTCGTCGCAGTGCCGGTCCCGCCGAGCGCGTCCGTGACGGTCAGGCCGACGGTGAAGCGCCCCGCCCGCGCGAACCGGTGCGACACCGTCTGACCGGAGCCGGTCGTGCCGTCGCCGAAGGACCACGCGTAGGAGGCGATCGCGGGCGCAGGATCGACGACGGCCGCGTCCGCGATGAAGCGAACGGTCAACGGCGCGGGGCCGCTCGCGGTCGAGACGGTGATCGCAGGGGCCGGCGCAGCTGCGGCCGAGGCGGGGAGGAGGACGAGCAGAAGCGGCGCGAGGGCTGCACGGCGCATCGCCCGGACTGTAAACGGGCCCTCGGCCGACTCAGCAGCAGGTGTAGGCGCCAGGCGGCACGGCGCCCTCTTCGGGCTCGGGAAGCTCGGCGGCGGCCAGCGCGACGCCGTGGAGGAGGTCGTGCTCGCTGGCCTCGATCGAGCTCAGCCCGTAGCGACGCACGATCTCGCGCAGGATCGCCGCACCAGCCACGATCACCGGCGCGCGGTCGGGCTCGAGCCCGGGCAGCCTGCGGCGCTCCTCGAGTGGGAGGGCCGCCAGCCGGACGAGCTGCCCGTCGACGGCCGCGGCGCCGAGCACGTGGCCGTGGACGCGGTCCGGGTCGTAGTCGACCAGGCCGAGGTCGAGCGCGGCCAGCGACGTGACGGTTCCGGCGACGCCGATCGCGGCTTCGACCGGCCAGTCGGGCAGCTGCTCCGCGACGAGGGCGCCGGCAGCGTCCGCGTCCTCGGCGAAGCGCTCGGTCAGTCGCACGCACCCGACGTCCAGGCTCACGTGCCTGTCGGCCATGATCAGCTCGGTCGAGCCGCCGCCGATGTCGACGATCATCGTCCCCGGGTCGAGCGTCCGTCCGGACGCGACCCCGCGGTAGGTCAGCCCGGCCTCCTCGTCGCCGGAGAGGAGCTGCGTGACGAAGCCGTAGCTCCATTCGATCTCACCGAGGAACGCCTCGCCGTTCTCGGCGTCCCGCACCGCGCTGGTCGCAACCGCGAGCATGCGCACGGCGCCGAGGCGCTCGAGCTCGCGGCGGTAGTCGGAGAGGACGTTGCGGACTCGCGCGATCGCGACCGGGAGCAGCACGCGCCGGGTGTCGACGCCCTCCCCGAGGCGGGTGATCCGCAGTCCGCGCCCGACCTCGCGGACGGCGCCGTCCTCCACGTCGGCGACGAGAAGGCGGGTGGAGTTGGTGCCGAGGTCGACCGCGCCGACCCGCACGGTCACGTCCTGGGGACGAACGCGACCACCGACCGCAGCACGGCGAGCACCTCGCTCGTCGCGTCGACCAGGACGCGGCCCCGTGCGGTCGAGCGCTCGAGACGGGCGACCGCTGCCTGCAGCTCGTCCAACCTCCGGGTCAGCCGGTCTGCCCCGGCGGCTGCGAGCTCGCTCCGTTCGGCAAGCAGCTCCGCGCCGGCGGCGCCTACCAGGGCGAGTGAAAGGAAGGCCTGCCAGGCTCGCCAGGCCCGGAGCGCGACGAACGACGTGCCGACGACGATCGCGACGAGGAGAAACCCCAGCGCGGCCCAGAAAATCACGTCCACGGTGGTATACTGCCGCCCGCGACGCGGGGTGGAGCAGTCAGGTAGCTCGCCGGGCTCATAACCCGGAGGTCGCAGGTTCAAATCCTGCCCCCGCTACTGGAGAAAGCCTCCGGAAACGGGGGCTTTTTCGTTTTCAGGAGCGGGGGAGGCAAGCGACAAGCGTTTGGCGAGTTCTCGCACTTGGAGCAGACCTCTAGAGGTCGCCTGGCCCGATCTAGAACACAAGACCACTCATCGGCCATCCTCGACCGGACGTCGACGGGTCGGAAGAGCCGTGCCGAGCACAGGCGAATCGTGTTCGCGTGTGGCGTCAGGATCAGAGCGGGCACGGCCCGGCAACCTGAAGCGCGAAGGACCCGCCAGTCGTAAAGCCTGAGCGGCCGCGGTCGCTTCGTGGGTTGCCGCTCATCGCCGCGTCTTGCGCGATGCGGTCGAGCGCTGCGGCTCGAATTGGGCGAGTCGGGTCAGCTGCTCGGCTTCGTGGATTGGATCGCCAGTCAGCTGGAGCAGGTCGGCGTCGAGGCGGGCCTTTGCGGCGCCGGCCCCGCCGAGGCAGAGACGGGTGTTGAGGGCGAGTTGCTGAAGCTCTTCGGCGTGGCGCCGGAAGATGCGCGGGTCGACTGCGCTGACGACGACGGCGGCGGGGCTGCATGACCGCGCGGCATCGGCGACGCTCGCGATCGGGGTGTCGGCGCCGAGGTAGATGATGCGCCAGCCGCGCGCGCGCAGCGCGATTCCGAAGGCGAGGAGGCCGAGATCGTGCTGTTCCCCGGGGGCGCACGCGAGGACTGCGACCGGCCCGATGCCCCGGCCCCAGCCGCGTGCGAGCCCGAGGAGGCGCCCTCGAAGCAGTGTGGAGGCGAAGTGCTCCTGCGCGATCGACACGTCGCCGCGCTCCCAGCGCTCGCCGAGCTCGTGGAGATATGGAACGACGACGTCGCGCAGGAGCGCGTCGACCGACAGCCGCGCGAGCAGCTCGTCGAAGACGGCGTGGACGCTGCCGTCGTCGAAGCTTGCGAGCGCGGCTGCAAGCTCGTCCCTCGCGGTCGGGGTAGCGATCTCATTGTCCCCGCGCCTCGTCGTTTGGGTAGCCAGGGCAGCGGCTTCGGCAGCGGCATAACCGTCGGCGAGATGCTGTTGCATCGCCTGCACGCGGGCCAGATCGTCCGGCGAGTACAGCCGTAGCCCACCGGCTGAGCGGTTCGGCTGCAGCAGTCCATATCGCCGTTCCCAGGCGCGCAGCAACTCGGGGCTCACACCCGAGCGCCGACTCAGTTCTCCGATCCGTACTGCGCCCGCCATCTCCATGCTCAGAATATACAGCAGTTGTACAGAAGTTTGACAAGCGCGTGAGCTGGCGATAAGGTCTCACCTGTACAGACCCTCTACAGGAGGTAGACGAATGAAGAAGCTCGACCTACTCGCGGCCACGCTGGTGCTGATCGGTGGCCTCAACTGGGGCCTCGTCGCCGTCGCCAAGTTCGACCTGGTCGCCTGGATCTTCGGCATGGACTTCGGGGAGACGAACGTGGCAAGCCGGATCGTGTACGGCCTCGTCGGCCTCGCCGCGGTCTACGGCATCGGCTCCCTGCTCACCTCGGCCCGCCGGCCGCGCGCCCACGCAGCCGCTGCCGGTGCCCGCTAGACGCCATCACGTGGCGACGAACGATCCCGGGTCGGGCACCGACGTGCCCGACCCGTCCACCAAGCTGTCCGGCCGCAGGCCGGCCGCCTCACGAAAGGAATTGCACATGACCATCAAGCGCATCCCGATCGCTACAGCGCTCGTCCTCACGCTCGTTGTCGGAGTCGCCACCGCCACCGCGGGCCCGACGACGACGACGGCCGGCCCGAAGATGGGCCAGAAGAACCTCGTCGAGACCGCGGTTGCGGCGGGCCAGTTCAAGACGCTTGCCTCGCTCCTGCAGAAGGCGGGCCTCGCCGGCACGCTCGAGGGTAAGGGGCCGTTCACGGTCTTCGCACCGACCGACGCGGCCTTCGCCAAGGTTCCGAAGGCGACCCTCGCCTCGCTCGCGAAGAACAAGGCGAAGCTCCGTGCAGTGCTCCTGTACCACGTCGTCAAGGGCAAGGTCACGGCCGCCCAGGCGATGAAGCTCCGGTCCGCCAAGACGCTCGAGGGCAAGTCGATCTCGATCCGGACCAGCGGCGGCAAGGTCATCGCCGGCGGCGCGACCGTCGTCAAGGCGAACGTGCTGGCCTCGAACGGCGTCATCCACGTGATCAACAAGGTGCTGATCCCCTGACGTCGATCTCCGATCGCGTCCTCGAACGATCGCAGGTCGTGCCTGTCGACGTCGAGAAGGCGTTTGCGTTCTTCGCCGACGCCTGGAATCTCGAGGTGATCACGCCGCCGTGGCTGCGGTTCCGGATCCTCGAGGCTCCGCGGACGCTGGGGAGGGGGTCGCTGCTCGCCTACCGACTACGGCTCTTCGGTCTGCCGATCCGCTGGCGGACCGAAATCGCCGAGTGGCGGCCCCCATTCGGATTCACCGACGTGCAGCTCGCGGGCCCGTATCGCCGCTGGGAGCACACCCACCGGCTTCGCCGCGTCGACGGTGGCACGGAGATCTACGACCACATCGTCTACCGGCTTCCGTACGAGCCCTTTGCCGGTCTACTGGTGCCGGTGACCGTGCGTCCGTGGCTGACGGCGATCTTCGACTACCGCGCGCGGCAGACCGAGGCTCGACTGCGATGAGGACGGCGATCGTCCTCTTCACGCGCGACCTGCGCGTGCACGACAACCCCGCACTCTCGACGGCGGCGCACGAAGCGAAGCGGATCGTGCCGCTGTTCGTCTTCGACGACGCGATTCTCGGTACTTCGTTCCCGGGGCCGAATCGCGTCGCCTTCCTGCTCGACGCGCTCCGCGACCTGGACGTGATCCTCACGTCGCGCGGCGCACGCCTGGTGGTGCGGTCGGGTGACGTCGTCGCCGAGACGCTCGCGCTCGCTCGGGAGGTTGGGGCCGAGGCGGTCTTCGTCGCCGAGGACGCGAGCGCGTATGCGCAACGGCGTCAGCGGCGCTTCGAGCAGGCGTGCCGCGGTGACCGCATCGCCCTCCGTGCTACCCCAGGCGTCACTGTCGCACCGCTGCAGACGATCAGGACCGGCTCAGGCGAGCACTACAGCGTGTTCACGCCGTTCTACCGCGCCTGGTCGAGCGCCTTCCGGCGGCCGGTCGAGTTTGCGCCGCGGCGGCTGTCGATACCGACCGGCGTCTCGCGCGGCAGGCTGCCCGCGCTCACCCGGATCGTCGCCGGCAGCCCCTCGCCCGAGCTTCCGCCGGGCGGTGAGACCGCGGGCCGGCGGAAGCTCGCCGCCTGGCTGCACTCCGGCGTAGCCGCCTACGAGCCCGGTCGCGACGATCTCGCGGCAGACGCGACCTCGCGCCTGTCGCCGTACCTCCACTTCGGCTGCATCTCGCCGCTGGAGGTCGCACACAGGGCCGGCGACGTCGCCGGGGCAGCACCCTTCGTGCGCCAACTCGCTTGGCGCGACTTCTTCCACCAACTGCTCGCCGCGAGACCGGAGACGGCGCACGAAGACATGCGTCCACGCGGCGATCGGTGGAGCAGCGACGACGAGGCGCTCGAGGCGTGGAAAAACGGCGAAACCGGATATCCGATCGTCGATGCCGGCATGCGACAGCTCCTACGCGAGGGGTACATGCACAACCGCGCACGGCTGATCACGGCATCGTTCCTCGTCCACGACCTGCGCATCGACTGGCGCACGGGAGCCAGACACTTCTTCGACCTGCTCGTCGACGGCGACGTCGCCAACAACGTCGGCAACTGGCAGTGGGTCGCCGGCACAGGAGCGAACCCGCGACGCGGCCGGGCGTTCAACCCGCTCAGGCAGGCGCATCGCTTCGACCCCGACGGCGCGTACGTCCGCCGCTACGTCCCGGAACTGACCGCGATCGAGGGCAGCGCGGTTCACGAGCCCTGGAGGCTCCGGAAGAGCGTCACCGAGTACCCGACACCGATCGTCGATCGGCCCTGACATGCCGACGCGCTTTCCGTTCCGTTTCGACTCTGCGTACCGGCGGCTGGCTCGGCTGTTCGGTGTCACCCCTGAACGGGCCTGGGTCGACCTCGGTGAGGAGGAACTCGAAGCTCGCTACGGGCCGTGGCGCGTACGGACGCCCGTACGCAACATCGCCGCTGCCGAAGTGACCGGGCCGTATGCATTCCTCAAGACGGCGGGGCCGGCGCGACTCGCGATTACCGACCGCGGCCTGACGTTCGCGTCGAACGGCGACCGCGGCGTGCGCATCACCTTCCATTCGCCCGTTCCCGGCATCGACCCCTTCGGCCGAGTCCGCCATCCGGAGCTCACCGTCACCGTGCTCGACGTCGACGGCCTGGTCGAAGCCCTGGCTCGCCGCGACACGGAAAGGAAGCGATGAGGCGCGTCACCGTTACAGGGGCCACCGGGCTCATCGGGACGAAACTTGTCGCCGCGCTGCAGACGCGAGGCGACGAAGTGACCGTGCTCTCACGCCGGCCAGAGGACGCGAAGCGGATGCTCGGCGTCGACGCGGTCGGCTGGCACCCCGAGACCGAGCCCGCGCCGGTCGGCGCACTCGCAGGTCGCGACGGCGTCGTGCACCTGGCCGGCGAACCGATCGCCCAGCGCTGGACACAGGAGAACAAGAAGCGCATCCACTCGAGCCGCGAGCTCGGCACCGCACGGCTCATCGACGGGCTGGCGCAGTCCGAGCCGCGCCCCCGCATCCTGGTCGGCGCCTCCGCGGTCGGCTACTACGGCGCGCGTGGCCAGGAGCCCCTCGACGAAGACGCGCCGCCCGGGACGGGCTTCCTCGCGACCGTATGCGAGAAGTGGGAACGCGCGGCCGCCGCGGCCGCCGGCCTCGGCATGCGCACCGTGATTCTCAGAACCGGCGTGCTGCTCGACGCCGCCGACGGCGCGCTGGCGCGAATGCTCCCGCCGTTCCGGCTCGGCGTCGGCGGCCCCGTCGCCGGCGGACGACAGTACATCTCCTGGATCGCCCCCGACGACCTCGTGCGTCTGTACCTCGCCGCGCTCGACAATCCGGACTGGTCGGGCCCATTCAACGCGACCGCACCCGAGCCGGTGACGAATCGGCAGTTCGCACACGCGCTCGGCCGCGTGCTGAACCGTCCCGCGCTGCTGCCGATCCCCGCTTTCGCGCTGCAGTCCCTCTACGGTGAAATGGCGAGCGTCGTCACCACCGGCCAGCGAGCGCTACCGGTTCGCGCACTCGAGCATGGCTTCGAGTTCCGCCACCCCGCGATCGACGGAGCGCTTCGGGCCGCCTTGTCCTGACGGCGCCTTTCTTTCGCGCTACGGGGCCGGATCGTGCTCGCGCGGGGCTTCCGACCGCCGCGCCCGGGTCAGCGCCAGCTCGTCCTCGTGCGTGCAAGCGGCCATTCCGGCATGACGACAACCTCCAGGCCCGCCTAGTAGCTCGTATAACGATATATGAGCGGGCGGATGCCGCGCCGGGGAAGCGAACGGGTCGGTTAGGCGTAGCCGAAGCGGGCCAGCGGCTCGACGAGCTCGCGCTCCTCGTAGGCGAAGTGCGAGAGCAATGCGTCGGTCAGGACGTCCATCGTCGAGCGGACGGAGTCGAGCGCGCCGTCCTCGGAGGCGACGAGCGCGACCAGCGTCGCGTCGACACGATCGAGTAGGTCGGCGATCGCCTCGTGCTCCTCCTCGAGCCGTTCGAGCACTGCCGCGAGCTGCGGGTCGCGCCGCCCGAGATGGGGGAAGATGCCGCGGTCCTCGAGCGTGTGGTGACCCGTGAGTATCCGGCAGTACGCCTGGCAGTGCACGCCGACCGCCCACTTGTTCTGACGGATCGTCATCCGGTTGAGCAGCGAGCGGACCGCGCTCGGGTCGACCGAGCCCTGCCCGACCTGCTCGAGCAGATCGCAGATGCGCTCGAGCTCGGCGCGGAGGCCGTCGTGGACGTCGACCAGATGGCGCCCCGCCGCCTGCTGGTCGGCCGTGTAGCGACGCTCGCCGTCCTGGGGCGGTGCGGTCGGCCGGGCCGCTTCGTCCCAGACCGGCTCGGGGCTGAGCCGCGAACCGTCGTCGGGCGTCGGCTCAACGGCCAGCGGCATGGTCGCCGGGGCTTCGCGGACGGTCTTCTCGGTGGAGCGCTCGGCGCTCGTGCGCTCGCGGTTGACGAGCTCCCGCACTGCCGGCGCGACCTCCTCGGCGAACCGGCGGAGGTCGTCCGCAGAGCTCACCGCGAGGATGAACGTGTCGATGCCGTCACCGAGTGCCAGCACGCCGAGCTGCTCGGCCCAGTCCGCCGGAGTGCCCAGCAGCCCGCCGGCGCCGGCGTTGATGTTGACGTTGTAGAGGCGCCGTATCTCCGCCGGGCTCCGGCCGGCGGCGACAGCGGCCTCGTCGATGCGCGCCTGCATCGCGGGCAGCTCGCCGGGCGCCGCGTAGCCCATGCTCGGCAGCCAGCCGTCGGCCTTTCGCCCGGTGATCGCCAGCATTCTCGGCTTGTACGCGCCCAGCCAGATCTCCACGGCGTGGACCGGTGCGAGGCCCGCCCGGCCGCCGTCGATCCGGTAGTGCTCGCCCTCGACGTGGAGCTCACGGTCGCCGCCTGCCCAGACGGCTCTGATCACGTCGATCGCCTCGCCGAGCGCGTCGACGCTCTCCCGCGGGCTCAGCTTCGGCTGGCCGAGAGCGGCGATCGCATCCCAGAAGGCACCGGCGCCGAGCCCGAGCTCGACGCGGCCGCCGCTCAGGACATCGAGGGTCGCGACGCTGCGTGCCAGCACGACGGGCGGCCGCAGCGGGAGGTTCGCCACGTTCGGCGCCACACGTACGTTGGAGGTCTGCGCCGCGACCACCGCCAACAGCGTCCACGTGTCGAGGAAGCTCGGCTGGTAGGGATGATCCTGGAAGGTGACGAGGTCGAGCCCGACCACGTCGGCGAGCCGGGCGAGCTCGAGCACCTCGCCCGCCTGCGCGGCGATGGGCGGGATGAACGCGCCGAACTGCAGCTCGCGCCCGTAGTCAGGCACGTGGGCGGCTCACCGCTTCGCGGGCAACGAGCGGGCGTACGCGACGCCCAGGTCGACCCACTTCGCGAGCGCCGGCTCGCTGCGGACGGCGTCGGAGTCGACCCGCAGCCAGCCTCGCATCTCCTTGCCGCGCATCTCCATCGGGCTGGCGGCGGTCTCGGCGACGAGCTTGTCCGACTCGGCCGGGTCGACGCGGACGAGCAACCCGCCCTGGCCGCTCGCGGCGACTGCCATGTTGCCGCCGACCAGGAAAGCCAGGCCCCCGAACATCTCTGTCTCGGTCACCGCGGGCTCGTGGCCCACGCGTTCACGGATGCGGCCCGCGAGCGTCTCGTCGTACGCCACCGCTCGATCGTACGTGAGCCGCGCCCGGACACGCCGGCGCGCTACGCGACGCCCTGCTCGCGCAGGAGCCACTCGCTGAGAAACGGCTCGATGATCCGGTACTCGCGCTCTTCCCCGCGGCCGACGATCTCCTTCCGGATCAGGCCGGCCAGCGCGGTCTGGAGCGTCGGCGTCGCCGGCAGCTCGTGCCGCTCGTGGTAGTCCGCGGAGTAGACGCTCCGGGTGGGCTCGTCGGCGAGGGCGAGCAGCACCAGCCGCTGTGCCCGCGGCGCGTCGTCCCAGAGCTGCGCGAAGTGGTTGTGCTCGGAGCGGACGACCCGCCCGACGGCCTCCTCGACGTCGGTCGCCGAAGCCTCGCCGCCGGGGGCGACGAGCTCCCACACGAAGTAGGCGAGCTCCTGGGTGCCGTACGGATGCCCGGCGGTCACCTCGAGCAGCAGGTCGAGGCCCTCGTCCGTGATGCCCTTTCCGGTCGCGGTGAAGCGGTCGCGGAGGAACGGCGCGAACGCCGCCGTGGCGATCGGGCCGATCTCGAGCTGCTTGGCACTTCGCCAGAACGGCTCGTTGCGGTCGTTGAAGATTCGCTCGAGCAGGTGCCGCTTGCTGCCGAGGTAGACGTGGCTGACCTCCGGCTGGGCCTGGAAGACGGCGCGCAGCAGGTTGGGGAAGCGCTTGTCGAGAGCGATGATCTCCTGGAACTCGTCGAAGACGATCACCACTCGCCGCTTGCGCTCGGCGGCCAGCTCGCCGAGCAGCTCCAGCAGCCGCTCGATCGTGTCGTCGATGTCGGTCCGGCGGCGGCCGATCTGGAAGCTGAAGCGCAGCGAGCCGTCGCTCGGGTCGACCTCGATCGTCGGCCGGACGCGCAGGCTGCGGAACAGGTCGGCGGCGCGTTCGAACGCCTGCCCGACAGGCGAGGCAATGTCGGAGTAGATCGTCTTCGCCAGCGCCGCCGCCAGGCGCTCCTTGGTCGGCGTCATCATCAGGTCGCAGTAGCCGACCAGCGTCTTCCGCCGCATCGCCTCCTGCGCGGCGCGCAGCACCAGCGACGACTTGCCATACCGGCGCGGGGCGTACACGAGCACGTTCTGGCCGTTCCGCATGTCCGAGACGAGCTCGCGGATCTCTTCCTCACGGTCGGTGAAGGCTTCGTCGAGAGCGAGGTCGCCGAAGGTGAATGGGTTGGTGGCCGTCTTATTCACAGGGGCATTATGTCAGTCGAGATAGAGATATCGCGCTTCGTCTTATGTCGATGGCCGTTATGTAGAAGAAAATAGGCTTGCAAGCGCGTTGCATTGATGCAACACTCCCGTTGCATGAACGAACCCGAACCGGTGCAGGCTCCGGCGTTCGACGAGCAGCTCCGGCGCGCGACGATCGAGGTGCTGCACGAGCGCGGCTTCGCCGGTCTCACCCTCGAGCGCGTTGCGGAGGTGGCCGGCCGGGCGCGATCGACCCTCTGGCGCCAGGGCTTGACGCGCGACGCGCTGATCGTCGGACTCGTCGGCGACCTCGCCGAGGACTTCCGCGCGACGATGTATCCCGTGCTCACGTCCGGGGGCACCGGCCGTGAGCGGCTCGAGGCGGGGCTCGAGAAGCTCTGCGAGCTGCTCGACCGCCACCTGCCGCTGATGCTCGCGACGGACGAGGCGTTTCACCAGGCGACGGGGCCCGGCGAGCCGCCCCACTACCTGCATCCGTTCATCCGGTTCTTCCGCGAGGGAGCCGAGGACGGGTCCCTGCCGGCCTTCGACGACGTCGTGGAGGCCGCCGACATCGCGTTCAACGGGGTCGCCTGGCCGTACGTCCACCTGCGTGGACGCCACGCCTGGGCGGCCGAACGGGCGCGGACACGGATCGTCGGCCTCGTGCTGAACGGCATCGCCGGAGCCCGGCCCACGGCGCCGCGACCGCGACCGCGACGAAAGGAGGCACGACGATGACGATGACGTTGCCGTACCAGGAGCCGCTCGTCCCACGCGAGCCCGCCGAACGGCAGATCCCCGAGCCGCCGCGGCGCGGCGAGCCGGGCGGCCCACCGTGCGGGATCTGCAAGGGTGCAACGACGAGCGCCGTGTGGTCGGACGAGAACTGGACGCTCCATCCGCCGGTCGGAGGCAGCCTGCCCGGCGCGGTCTGGCTGGCGAGCCGCGTCCACATCGACTCGTTCGCCGACCTGCCCGACGAGCTGGCCGCGGACTTCGGTCGGGTCGCAGCCCGCGTCGAGCGCGCGATCCTCTCTCTCGGCGACGTCGCCCGTGTCCACCTGTACCGCTGGGGCGACGGCGGCGCGCACTTCCACGTCTGGTTCCTGCCCCGGCCGCTGGGGATGGTCGAGGCGTCGGGGATGATGCTCCCGCTCTGGGAGGACGTCCTTCCGAACGTCTCCGATGAGGAGCTCGCCGATGCGGCCCGGCGCGTGGCCGACGCGATGTGAGCCGGACGGCGACACTCGCGCGCCGGCTCGGCACCGGCGACGCCGTGGTCATCGGGCTGGGCTCGATGATCGGAGCGGGTGTCTTCTCCGCCTTCGCCCCGGCGGCGCAGGCGGCGGGGAGCGCACTCCTCGTCGGTGTAGCGCTGGCGGCCGCTGTCGCCTACTGCAACGCGGTCGCCTCCGCCCAACTCGCTGCGCAGTACCCGACCTCCGGCGGCACGTACGTCTACGGCCGCGAGCGGCTGGGGGAGTGGTGGGGATTCACGGCCGGCTGGGGGTTCGTGATCGGGAAGACCGCCTCGTGTGCAGCGATGGCGCTCACGTTCGCGTCCTATGCCGTCGAAGGCCGGGAGTGGGTCGTCCGCCTCGTCGCGTTCGCGGCGGTGGTCGCGCTGACGGCAGCCAACTACCGCGGGATCTCACGGACGGCGTTGCTCGCCCGCGGGCTCGTCGTCGTCTCGATCGCAGCGCTGCTCGTCGCCGTCGGCGCGATCGTGGTGCATCGCGGCGAGGGTGCCGGCGAGCACGGTTTCTCGTCCTTCGGCCACGGCGGCGTCTACGGCGTGCTCCAGGCAGCCGGGCTGCTGTTCTTCGCCTTCGCCGGCTACGCGCGGATCGCCACGCTCGGCGAGGAGGTCCGCGACCCCGAGCGGACGATCCCGCGCGCGATCCCGCTTGCGCTGGGGATCGCGATCGTGCTGTACCTGGTCGTGGGCGTCGCCCTGCTCGTCGCGCTGGGACCGCCGGCGCTCGCGGCGAGCGCCAGGCCGCTGGCCGCGGCGGTGGACGCGGTCGGCGCCGCCTGGGCGGTCCCCGTCGTCCGCGTCGGCGCGGCCGTCGCCAGCCTGGGAGCGCTGCTCGCGCTGATCGCGGGCGTCGGACGCACCGGCCTGGCGATGGCCCGGAACCGCGACCTGCCGAGGTGGCTCGACTCGGTGCACCCGCGCCACCGCGTGCCGGACCACGCCGAGCTCGCCGTCGCCGCTGTCGTCTCCGTGCTGGTGCTGACCACTGACCTCCGCGGCGCGATCGGCTTCTCGTCGTTCGGCGTCCTGACGTACTACGCGATCGCGAACGCGTCGGCGTTCACGCAGGACGAGGCGCACCGCCGCTGGCCACGCGTGCTCAACGCCTGCGGGCTGGTCGGCTGCGCCGTGCTCGTCGTGACGCTTCCGTGGCAGTCGGTGGTCGCAGGCGCCGCGGTCTTCGCCGTCGGCCTCGCCGGGCGAGCAGCGCTGCATCGCTAGACGTCGACGCCGGACCGCCGCCAGCGCCTACGATGCCCGGATGGAGTCGGCCACCGTCACGCCGGCGTTCGACGAGCTGGAGTCGTACCGGCGCGAGCTGACCGCCTACTGCTACCGGATGCTCGGCTCGCCCTTCGAGGCCGAGGATGCCGTCCAGGAGACGCTGATCCGCGCGTGGCGCGGCGCCGACCGTTTCGAGGGCCGGGCAGCCGTACGTTCCTGGCTGTACCGGATCGCCACCAACGTCTGCCTCGATCTGCTCAAGGGTCGCGAGCGGCGCGCGCGTCCGATGGATCTCGGGCCGGCGGTGGCGCCCGTGATCGAGAACCTGAACGAGCGGTCAGAGGTGACGTGGATCGAGCCGATTCCCGACCCTGCCGACGAGGTGGTCGACCGGGAGTCGATCCGCCTCGCCTTCGTCGCCGCGCTGCAGCACCTGCCGCCGCGGCAGCGCGCGGTGCTGATCCTCTGCGAGGTGCTTCGCTGGCAGGCGAGCGAGGTGGCGGACCTGCTCGAGACCAGCGTTGCCTCGGTGAACAGCGCGCTGCAGCGTGCGCGCGCGACGCTGGAGGCGGCGGCCGTCAGCGTCGACGACCCGGCGCCGGAGCTGGGGAAGGCCGAGCGCGAGCTGCTCGCCCGCTTCGTCGAGGCATTCGAGGCCTACGACATCGACCGGCTGACGGCCTTGATCCACGAGGACGCGACCCAGTCGATGCCGCCGTTCGACCTCTGGCTCGAGGGCCGCGACGACATCTTCACGTGGTGGTTCGGGCCGGGGATCGGCTGCCAGGGGTCACGGGTGATCCCGACCGTCTCGGCCAACGGCTCGCCCGCGTTCGGCCAGTACAAGCCGAGCCCGGACGGCGGTCACGAGCCGTGGGCGCTGATCGTCCTCGAGCTCTCAGACGGGCGGATCGGCGAATTGACGTTCTTCCTCGGCACCGAGCGGCTCTTCCCGCTGTTCGGGCTGCCGCCGCGGCTCGACGCGTAGGACCTCGTCGAGGCCCACGAAGGCGATCAGGTTCCGGAGGTCCGCGGAGGGCTCGCGGACCAGGACACGTCTGCCCAGGCGGCGCGCGGCCAGCTGCAACGAGGCGAGCAGGTCGATCGTCCCACCGTCCGGTGCGAACGCGCTCGCGTCCACGACGATCGGGCCCGGCTCCGTCGCAGGCATCGACAGAGAAGACTCCGCAAGCGGCCGAAACTCATCGGCAGCCGACCGATGAGTTCCGACGCAGGGTGCCGTCTGACCGGTAGAACCGAACAGAACCGATACAGACCGAACAGACCCATGACCGTCTCCGACACCCGCACCGATATCCGCAACCGGTGGCTCGCCCTGATCGTCCTCTGCCTCGGCGACCTGATGATCGTCCTCGACACGACGATCGTGAACGTCGCGCTGCCGTCGATCCGCGACGACCTCGGCTTCACCGAGACGTCGCTCGCCTGGGTCGTGAACGCGTACCTGCTCACCTTCGGCGGCTTCCTGCTCCTCGGCGGCCGCCTGGGCGACCTGTTCGGGCAGCGCCGGATGTTCCTCGCCGGGATCGCGCTCTTCACGGCCGCTTCCGTGGTCTGCGGGCTCTCGACGAGCCAGGGGATGCTGGTCGCGGCGCGGGCGGTGCAGGGCATCGGCGGCGCGGTCGTCTCGGCGGTGGCGCTGTCGCTGATCATGACCCTCTTCACCGAGGCGGCCGAGCGGACGAAGGCGATGGGCGTCTTCGGGTTCGTCATGGCCGGCGGCGGCAGCATCGGCGTGCTCCTCGGCGGCGTCCTGACCGACACCCTGAGCTGGCACTGGATCTTCCTCGTCAACGTCCCGATCGGCGCCCTCGTCTACGTGCTGACGCTGCGGCTGCTCCCGGCCTCCCCGGCGGCCGAGACGCGCGGCCGGCTCGACGTCTGGGGGGCCGTGACCGTGACCGCCGCGCTGATGCTCGCCGTCTACGCGATCGTCAACGGGAACAAGAACGGCTGGCTCTCGGCCGAGACCCTCGGCCTGCTCGCCGCAGCGGCCGTGCTCGTGGCCGGCTTCTTCACGATCGAGAACCGGGTGCGCGAGCCGCTGATGCCGTTCGCGGTCCTGAGGCTCCGCAACATCTGGGCCTCGAACCTGGTCGGGATCCTCTGGGCGGCGTCGATGTTCGCGTGGTTCTTCCTCTCCGCGCTCTACATGCAGCTGGTGCTCGGCTACAGCCCGTTGCAGGTCGGCCTCGCCTTTCTCCCGGCCAACGTGATCATGGGCCTCTTCTCGGTCGGCCTCTCGGCGAAACTCGTGATGCGCTTCGGGATCAAGCCGCCGCTCGTCACCGGGCTCGGGTTCGCGGCCGCGGGGTCGATCCTGCTCTCGTTCGCCCCGGCCGACGGCACCTTCGCCGTGAACATCCTGCCCAGCATGATCCTGCTCGGAATCGGCGCCGGCATGGCGTTCAACCCGGTGCTGCTCGCTGCGATGAGCGACGTCCGGCCCGAGCAGTCGGGGCTCGCGTCCGGGATCGTCAACACCGCGTTCATGATGGGCGGGGCGCTCGGGCTGGCGGTGCTCGCCAGTCTCGCCGACTGGCGCACCGGCAACCTCCGCGATTCCGGGTCGAGCGAGCTCGCCGCGCTCACGGGCGGCTACCAGCTGGCCTTCGTCGTCTCCACGGTGTTCGCGGTGGGCGCCGCCGCGATCGCCGGGCTGTTGCTCCGCCCCGGCGGAGCGCCGCAGCACGCGGCCGCCCACGGTGAGGTCGCCGCCGAGCTCGACTAGGGCGCGGCGGCCGACTTCCAGCGGGCTTCTAGTAGCCGCCGCCTCCGCCGCAGCCGGCGAGGACGAGCGTCGCGAGCAGCGCGAGGGCGATCGCCACGAGTGTGATGTGCCGCATGAGACCTCCTTTCATCAGGGGTGGGTACGCGCGGCGCCGGGCGTCGGTTTGACGAGTGTGAACCCCCGACAAAACGGAGGGAGCCTCCGTTTCTGCTAGCCTGGCGGGATGACGCAACTGCGCCGCGACGCCGTCCGGAACCGCGCCAAGCTGACCGCGGCCGGCCGCGAGGTCTTCGCCGAGCAAGGCCCCGATGCCTCGCTCGAGGAGGTCGCCCGCCGAGCGGGCGTGGGGATCGGCACCCTCTATCGCCACTTCCCGTCGCGCGAGGCGCTCGCCGAGGAGATCTTTGCCGAGCACATCGAGGAAGTGATCGCTGCGGCCGAGGCGGCCGCGGCCGCGGAGGACGCGTGGGCCGGGCTGGTCTCGTTTCTCGAGCGCGTGCTCGGGCTGCAGGCCCGCAACCTTCCTCTGCGCGGTCTCTTTCTCCGCCAGGGCGGCGCCCCCGGCATCGCCGAGCGGCGGCGGCTGATCTTCCCACTGCTCGAGCAGCTGGTCGAGCGCGCCCGCGAGCAGGGTGCGGTCCGGGACGACCTCACGGTCGGCGATCTCTCGCTGGCGATGTGGTCGTTTGCGCCCGTGCTCGAGGCGACGGCCGGGATCGCGCCGAACGTCTGGCGGCGCCACCTGCGCATCCTCCTCGACGGCATGCGGCCCGAGTCGGCGACGCCGCAGGAGGTGGCGCCGCTCGCCGGCCGCCGGCTCGAGCGTGCGATCGACGCGCTGCGCGAGCGCTACCACCGACGGAGAGCGGCCGCGTGACCGCCGAGAAGCAGCGCATTCGGGTGATCTTCGGGGCGCTCGTCCTCGTCCTGCTGCTCGCGGCGCTCGACCAGACGATCGTCGCGACGGCGCTGCCGACGATCGTCGGCGACCTGGGCGGGATCCAGCATCTCTCCTGGGTCGTGACCGCGTACCTGCTGACCTCGACCGTCTCCGGCCCGATCTACGGCAAGCTCGGCGACCTCTACGGCCGCAAGCTCGTCCTCCAGGTCGCGATCGTGATCTTCCTCGCCGGCTCGGCCCTGTGCGGCCTGAGCCAGAACATGGGCCAGCTGATCGCCTTCCGCGCCGTCCAGGGCATCGGCGCCGGCGGACTGATCATCACCACGGTCGCGATCATCGGCGACGTGGTCGCGCCGCGCGAGCGCGGCCGCTACCAGGGCTTCATCGGGGCCGTCTTCGGCGTGGCGACCGTGATCGGCCCGCTGCTCGGCGGGTTCTTCGTCGACCACCTGTCCTGGCGCTGGATCTTCTACGTCAACCTGCCCATCGGCGTCGTCGCGCTCGGAGTGATCGGCGTCGTGTTCCATGCGCCGGTCGAGCGCGTGCGGCACAAGATCGACTGGCTCGGCGCGTCACTGCTCACGGGCGGCCTTTCCGCGCTGATCCTCATGATCAGCCTGGGCGGGACGACGTACGCCTGGGGCTCGACGCCGATCGTCGTCCTGGTGGTGCTGGCCGTCGTGCTGCTGCCGCTGTTCGTGCTCGCGGAGTGGCGCGCGACCGAGCCGATCATGCCGCTCTCGCTCTTCCGGAACCGCGTGTTCGTCGCCTCCAGCGCGATCGGCTTCGCGGTCGGCCTGGCGCTGTTCGGGGCGATCGTCTACATGCCGGTATTCCTGCAGATCGTGAAGAGCGAGAGCCCGACCGGCTCGGGGCTCCAGCTGACGCCGATGATGCTCGGCGTGCTCACCGCCTCGATCATCGGCGGCCAGCTGATCTCCAAGTACGGGCGCTACAAGGTGTTCCCGATCGTGGGCACGGCCGTGATGAGCGTCGGACTGCTGCTGCTCTCGCGACTCGGCCCGGGCAGCTCGACGTGGACAGCGTCCGCGTACATGCTCGTCGTCGGGATCGGCATCGGCATGGTCATGCAGGTGCTCGTCCTTGCCGTCCAGAACTCCGTCGACCACCGCCTGATGGGGGTGGCCACCTCCGGCACGATGCTCTTCCGGCAGATCGGCGGATCGATCGGCGTCGCGCTGTTCGGCGCGATCTTCGCCAACCGCCTCGGCGTGAACCTGGCCGACCGGCTGCCGGGGGTCCAGCTGCCGAAGACGGCGAACCCGGAGGCCGTCGCCCAGCTGCCGCCGGGCATCCACGACGCGTACGTCTCCGCCTTCGCCGCGTCGCTCCAGCCGGTCTTCGTCGTCGGCGCCGTGGTCGGCGTCGCCGCCTTCCTGCTCACCTGGCTGCTCCGCGAGATGCCGCTGCGGCATTCGACAGGCACGGGGGAGACGGCCGGCGAGGCGTTCGGCCTCGAAGAAGCCGCCTGACCTAGCCTGCCGGCAGCACGAGCCATACGTCGGCGCCTCGTTCACGGTTGGCCGCATGCGTCTCGCCGCCGTGGGCCTCCGCGATCGTGCGCACGATCGCCAGCCCGAGCCCCGTTCCGCCGCCCGCCCGAGCCGCATCGGGGCGCGAGAACCGCTCGAAGGCAGAGTCGAGAAACGCGGGAGGGAACCCGGATCCCTCGTCCGCGACGTGCAGCTCGACGACACCGTCGACCTGCGTGGCCCGGAGCCGCACGCACCCGTCGCCGTGGCGCAGCGAGTTGTCGACCAGGTTCCCGAGTGCCTGCTCGAGCCTGATCCGGTCCCCCCGAACGCTGACGCCGGGGCCGGCTGCGACCGCCCGCACCGACCGGCCGGTCTCCTCCGCGCGCCACTCGAAGCGGCGGGCGACGGACGCGAGCAGCTCGGCGGCCGGCA
>Ga0070684_100001070_pt1 | contig 19608 bp, 16 predicted proteins | sample KBSC723LmetaG_FD_65653 | JGI IMG/M metagenome (GOLD analysis project Ga0070684, IMG submission 65653) | Corn rhizosphere microbial communities from Kellogg Biological Station, Michigan, USA - KBS C7.2-3L metaG | ecosystem: Host-associated > Plants > Roots > Rhizosphere ...
GAAAAGCAGACGAATTTAAGTTGCTTTGGGTACTTGATTTCCCTTTGTTTGAGTATGGTGAAGAAGAGAATCGCTGGAATGCGCGACATCATCCGTTTACTTCCCCCAAACCTGCACATATCGATATCATGATCAAGAATGATCCTGCTATCACGAGCCCTGGAAAATATTTGGAACATCCTTATGCCAACATCAAAGCCAATGCGTATGACATGGTGTTGAATGGAAACGAAATTGGCGGTGGCTCAATCAGGATCTTCCAAAGAGAATTGCAGGAAAAAATGTTTGCGGCTCTTGGCATGAGTAAAGAAGAGGCTCTCCACAAATTTGGATTCTTGCTGGGTGCCTTTGAATATGGCGCACCTCCTCATGGTGGCATCGCCTTTGGGTTTGACCGTCTATGCGCCATTCTCGGAGGCAGTGAAACCATTCGTGATTTTATCGCTTTTCCAAAAAACAATGCTGGTCGCGACGTGATGTTAGACGCGCCATCAACAATTGATCAGAAACAGTTGAATGAGCTGCAGATAAAATTAGATACGCCCAACCCCTAAAGGGCTGTATTAATCTACGGTTTATTTCTTCCTAACTTCATTCCCCATTTGAAGTTTATGACACCGCTTGCAGAACGAATTCGCCCAACCACTTTAGACGAACTGATTGGTCAGCAACATTTGACCGGTAAAGGAAGTATTCTGCGCACCTCTATTGAACATGGCAAAATTCCTTCAATGATACTTTGGGGTCCTCCCGGCACAGGCAAGACAACCATTGCTCATATCATTGCGAATACACTAAAAGTTCCCTTCTTTCAATTAAGCGCTATTTCATCGGGTGTAAAAGAAGTACGCGAAGTCATTGAAGAAGCAAAGACGAAACCCAACTCCATACTTTTCATTGATGAAATTCATCGGTTCAATAAAGGACAGCAGGACGCGCTTCTTGGCGCCGTAGAAAAAGGGATCATCACATTGATCGGTGCGACAACAGAGAACCCTTCATTTGAAGTGAACAGTGCCTTGCTTAGCCGTTGCCAGGTCTATGTTTTGAAACCATTGAACGAAAAAGACATGATCCAGCTTTTGCATCATGCCATAAGAAAAGATGAGAGCCTTCACAAAAAGACAATTGAATTAAAAGAAACAGAAGCGCTCATCAACATCTCAGGAGGCGATGCCAGGAAATTATTGAATCTTTTAGAGCTGGTGTCTGACTCCTTTGGGGCGTCTGGCACAGTAGCGATCACGGATGAATTGGTGATGGATGTGGCCCAGAAAAGGATAGCATTGTATGATAAAAAAGGAGAACAACACTACGATATCATTTCTGCATTTATAAAATCAATGCGTGGCAGCGATCCCAATGCTGCTGTTTACTGGTTGGCAAGAATGATCGAGGGCGGTGAAGACGTAAAATTTATTGCAAGGAGAATGCTGATACTGGCCAGCGAAGACATTGGTAATGCAAATCCGACTGCCCTGGTAATGGCCAATGCAACGTTTGAAGCTGTCAATAAAATTGGTTATCCTGAATCGAGCCTGATCTTGTCCCAATGTGCTATATATCTCGCCTCGAGTGCAAAAAGCAATTCAGCCACCGTCGCGATCGGCGATGCAATGAGTGCGGTGAAAGAACACGGTGATCTTTCCGTGCCTTTGCATATCCGCAATGCACCGACAAGACTTATGAAAAACCTGGGTTATGGAAAAAATTATCAATATTCACATAGTCATGAAGGTAATTTTTCAAACCAGGAATATTTGCCTAAGGAAATTTCAGGAACAAAATTCTACGACCCAGGCAAAAATGCCCGGGAAGAAGAATTGAGAAGGCTTTTAAAAAAACTATGGAAAGACAAGTATAATTATTAACATGAAAGATATTGCGTCACGGGAAGACGTGGAATTGCTGGTGAATGAGTTTTATGGCAAGGTTCGCAAAAATGAATTGCTTGATCACATTTTTGATGATGTTGTAAAAATAGATTGGGAACATCATATTCCTATTCTAATTGATTTTTGGGAAAGCATGTTATTAGATGTACATAAATACAGTCGAAATGCAATGGCTGTTCATGTTGAAATAAATCAAAAAACAAAACTTGAGCCAATTCATTTCAGCACGTGGCTTTCGTTGTTTGATGAAACAGTCGATCAATATTTTATTGGCGAAAAAGCATCACTTGCAAAGACAAGGGCCCATTCCATTGCAAGTATCATGGAATTAAAAATGCAACAATAAATAGGGCTAGTTCCGTCCATTAAATAACAATGGGAAAAACTGTCCCTCCATTTTCTCTCCTTTCTTTATGGGAGGCACTCCAGCGAGTAGTTCATCATCAGAATCCGATATAACTCCGTCAGCAAATACATTGATCACAAATGCTCTTCGGGGTTTATCGCTTTTGTTCTCGCCCGACCCATGAAGTGTAAGCGAATGATGAAAAATAGCTTCTCCTGCCTTCACTTCAGCAAACTGCGGGTTTTCAAATTGCTTTCTTTGTTCATCATTCAGAAAATCTTTAATGCCCTGCAATTCGCCGGCGATCACTGGCTTCGGAAGTAAACCCCATTTCTGGCTACCGGCGATATATTGAAGACAACCATTTTCCTTTGTTGAATCATCCAGGCCGCACCAACAAGTGAGATGCGCCACCGGGCTTGTTCTCGTCCAGTAAGAATAATCCTGGTGCCAGGCCACTACTCCTCCTTTTTTAGCAGGCTTTGAAAACAATTGATCATGCCAAAATCGAACAGGTTTGTTTCCTAAAAGCTGGCTCGCTGCAACAAGAAACCTTGGGTTCCATAATACGTCGTGAAAGCCTGGAGTTATTCGCCATGCTCCTAGTGCGTGAAATAGTATGGTAGTTGGATCTGTGGATTCATTAGAATGAAATTCATAAAACAGATTATGGCCCGGAAGATTTACGTCTGCCAGTTCTGCAAGCTCTGTTCTTAATTGTTCGATCTGCTCATTATCCAGCATTCTGATCCCACTTACAAATCCATTCTCGTTAAAGAAATCAACCTGGTCCTTTGACAATTTATATTGATCCCATTCTTCCTTCCTGGAAGGCCATTTAAAAATATTAGTGGCTAATTCGTGAACTGTGCTAAGATCTTTAACCGGCATAAAATCATTTCATTAAAATTAATGCTTTTGAATATAGAATGCCTGATTCCTTTAATTTTATCAGATATATATAAGTCGCCACATGATTAATTGGTCGTTCAAAAAATTTGACAATCTTACCCCCCATGAACTTTATTCTGTACTTCAATTGAGAAGCGAAGTTTTTGTAGTAGAACAGGATTGTGTTTTCCAGGATGCCGACAACAAGGACCAGGATTCGTATCATCTTATGGGCTGGGATGATGAAACGCTTGTTGCTTATTCACGAATTGTTCCTACTGGCATCGCGTATGATGCATTTCCTTCCATCGGGAGAGTTGTGACTTCTCCAAAAATGAGAAGGACCGGGGTTGGAAAGATCCTCATGCAGCAATCAATTGGAGAATTGCAAAAATTGTTTGGCGAAAGTTCTATAAAACTCGGCGCGCAGCTTTATCTCAAAAAGTTTTACGAGTCATTCGGTTTTGTGCAGTCGAGCGAAATTTATCTGGAAGACGGCATTCAGCATATTGAAATGGTCAGACCAGCATGAACGCGTAATTCTTCTAAGTAGAAAAACCGAAATAGGCTGCACAATAAAAAAAAGGATTCTACTCATTTGATTTAAATTTTTTCTTTTCTATTTTTCGCTCGTAAATCCAATAAGAGAAAAACCAGAAAATCTAGTATCTATGAAGCGAACTGTACCAATCGCACGAGTGATCGTGATCATTCTTATCACCGTCTCCTCATCGATCAAGTCATTTTCACAATCTATCACTATACGCAACAAAGTAGAAGTGGGCTTAGGTCTCGGACCTGTCTTCTTCTTAGGTGACCTTGGCGGCGCGGCAGGGATAGGAAGAACATTCATTAAAGACATCGACTACCCGTTGACCAAATTGAGCAAGGGGCTCTTTATTGGCTACACACCAAATGAATGGTTAGGCTTCCGGCTTGCATTCAACAGCTGTGTACTGGAAGGTGACGACAAAGAAGCTCCTAATAAAGGAGGTGATGAAGTAACGCGTCTTGAGCGAAATCTGAATTTTAGTACGAAAGTCTTAGAAGGATATGCAGCCGTAGAATTTTACCCGACTGTTTTTATGGAGCAATATGAAGATTTGAAAGGCAAGTTTCGTCCATACGGTATCGTCGGCGTGGGTGTGTATCATTTCAATCCAAAAACACAGGATAAGAACGGAAACTGGGTAGCATTACAGCCGCTACATACCGAAGGACAGGGTTTCCCGGAATACCCAGACAGAAAAGCATACAAACTAACTCAGATGGAAATACCCATTGGCTTTGGATTTAAGTACTATTTAAAAGAAAACATGTTCATTGGGATTGAAATTCTCCACAGAAAACTGTTTACCGACTACGTAGATGACGTAAGTACAAACTATATCGACCCCATCTATTTCGACAAATATCTTTCACCCGCTAACGCAGCCCTGGCAAGACAGCTCAACTATAGGGGAACTTACTCCTGGGTTAATACAAGGCCAGGCAGACAAGTTGGCGAACAGAGAGGTGACCCGAAAGAAAATGATGCATATTTCTCAACAATACTCAGGCTGGGTTGGAGACTGAGAGAAATGAGCGGTGCTGAACGGCAATTAAGATGTCCACTGTATTATTAAGAGTTTTCTTAAATAAAACGTACCCTTTATGAAACGCAGGCAAATAATGCCCACATTATTACCAACAAAGACTATTTTATCGATTGCTGTTATTTGTTTGTCAGGCTCAAAATTGCAGGCCACGAACAATACAAGTGACATCTTCATCAGTAAAAAAGCTTTTGAAGACGACAAGAAACCAGCAAAAAAAGAAAAATCCTTTAAAAATCAGAATGTAGTAAAAGTGTATCCTGACATGGTAAAAAAGGAGATGCATGTGATTGCAAAGTCAGGTATCGACAAGGAAATTGAATTCATGGTTTTTGATATTAATGGCAACATGGTACTGAATTATAAAATGAAACCAGGTGAAAAGAGAACGATCACCGAACTAAAAAAGGGATCATACATGTATCATGTATTTGCTGAAGACGAATATCTGACCACAGGAAAGATCGTTTTCAGATAAAAGTTCTTTTACAACTCTGTTCCGGTAAAGGCGGGGAGCTTAATAGAATCTAATACCTGGTTGACAAACCTAATCCGTTCTCTATTGGTACCCTCATAGTCTAGTATACGTATTTTATTAAATACTCTCTGCCAAATTTACCGGCTCATTAAAAAGGTAGTTCTTTCTTTTCCATAACTAAGAATCCCGTACTGGCGGGGAAATTGGTAAAATCTGGTATCCGTATGAAACCTTTCAGTTGGCTCTGGAAAATTTCAAAAAAAGATTTTTCGCAATGACTCCCCGCCGCCCCTACGGGTAAACCGCTCCCGCACCTTATTCTGCATTCCAACAGCACTGTTCATATTTGGGTTTGGTAAATCTCAAGCCATTTTCTTACATTTAGTATCATTAAAACTAACTATTATGAATGCAATTGAACGTGCAAAAAACATTATTACATCCCCTAATAAAGAATGGGACGTGATTGCCTTAGAACAACCCAATACAGGCCAAATCATCCTGGGCTATGTTCTTTTACTTGCAGGTGCCGCAGCAGTAGCCGCTTTTATTGGTTACGGTTTAATAGGTTTTAATTACGGTCTTTTTCATTATGCCGCCACTGGATGGGGAATCTATTATGCCTTGAGAGTTTTGGTTGCCGCGATCGTCGGAGTATTTATTAGCGCTATGGTGATAGACGCTCTTGCACCAAGCTTTGCTTCCGAAAAAAATATGGGTCGTTCTGTGCAATTGGTAGCATATTCTAACACTCCATTCTGGGTGGGAAGCTTATTGGCCATTTACCCGCCTCTTGCAATAATTGGACTAATAGCAGGCATATATGGACTATACTTGTTGTATATAGGGATGCCTAAATTAAAAAAGACACCTGCCGACAAACAAGTCTCTTATTTCGTAGTATCGCTGGTTACTATCATCGTTATAAATGTTGTGATAAATCTTATCATGTCGAGGATCGTTCTATCAGCAATGGGACTATCGTATGGTGTTCTCGGGTTATGAAAGGCTTCAGAGAAATTCGACAGGCTGTCTCAAAAGTCTTCATTGCGTTCCGGTCGCTATCGGGCGTAGTGAAGCAATGATGAGCGACGACTTTTGAGACAGCTTCTTTTTTATTTATTCTTTACATCATAACATCAGGCTGAAGTTCGCGCTTTAGAAATTCCGCTGTATAACTTTCCTTGTTGTTGATCATTGCTTCAGGTGCACCCTCAAATAAAATTTTTCCTCCTCCATCGCCTCCTTCGGGGCCCAGGTCAATAATATGGTCGGCTACTTTTATCACATCCATATTATGTTCAATGACTAAAACCGTATTTCCCCTATCAACTAATTTATTTAAAACATCCAGCAGATGTTGGATGTCTTCAAAATGAAGACCAGTGGTAGGCTCATCAAGTATGTAAAATGTTTTACCCGTATCTCTTTTTGACAATTCCGTTGATAGCTTCACTCTTTGTGCCTCGCCGCCACTCAAGGTAACTGCCGATTGCCCCAGTGTTATATAGCTCAATCCTACTTCATCAAGCACTTTTATCTTACGATAGATGTAAGGGACCTGCTGAAAGAAATCTACTGCTTCCTCCACCGTCATCTCCAACACGTCTGCTATGGACTTTCCTTTATATCTTATTTCAAGCGTTTCCCGGTTATACCGCTTCCCATTACATTTCTCACAATGAACATAAACGTCAGGAAGGAAATTCATTTCAATCACCCTCATGCCGCCACCCTCACAAACGTCACAGCGACCGCTTTTCACATTGAATGAAAAACGCCCCGCAGTATATCCGCGGATCTTTGCCTCGGGAACCGAAGCAAATAAAGTCCGGATGTCTGTAAAAAATCCACAGTAAGTAGCAGGGTTGCTGCGAGGCGTACGACCGATGGGCGATTGATCAATTTCAATTACCTTATCAATATGCTCAAGTCCCTTGATGCTCTTATATTCCAACGGTGTCACTCTAGAACCATACGCATGCTTTGCAAGAAGCGGGTAAAGAGTTTCATTGATCATTGTTGATTTGCCGCTCCCGCTGACGCCTGTGACAACAATAAATTTTCCGAGGGGAAATTTTGCATCTATATTCTGAAGGTTGTTCCCCTTTACTCCTTTTAACTCAATATATTTTCCGTTTCCTTTTCTTCGCTCTTTGGGTGTTTCAATCCTCTTATGACCATTCAAATAGCTTGACGTAAGTGTATCCAGTTTTAATAACGATGAGGGAAAACCTTGCGCCACGACCCTTCCTCCATGATATCCGGCCTTGGGGCCAATATCAATTAAATGATCGGCCGAGAGCATGATGTCTTTGTCATGTTCAACTACTAAAACGCTATTACCGATATCTCTTAAATTCTTTAATGCTTCTATTAAACGGTGGTTGTCGCGTTGGTGCAAACCGATCGATGGTTCGTCCAGGATATAAGTAATACCTTGTAGTTGCGAACCAATTTGTGTAGCCAACCGGATGCGCTGGGATTCACCACCGCTTAGTGTCTTTGACGGGCGATTCAAAGAAAGGTAAGAAAGGCCCACATCCAATAAAAATTGAAGCCTTTCTCTTATTTCTTTCAGTATATCTTTTGCAATTATTTTCTGCTTTTCAGATATTCTCAACTCAATTCCATCAAACCAGGCGGCCAGGTTATCTAAATTCATATTGCTCAGCTCAGAAATATTCCTGCCGACTATTTTAAACCAAAGACTCTCCTTCTTCAGTCTTGCACCCCCGCAGGCTTCGCAGGGCTTCAGTTCCATATAACCTTCCGCCCATTCTCGCAATCCTTCACTATATCCATTATTGAACCAGCGTTTCAGCATGTTCACTATCCCTTCAAACGGAGATTGAGGATCGAACCGCACATTTTCTACCCCGATATCTACCGGAGCGATCTCTGCTTCATTGCCCTCTTCATTTCCGTACAATAATATATTGAGAGATTTTTTTGGAAGCTCTTTTAAAGGTTTCGCTAAAGAAATTTTATTCTTCCTGGCGATCTCCTGTACCTGTTTGAATACATAAGCTTCTCTTTCCTCACCCAATGGAGCGATGCCTCCTTCCGTAATACTTAGGTCCCAGTCTGGAATAATAGCTTCCATATTTACATGAAACATTGTTCCCAGTCCTTTGCAAACCGGGCATGCGCCGTAAGGCGAATTAAATGAAAACGAATTTGGAGAAGGTTCCTCATAGCTAATGCCCGTATCCTCGCACATAAGCTGTTTGCTGTATTGGACGATGCCCCCCTCCGCATCCCCCAATGATTGTGGGGACGTGGTCTTCCCTTTGGGAAGGTCGGGATGGGCTTGCAAAAACATCAGATCTTTTCCCAGCTTTAAAGTTTGTTGTACACTTTGGCTCAAACGTGATCGTAAGTCATTCGTTACCTGCAGCCTGTCAACCACCAATTCTATATCATGAATTTTGTAACGATCGACCTGCATTTTGGGAACAAGATCCTTGATCTCACCATCCACCCTCACTTTCAAAAATCCTTTCTTTCTTACGTCTTCAAATAATTCCCGGTAATGTCCTTTGCGACCGCGAACCAATGGTGCGAGAAGGCTTATTTTTTTTTCTTTGAATTTTTTGAAAATATTTTCTACTATTTCTTCTTCACTCCATTTCACCATCTTTTTCCCGGTATTATAACTGTAGGCCTCTCCAACCCTTGCAAAGAGCAGGCGCAAAAAATCGTACACTTCGGTAACAGTGCCAACGGTCGAGCGTGGATTTTTGTTTGTCGTTTTTTGTTCAATCGAAATAACTGGTGACAGACCCGTGATCTTATCTACATCGGGCCGTTCCATTTCGCCCACGAATTGTCTTGCGTAAGCGCCGAAAGTTTCCATATATCGGCGCTGACCCTCTGCATAAATTGTATCAAAGGCCAATGAGGACTTACCGCTGCCACTAATACCAGTAATGACCACGAGTTTATTTTTTGGAATATTGATATCAATATTTTTCAAATTATGCACCCTTGCCCCGGACACTTCAATCACATCCTCCTGGGGTACATCATTATTAGTTGTACCGTTATTTATTTCTCTTGCCATATAAATTTTGGGAAGGTGCAAAGATACTGAATCCAGAGGCGCGAATGAGAACGTTTAGGCCACGCATTTACATCAAGACCACGTCGCACGGGAAATGTGCAACAGGTAATCATCCCACAATATTAAACGTGGTATCAAAGAAAAACCTGATATGGAAAAAGATTTGAGAACTTTTTTCTCTAAAAAAGATTTTTGGCACAGTATTTCGAAACAGTTGCGAAGTACCAATTTAATCACAACATATAAGCTAATAGAGTATGAAAAAGACCTTCTTTTTGGCGGGGATAGCAAGTTTATTGCTTACCCTGGCTGTCAATGCACAACAAGATAGCACAAAACCCACGCAAACAGATACAACAAACGCAACGCAACAACCCATAACTCAGCCGAGCACTCAACAACAAACTCAGCCGAGCACTCAGCAACAAACCACAGAACAGCAGCAAACAGCAGTAGAACAAAAAAAGTACGGAAATCCGACCGTTGATTCCATACTTTCAAAATACACTTTGCTTCCGATGCCGAACCCAATTACGACAGAACAGATTTTTCCGGTAATTGGCCAGTATCAGTCCACAACCAATGCGGATCAAAAAGTCACGGTTACACTTGATGATCAAAACAAGGGTTATGCATGGGTGGATGGTTTGCCGCAGGGAAAAGTAAAGGCTGTCTTGAGACAATCGCCGGCTACTTATAAAATTCCTGCTCAAAAAACAGAAAGCGGTACCGATGTTCCAGAAGGAACAATGATCTATAACAAAGACACAAAAACGATTTCCATAATGCTGGGTCGTGATTATAACGACCAGGATCCTGCATCTGCATTCACAAATGCAACAGCTACTACGCAAGATCAATCAATGACAAATGACCAGGGCAATAACGAATCAAAGATGAATGACCAGGCAAAAACAAGCGTAACAAAGACAAAAGGAAACAAGACAAAAACAAAAGCAAAAGTTGAAAAGAAACCTGAACCCTGGGTTTTCACAGGAACTAAGATCGAGCAGACAACAGCTGTTAATCAATAATAAATCTTTAGAACTTTTTCTTACAGGGACTAGGGACGTGATGGGCCCCGATTATTCGGGGCTCTTCTTTTTTTATTTGGACTTGAAGATTAAAGGATTTAAACCAGTCCGAAGCAATCATTCTGTCGAGATCATTCATTCACTTCAAAAAAATCGAGTTAATCCACCATTCGATAATACACAAACCCTTTATCTTTGCAACAGTTCTTTTATTTCTTATCAAGAAAGGCTGAGGGATGTGGCCCTGTGAAGCCTTGACAACCTGTCCCGTGACAAGGTGCCAATTCCATCCCGACAAGTCGGGAAAGATAAGTCAGATCAAAGCTTAGAAAAACTCAATTAAAATATTTAAAGCTCACCTGGTTTACCTGCCTGCCGGCAGGCACGGCCAGGTGAGCTTTTTTGTTTTTTATAAATAAATCTTAAAAACACATGTTAGTTGATAATTTCTCTTTACTTATGAAGGAAATTGCACTGTAATTTTTAAAACTAGAAGATGGAAGCACATAAAAAACTGGTCATAGGCCTTTTCGGTTTTGGTACAGTAGGTGAAGGCTTGTATAAAATACTTCAGCAAACTCCTTCCCTGCAGGCTACAATTAAAAAAATATGCATTAAGCATCCCGAGAAAAAAAGAAATGCGCCCGCTGAATTATTTACAACCAATAAGGACCTTCTGCTGAACGATCCCCAGATCAACGTGATCGTTGAAGTGATCGACGATGCCGATGCTGCGTTTCGTATTATAACAAAGGCATTGCGAAACAATAAAGATGTAGTTAGCTCAAGTAAAAAAATGATCGCTGAGCATTTACACAAGATCTTACAACTCCAGCGGGAAACCGATCGGTCATTTTTATACGAGGCGGCTGCCTGTGCCTCTATTCCTGTCATTCGTAATCTTGAAGAATATTATGATAATGATCTTTTACACTCTATCAAAGGGATCGTAAACGGTTCCACTAATTATATTCTCACCAAAATGTTTGAGGACAAGCTTGAATTCAAACAGGCTTTGTTACAGGCGCAACAATTAGGTTTTGCTGAAAGCAACCCTGCCCTCGATATTGAAGGTTATGATGCGGTAAACAAATGGGCGCTTCTGTTAAATCATGCCTATGGTATTGTTGAAACTATTCAGAATATCCTGTTCAATGGTATCCAGAATATCCAATTGAGTGATGCAACCGTGGCGAAAGAAAAGAATTATGAGATCAAATTAGTGGCTCAGGCAAAGAAATTGAAGAACGGAAGAGTAGCTGCATTTGTGCTCCCTCAATTTGTAAAGCATGATGACCATCTCGCTTTTGTGAAAAATGAATATAATGGCGTGGTGATCGAAAGTGGTTTTTCCGATCAGCAATTCTTTTATGGAAAAGGAGCTGGAAGTTTTGCCACCGCTTCAGCTGTTTTGAGTGACATTTCTGCGCTACGCTACCAGTACAAATATGAATACAAAAAATTGTACCATCACACACCCAATCAACTGGACGATAGCATTTTCCTCAAGGTGTATGTAAGTTTTGATGACTGGGATATTGTTCCAAGGGAGCAATTTGAATGGATCGAAGAGTGGCATGCAGAGCAGGACCGGAAATATCTTGTAGGTGTCATTGCTTTCGAAAACCTCAAGAACAATGATTGGTGGAAAGAAAATAATGTTTCACTCATTCTTTCGCCCGACCCCATAATAGAAGATATTGAAATTTTAAAATTGAAAAAGAAAAGCCTGGAATTGGCGGGTATCTTCTAAGAGGACTAATCACCCCATAAGAAAATACTAGAATCTTTCAGCAATGGCAGGTGTTGTGCAAATTCTTGGTTGAAAAGAACGCGAAACTGATTTACATTGCTGATGCTATCATAAAATCCTTTGTAATCTTTCCGGGGAAGATAAATAGCATTCAGATTTAGGAACGCATATTTATGTTCTTCTTTATTGATTCCCTCGCGAAAGCCATGATCACTGAGTAGCATGATGATGGATGCCTTCGGTTTTGTAAGGATATCTTCAACCAGTTCAAGTATTCGTTGATTGCAATATTGCAGGTATTCAACATAGTTCCCTCTATTCGTTTCGTGGCCGGGTAAAAGCCTTTCCATGGGCAGCTGCCGACCCTTGCTATCAAAATAATAAGGATAATGTGGCATCATCAGGTGAGCATAGACAAATTTTGGCGCATTCATTTTTTCAGAGGCTCTTTCTTTAACAGCCCTGATGATGTTTTCATTATTATGTAAATCCTCATAAGTCCTTTTTTCAAGACCCCATTTTAATTTCCATTTACCTGTTGAAACATTGTAACTGATATCTTTTAAGATCCGGCTGGCGAATGTTTGAGAAGTGATCAGGCTGGTACTACCAGGTAAAAAATTATCATAGCTGATCGCCGGCCGGTCTTTGACATCAAACATGGAATAATTGTAGAACAGGTATCCATTTGCCAATAAGAATTGTACCACGCTGCTATTTTCTATTTGCCGGTAACAATAATCAATATTTCCGGGAGCTTTCTTTTCCATGCGTAAATCGAGATAGTCCATGTTAAGGATAGAAGCTATAGAGAAAGGAGTATAATTGTAGTTACTGCGACTTTGTTTCGCCACGTAAAAACCGCGCTGCTCAAGCTGCTTTTCGAAGTTACTGTTATCAAAATGAAAAAGCTGCGCAAGCGAGTTATTACCGGAATATCCATCAACTATTATAAAGAAAATATCGGGCTTGGTACAAGTATCGCATTCCGACAACTTCCCCATTGAAAGATTGTTCTGATATCTTCTGTCATATATTCGTCCCGCTAGCCAAAAAACGTCCAAACAACAAACCACCAGCAAAAGGACATTGAGATAAAGAGTAAGTTTTAGTAACGATGATCTTGTCTTTTTCAACCGGCCCGCCAGGAGAATAAAAAGCAACAGGAGCAATGGTAGTATGAAACTGTATCTCGAAAAAAAACTGCCTTCAAAATATTTTCGCAGCACATCCTGGATACTTCCGAAAAAAAAGAAAAGTGCCATCAGGTAAAAGGAAATCATGGCCGCTTTAGTGAGATTGCGAAAAAAGAGCCAGCTAACTGCCGTGAGCACCACTACGCCTGCGAGGTATAATAACAATAAAACACTTGCGTCGCTTAGAGAAATGAAATCGTAATGCTCCACGAATCCATGAAAAACAAAAAAAAATGGCAAAAGCAAAATAAAGACGGGTGTTCTTTTTGCAAATAATGGTATCCGCATGGTAAAGCAAAGATATAACCAACACCACGAGTGGGCTAATTTGAAAACTGCTTTACCATCGGTGTGAAATCGAAATCCTCGCTTACCTTTACAAATTAATTAAAAGACCGGACTTACCCGGTCATTCTATGAGGGAATTATCAATTGTAATAACGGTAAAAGATGAAGAGGAAAATATAAAACCTCTGCTGGAAAGCATTCGCTCGGCGTTGAGCGGAATTGACTATGAAGTGATCCTGGTAGACGACGGCTCAACTGACAAAACAAAACAGCAGGCGCTGAATAACGCCGACGAGCGAACAGTTTTTGTTGAATTGAGAAAAAATTACGGCCAGAGTACAGCTATGACAGCCGGGATCGACTATTCGACAGGAAGATATATCGCACTGCTTGATGGAGACCTTCAAAACGATCCTTCAGATATTCCCGGAATGCTCGAATTGTTGAAGCGTGAGGATTGGGATGTGGTGGCAGGAAACAGAAAGAACAGGAAAGATGGCATGTTCCTCCGGAAAATCCCCAGCAAGATTGCAAACTCACTTATTCGGCGATTGACCGGCGTCTATATCAAAGACTATGGATGCACACTAAAAGTTTTTCGTCGCGAGATCGCGGAAGAACTCAATTTATATGGTGAGCTTCATCGTTTTATTCCGGTGATCGCAAAGATGCAGGGCGCGAAGATCACCCAGGTGGACGTAAAACATCATCCACGCAAATTCGGTAAGAGTAAGTATGGGATCGGTCGCACCTTCCGGGTCTTATCTGATCTTGTCCTAATGCTCTTTTTCCGTCGCTATATCCAAAAACCGATGCATTTGTTTGGGACAATTGGTTTCATAAGTCTTGGCATCGGCATCATCATCAACTTGTACCTGCTGATTTTAAAAATAATGGGTCATGATATTTGGGGCAAGCCTTTGCTCATTCTTGGTTTGATATTTTTACTTGGCGGCATCCAGCTTATCACTATTGGGATTCTCGCTGAAATAAGTGTGCGCACTTACTTCGAGTCCCAGAATAAAAAAACGTACACGGTGAGAAAGGTATATATGTCGAAGCAGGAAATAAAGCCTTCGCTAGAAATCACGGTGTAGTCACGAATGTCTCTTAAAACACGAATTAAGACGAATTACTGGAAGACCAAATTCGTGTTCCACATCACTGTCTAAGCAACAACTTTTTGTTTTCCGCAAACCAACTGTGAAACTTTTCCAGCCCGTCATTCAATGTTGTACCCGGTGAATATCCAAGTAGTTTTTTTGCTTTGGAAATATCAGCAAAGGTCTTTGGAACATCGCCAGGCTGTTCCGGGAGTTGCTCAATGATCGCCTTCTTGCCTATCACTTTTTCAATTGAACTTATCAATTCTTTTAACGATACAGAGTAATTGTTGCCGAGGTTAAGTATCTCAAAATTGGTTTTGTCGTATTTGGTGGCTCCAATGATTCCCTGTACCGTATCATCAACATAAGTATAGTCCCTGCTCGTAGTACCGTCTCCATACATCCCGATCGGCTGGTTGCTAAGGATCGCTTTTGTGAACTTATGAATGGCCAGGTCGGGGCGTTGACCGGGTCCGTAAACTGTAAAAAAGCGAAGTGCGATGAACCGAATATCAAACAGTTTACTATAAACATGACCGAGCATCTCACCGGCAAGCTTGGTCATTGCATAGGGGCTGATCGGCATTAATTGTTCTTCCTCTTTCCATGGAAAGTGATCGTTAACACCATACACACTACTGCTGGACGCAAAAACAAATTGTTTGCATTTTATCTCTTTGGCAAAATCGAGAAGATTTTGCAACCCGATTACATTTGCCCGTTGATAAGAAACAGGATCTAAAATGCTTGGCCTAACTCCTGCTTTCCCGGCCAGGTGTACGATCACGTCTACCGGGGATCCGATCTTTCCGGCAAGCTCTTTTGAAGAGACTATTGAAATATCATCATTCAATAAGCGAAAATTTGAGTTGTCCTTAAACCCTGAAATGTTCAGTTGTTTGATCTCTTCTGAGTAAAACGGGTCGAAATCGTCAAGGCACGTTATAGAAATTTCTTCTTTTCTGGCAAATAAGTGATGTATGAGATTACTTCCAATAAAGCCAGCGCCACCGGTGATTAGATAATGCATAGTGTCAAAATTTAGCCTACAAGTCAGGTTTGGTACAAAATAAATACGAAAATATCTGATTGTCATCGGAATTTTGACTTATCAGGCATCTTTTCAATGTCCTCCCTCGTTCTAATAGTGAAAAACACAACATGAAAATCGGTATCGACGCAAAATGGCTGTTTACCGGGCATATTAGTGGAAAGCTGTTCATTCAAAATATGCTACCTGAGTTATTTGCTTTACACCCCGAGATAGAATGGCATATTTTTCTCGATAAAAGAAACAGAGACCTTGAGCATCCTTTTAAACACGACAATATAAAAATTCACTATATCTGGGCTAAGTTCAATATGCTATCCAACTTGATGATTCTTCCCCGTTACGCAAAACGGTTGAAATTGGATGCCGTCTTATTTCAGACGTTTTTTATGAAGAAGGGCAAGTTCAAGTCGATCGTTTTTATTCACGATATCTTATTCAAAAATTATCCTCAGTTCTTTACGTGGAAAGAAAGACTTTATTTCAAACCGCTAAAATGGATCACATCATCAGCGGACAGGGTGATAACCACTACTGATTTCGTGAAGAATGAATTGATCCGGTTTCAATATACCAGGCCGGGCCAGCCAATTGACCTGGCGCCTTCGGGCGTAACAAACATCTTTAAACCGTATTACCGGCAAGACCCAACATTTTTACGCGCGGTAAGAGAGAAGTATAAGCTACCCGAATTCTATTTACTTTTTGCCGGGCGCCTGAATGCAAGGAAAAATATCCGGGGGCTAATAAAATCCTTGCGGTACCTCGATGATAGAAGTATTCCGCTTGTGATTGTAGGGGAAGAAAATTGGAAGGCTCCCGGCATAGACGAACTCCTGGCGCAAAAAGAAATAAAGGAAAGGATAATATTCACCGGGCTTGTCACCGATGATGAGTTAGCCGCTATCTATTCTATGGCGAAGGCTTTTTGCTTTCCATCGTTTGCTGAAGGTTTTGGTTTACCACCGTTAGAGGCCATGGCTTCTGGAGTACCTGTAGTAGTTTCGGATACTACTTCAATGCCGGAAGTATGCAGCCATGCTGCTTTGTTTATAGATCCGGGTAATCCAAAAAATATAGCGGATAAATTAAACAGCCTTCTAAGAAATAAGACACTTTATGAACAAAAAAAGAGAGAAGGACTGGAATGGTCGCAGCAGTACACATGGAAAAGAACGGCAGAGGGAATCATGCAAAGCATTCTGTCTGCTGTAAAAATGTGATCAAATGAAAATTGGAATACTTGGAACAAGAGGGATTCCCAATGCCTACGGCGGATTTGAGCAGTTTGCCGAGCATCTTTCAATTGGCTTACATGAAAAAGGTCACGAGGTATTTGTATACAACTCAAGCTTGCATCCTTACAAAGAGAATGAATGGAAGAATGTTCAGATCGTTCATTGCCGGGACCTGGAGAATAAATTGGGAACGGCCGGCCAATTCATTTATGATTTGAATTGCATTCGCGACGCAAGAACGCGGGATTTTGATATTCTTTTGCATCTTGGGTATACAAGCGATTCACTTTGGCATCGGTTATGGCCTGTCAAAGCGATCAATATCGTGAACATGGATGGGTTGGAATGGAAGCGAAGTAAATACAACAAGATCACCCAGCGCTTTTTGAAATGGGCGGAATCCCTGGCCGCAAAGAATGCGCACACCATGATCGCCGACTCCCCGGATATGCAGAAATACCTGTTAAACACCTACGGAAAGAAACCTATGTACATTCCTTATGGAGCAGATATTTTTTCTAACCCTGATCTGTCCAAACTTAAGAAATATGGTCTTCAACCTCACAAATATTTCCTGTTAATCTCAAGGATGGAACCCGAAAATAATATTGAAATGATCATTAAGGGGCATCTTGCATCAAATCATCCTTATCCGCTGTTCATTATTGGTACCATTACAAACAAATTTGGGCGTCATATTACTTCCACTTATAAAAACCCAGTTGTAAAGTTTTCCGACGCGATTTATGACCAGGGTGAGTTGGATAATCTCCGTTATTATTGTTCGCTCTATTTTCATGGCCATTCAGTTGGCGGAACAAACCCTTCACTTCTTGAAGCCATGGCCTGCGGATGCCGGATAGCCGCACATGACAATCAATTCAACAGAGCAGTGCTGCAGAATGAAACTGATTATTTTCCCAGCGAAAATGACGTTGCGAGGATCATCAATACTCCAAAAGATCCTTCAACGATCAATCAATGGAAGAAAGTAAATATGGAAAAGATCAGGAAGGTCTACAACCAGGAAAAGATCATTGATGAATACGAAAATCTCATGCTCAGTTTGTGCGGCCAATCGAAACTGATCATCCAACCGCCGGTAGCAAAGGCCGTGTAGTGATCACTTTCCCTGTCTTCACATCGAATTGAGCAAACACGTTTGTAAACGCAAGTATCCAAATGACGTACTCGGCGACATTGGTGATAAAGCTTCCTGCAAATTGAAATACGAATATGAACAGGAAAAGCCATAGCCGGTAGTAGTTTGCCCAAACCCTTGTCTGAAAGAAAAAAAATATCTCCAGCATCATTCGAAGACTTACTCCGGTCCATCCAAGTATTGTGTATGTTTCCGCCACAGCATTGGGTATAGTAGCCACAAAGTTCTCTCCATACATGTAATAGTGACGAATCACATCCTCGCCGATGATCTTTATCTGGCCAAAACCTACACCCCAGTATTCATCTTTTTTTTCAAGCAATTTGTTGGCTAAGAAAAAAGCATCGGATGTTCTTCCTTTTCCCGAACTGTCCCTGCCTGAAAAAATATTGACCAGTCTCAAAACAAAAAAACTATTTCGAAAAAAGAAATAAACGACACCGGTGAGCAGGACCGAAAAACCACCGAGGAAAAATAGCCCATTAAAAACCCTTCGTTTTCTCAGTAGCGGCCGGGAATGAAAAATAAATGTTACAAGTCCGGAGAACAAAAGCGCCGCAATCACTCCAAACGAAAATGATAAAACAAGAGGCAGGAAGATCATAAACAAAAGCAGCCATCCTTTTATTTTATTCCACCGGAAAAGGTATTGAAGAAAGTAAAAACAGAACAGTGGCACAAAAAGAGTCGCATAATAGGATGCTTCGTAGGTAAAAAGTTTCAGCCGTCTGAAATCTTTTACTCCTGCTGTCAGTTCCTGCTGGATCCAAACGATGTCATTCCAGGGAGTGAAATACAGAACAATGGATGCAAGGCAAAGGATAAAATTGATAATGAGCAGCTTTCTGAATATTTTTTCAACGTCAAGGCAAGCATGTAAGAAAGTATAAACAGCCTGGCAAAAAATATAAACAAAAATCACGTTTAACAAAGAATAGAAATAAACTTTCCTCACGACATCAACATACAAAACATGTACTGCAATAAAGGGCGCAAGGATAATGATGAAGGGAAAAACTACTTCCTTTTTTCTTGTGAGCAAAACCCAGATATAAAAAAAGGGAGCTAGAAGAGCCGTATACGTCACTCCAAATGGCAACGCCACCGAGTTGACAAAAAAATAGATAAATGCAAAAGGAAAGTATTTGTTTACCTTCATAGACCTTATTAAATTACCTACGGCGTCAACTTTCCCAACTACAAATCACACAGAAAGGTTGCCTGTAGCGTTTAATATCAGAAAGCAACTAAAGGTACTCATAGACCGATAAGAGTTGGGCAATAATATTATTTTTTAAACCATATGAGAAACGGAAAAGAGCAACATATAGCTTCTGACGACATCGATCTCATTAATATAGTAGAGAGAGCTTTCCTGTTTTTCCGCAGATATCGAATTGCTTTTATCATTGCCATAGTTGCGGGCATCGCGCTAGGTTGCGTCAAGTACTACACTTCCGGGAAAATCTACAAGTCGAGGCTTATTGTTCATTCCTCATTTCTCACGAA
>Ga0070684_100001072_pt1 | contig 19604 bp, 11 predicted proteins | sample KBSC723LmetaG_FD_65653 | JGI IMG/M metagenome (GOLD analysis project Ga0070684, IMG submission 65653) | Corn rhizosphere microbial communities from Kellogg Biological Station, Michigan, USA - KBS C7.2-3L metaG | ecosystem: Host-associated > Plants > Roots > Rhizosphere ...
GGAACATTCGTCCACGATTTCCGGTCGCTGATGGGCGAACTGCCTCATAACACCATTGGAGTGTATTCCTACTCGAAATATATGGGCGCAACGGGATGGAGGCTCGGCGTGATTGCCGTCCACGAAGACAACCTCTTCGACAAGATGATCGCGAAACTCCCTGCTGCCGACCTGAAAGCTCTGGATAACCGCTATGGCGCATTGACTCTTGAGCCGCGCAAGATCAAGTTCATTGACCGCATCGTGGCGGATAGCCGCGACATCGCTCTCAACCACACGGCCGGGCTCTCGCTGCCTCAGCAGGTCATGATGAGCCTGTTCTCCCTCGCTGAGTTGATGGATGACGCCAAACTTTATCAGAAAGCATGTATGGAGATCCTGCATCGGCGTGCCATGGCCATGATTGAAGGCTTGGACATAGAAGTTTCCCCGAACCCACTCTATGACGCTTACTACGGTTTGATCGACTTTGAGTTCTGGGCGCGCAAGAACATTGGCGAAGATGCCGTCGACTATCTCAAAAAGCATGTTCATCCTCTCGACCTCGCTTTTCGTCTGGCTGAGAGTTACGGAATTGTCCTGTTGAATGGCGGCGGGTTTAGCGCGCCAGACTGGTCATTGCGCGTATCTCTGGCCAATCTGCCTGACGAGGTGTACGAGGATATTGGGCGCGGTGTTCGATCGGTTGCGCGTGGTTACCGCGATGCCTTTGAAGCGTCGAAGCACCCGGAAGAAACAGCAGCGTAGCCAATATCCAGGAGGTAGCCTCACGGCTTTATTTTTTTCGACCAGGGTAAGGCAAAGGTGAAGGGCGGGCGCAGCGGCCCAAAAACCGCTGCGCGCTCCTGACAGCAAAAGGAGGGCACTATTTTCTACTCAAAGAAATATTTGATAAGCGTGAGCATGTTGGTTGTAATGCTGCTGGTGACCAGCAGCTATAGCTACGACGAAAAGCGGGAAACCATTCAAGCGCAGGCCTTTGGAACAGGCACAATGGCAAGCCACAACTTCGGCATTACCATTCGGATTGAAGACTACTCCACTCCGGCCGAACAAAAAGCCTTGATCGATGCTTTCAAAAAGGGCGGTCATGATGCCATGGTGAAGGTCCTCACCAAGATGAAGGGCAAAGGCCAGGTATCAGTTACCGGAAGCGTGGGCTACCAGATCGCTTACATCAGAAACATCCCCACTAAAAATGGGCGCACAATCCGGCTGATGACAGACCGTCCCATCAACTTCAGGGAAGCCGCGGGTTCTTTCCGCAGCCAAGATTATGACGTTACCCTGATGGAAGTTCATCTGAACGACAATGATAAAGACAAGAGCACCGGCAACATGATTCTGGGCGGCCGGTTCAAGGTCAACAAAAAGAGCCAGCAGATTGAATTTGAAAGCTACCACTCCACACCCTGGCGTCTGGCCGGGATCATGGAGCGGTAACAAACTTCCGGAACTTTAGAAATGTTTCTTCAAGGATGAGCTGACTTCCTCTCGGCTTGTCCTCTTTTTTGTGGCTGCTTGTCTGTTGGTGCCAAAGACCGCAGCAATCAGGCGGCTGAGCTGCGCGTAACGCCGAGTCCCTGCCGGTCTTCTCCGGATGCACTGAGCTTCTCTTCTGCATCTTGAAATGACCTGGTGATACTCGCCTGCAAACGCCCCTGCCAGTACTTAAGACTGGTGCGGCGCTCCGGAGGGACGACGGTAAGCAGGTCCGCGATGAGGGCCCTCATGCGGCGCATTACCTGAACACTTTTTGCGCCGTAGGAAAGGATCTCTTCGAAACTAAGGTGCAGAAAATCATCCCATGAAGGAAATGGAATCATCAGTCTTATGCGGCCGGAATCATCTGGATATACGCCAATCTCCAACCGTCGGCCGCCAAGACGAAGCAGCAGATCGCCGATCTGGTCCAGTGCCTGGACTGCGGTGGTGGGATCATTAATCGCCGGCGACAATGCCCTGATCGCAATATCAACCAGCAGCCGAATTGCATATTTTGGATCTTGTTCAAACGTGCGCTCTGCGCCGAGCGCCAACACCCTAGAGAGCTCTTTTTCAGTGAATGGACGTTGAGCGTTGAAGATATGCAGCAGCGGCGTTCCTTCCAAAATAGTATCTCCAATGGCAGTCACAACTTGGATGTACGCGTCGCGTTCCTTCGCAAGCTTTACCAGTTTGTGAACATTTACCGATTCCAATGATCGAGGCTCTCCATGATGCAATACTGTTTGGTCGGGAGCCAGTGCGCGAAAGCCGTCCTGTGGAATTTTGTTTAGCAAAGGGTCAAGTCGGTCGTATAACTTTTCAATCACTTCCCGTCCCCGATCCCCGGTGAAGATCAGCATCCGATTGATTTGCAGCCGCCCGATCCGGTGAATCAGGCCGACAAACATCCCTACGCTGGTAAGAAGCAGCACAATGACAACCAGGGAGCTGATAAAGGGCACTCTCTTGGAGTTGTTCCGGTCCAGCCATTCCAGAGCAGCAATCGCATATATAAAGGTTGCGCTGAACACCCCTACAGCATGTGACAGCACCGGGTCGCGCGCAATCCACATGACCAGGCGTGGAGAATAGGCGGTTGCGCTGAACTGTACCATCAGGAAAGTTAAGGAGAATACGATCCCGGTAAGGGCCATCATTCCTGATGCTATGGATGAATAGATTGCAATCGAAGTCCCAATGCTTGCTTCAGCTTTGAGATGTGGAAAGACGTAGTGCTCGATTCGCGGCAAGATGATACTTGCTGCAATTGCCGTGGCGGCGTAAAGCCCGGGAATAAGCCACGGCCCTAAGTGGACCCGCTTGGCTTGGCTGAGCATTCGCATATCGCTCTCAGAAATCGCCCCTAGCCAGTCAATACCGGGTTAACACACAGAGCTACTGTCAGATGTGACGGTTTGTCATTCCTTCCGCCTTCGGCATCATGAAGCAAGGACTGGAGCGCAAGCATGCGCGTAGATGCAATCATCAATTTGGTGGCCGCTGTTGCCCTCTTTTTCATGATGGTTGCTGTTGGGCTTGGCTTAAGCATCTGGGATTTGCTCAAAGTAGCCCGTGATTGGAGACTTGCATTGCGCGCAGGGATAGCGAACTATCTGCTGGTTCCTGCGGCAGCCGTGGGACTCTTATTTTTGTTCCAGCCTGAGCCCATGGTGGCCGCAGGATTTCTCATCGCAGTGGTCTGTCCTGGGGCCCCGTTTGCTCCAGTTCTTGCGGCCCCGAGTTCCAACACTCTAGAGAGCTCTTTTTCAGTGAATGGGTGGTGTGCATTGAAGATATGCAGCAGAGGCGTTCCCTCCAAAACAGTATCTCCAATGGCAGTCACAACTTTGATGCACGCGTCGTGTTGCTTCGCAAGCTTAACCAGCTTTTTGATATTGATCGATTCCAATGAGCGAGGCTGGCCATGATGAAGTAGTGTCTGCTCGACGACTAGCATTGCCCAAGTTAACCAAGAACTGGTCGCTCACAAGTCTGCAGCAACGGCTGGTGAAGACCGGCGGAGACTTATGAAGCATGCACGGCACTATCAGCTTTTGCTGCGTCTCGGTTCTCTGCTGGAGGTTGAGTGTGACAACTCGAAAGATTGAGGTGAACGACGCCCTCGAGATATCTATACAGATCGGCTTGGCCGCTCTGCTGGTGATCGGCTGTCTGCTGATCCTGCGCCCTTTCATACCCCTAATCGTATGGGGCATCATCATCGCCATTGCTTCTTATCCGGCATTCCTGAAGCTACAGCACCTGCTAAAAGGGCGCAGAGCATTGTCTGCCGTTCTTTGGACCCTACTGCTCCTGGCTGTCCTAATCGTCCCACTCGTGTTGCTCGGCCAACAACTTGTCGAAGGGATAAGGCCGGTGGTGGCGGGTCTGCGGGACGGAACATTAGTCATGCCATCACCTCCTGCCAGCGTCGAGCACTGGCCGGTCATTGGCGTTCCCCTGAGCCGTGCGTGGAGCGCGGCCTCTACGAACCTCACCGGAACGTTGGCAAAGTTTGCTCCTCAAATCAAGTCCGCCCTTCCCGCCATCCTCTTGGCTTCAGCGGGGCTTGGCTCAACGCTCCTGCAGTTCTTTCTATCGATCCTGATCTCCGGAGTTCTTCTGGCAAACGCTCAAGCAGCCGCCGATGTCACCCGTTCTCTAGCCGTTCGGCTGTTCGGTGAGCGAGGTCCGGAGTATCAGGATCTTGTCGGAGCCACGATTCGCAGCGTCACCTTCGGCATCCTGGGCGTCGCACTGATCCAAACGGCTTTTGCTGTTGCAGGTTTTCTCGTCATAAAACTTCCTGGTACAAGCGTGTGGTCGGTCTTCTTTCTCTTCGCTGCCATTCTTCAAGCCGGGGTGTTGGTACTTGCTCCAGCCGTCCTCTACGTATTCGCCATCGCGACAAAGACGAGGGCTCTGATCTTCCTGATCTGGTGCCTGATCGTGGGGTTGATGGACAACGTGTTGAAGCCCCTGCTTCTGGGGAGGGGCTCTGCTGTTCCCGTAGTAGTGGTCTTCCTCGGCGTGATCGGTGGATTCGTGGCCATGGGCATCATTGGCTTATTTGTCGGCGCCATTGTCTTGTCGGTAGGCTACAAGCTGTTTCTGGCTTGGATCGAAGGAAGTGGTGCGCAGTCCCGCGAATGACTCTATGGATAAACCGGGGACGGGCGGGGGGCATTGTTGCGTTTGCATGGGGACGCTCTCATCTCGCGCCCGCCAGCTAACTAAAGCTGCAGATTGAAATTATTCGATCCCTGTGGAACAACGGATGGACGCGCAGCGTTTGGGCCGCACATGCTTGAGAATCCTAAAGACTGCTCTCTACCCGATCACGTCAAATCTGGTTTCTTAAATCACGTTAGAGAATCGGCTCAGCTTAATAAAAGGATGATTAGCGTTCCGCAGGTGGTAAGGAAAATATGGCCGAATGCGACTGTACCTGAATAGCCGAGCACCGCAACAGGGCTTTCCGCTTTTTCCTGCACTGCGGCAAGACCGGCTGTCATGGTCTGTGCACCCGCCAACCCTCCAAGCAGAAGAACGGGATTGAGCTTGAGTACATAGCGGCCAAACAATAATCCGGTCAGCAGTGGCATGAGCGTGACAACCGCTCCGCCTACAAGAAGCACGTATCCTACCTCTTTCAGAGATGAGATAAACACCGGCCCGGCCTTGAGTCCAATCATGGCCACGAACGCGGCAAGGCCCATGGACCGCATAAACAGAATCGCGCCTTCTGGAATGCGGCCGAACCACGGAACTACAGACCCGAACCAGCCTACAAGCAAGCCGGCCAACAGCGTTCCCACGCTGGTACCAAGGTTGATTCGCAGGCTTCCCATAGGTATGGTAACAATCGCTCCTATAAAAATTCCGGCAAATACAGCCAGCCCAAGCGTGGCAAGGTCGCTTTCCCTCACTGGATTGAGGACCATACCGGCAACCTGTGCAAAGCCCTCGACCGCCGGCTCCGTTCCCGTTACTTTCAGGATGTCTCCCCGTTCAATGATCGTGTTCAACCCAATTGGAACAGTTTGTGATTGTCGAGTAATTCCGCGGAGAAAAACGCCGCGCGCCTCACTCACTGTTTGCCCGATCTCCTCCAGCGTCTTTCCCGCCAATCTTTTTTCCGTGACATAGACATCAAAAGACGCCACTGGAATATCCAGCAGTTCCGGGTCAGCGACCTCGGGTGCGCGATCTCCTACCAGATCGACTAACACGTCAGTACGGCCTAAAAGTGCGACCCTGTCGCCTGCTTGCAGCACGGTGGCCGGCGCTGGCTCAAAGACTTCACCATTGCGCCGGATGCGTTCAGCAAAGATGCGAGTGCCCTGCACGGAGTGCTCCGCCTGATGAACGGTTTTTCCAACAACAGCAGCTCCCAGTGGAATCGTATACGCGCGGATTGCAACTGGCTGCCAGGCGGGAACCACGCCCAACCGCGTCCGCTTCATGCCAAGATTGGATTCAATTTTCTTCGACTCATCTCGCAGATTAACTCGCAGCAATTTAGGTCCAAGGCTGCTGCAAAACCAGATCAATCCCGCCGTCCCAAAGATGTAACAAACCGCATCCGCCACAGCGATATGGCTGACCAGTTGTTGTTTTTGCGCATCGGGTATGGCCAAAGCTTGGATCGCCTCGCTGGCCGTACCTATCGCAGGCGACTCCGTCAAAGCACCGGATAGCAACCCGGCCGCGAATCCCAAATCAAGTTTCAGAAACCGCGCCACAATGTAAGCCGTCATCAATCCAACGAATGGTACAAATACACCGAGCACGGCCCAGCGCCAGCCATCGCCTTTAATGCTTCTGAAAAAACTCGGCCCCACTGAATACCCGATGCCAAACAAAAACAAAAGGAAGAGCATGGATTTAGCCGTGTCAGAAACCGGCACATGGAAGAAGTTGCCAAACAAAATTCCCGCAAGCAAGGATCCCGTCACTGATCCGATTCCGGCGCCACGAAACTTCACAGCGCCGATCAAGTACCCCAGGCCAATCGCAAGATAAACCGCCATCTCCGGATATTTTTCAAACAGATGGCCAAGCCATTCCATACGCCCACCAACCCACCCAGCTTGTGCCTGAGCGGGACAGAGATCTGCAGTCCCCGATGGTTAACTCTGCCATCGGCAGCTTTGCCGGGAGAACAGGTAGTTTTAACAGTTCTGTTATCACCCCAAGAGTCTAAGAATCGCGTAGGTGCTCAGAAAAACTCAGCGCCGGAATGCGTTGAATAAAAAGCCTAGTCAGAAATGGCAAGGGGGATGAATGCTTGCAACCTTATCTGCACGAGCTCTCAAGCACCACCTTTGTATAACCATTGGTGTAGTTTTTGCTGTATTGCTGCCGCTCACCGGTTGCGCGACTAAAACCGAGGCAGCGCCTCCACCTCCGCCCGAAGTTCAGGTTGTTCCTGTCGAACAGAAAGACGTACCGATTTACGGCGAATGGGTCGCAACTATGGATGGCTACGTCAACGCCGACATACGTCCTCAGGTGACGGGATACTTGTTGAAGCAGAATTATCGCGAGGGCATGCTCGTCCGGAAAGGGGACGTATTGTTTGAAATCGATCCCCGGCCATTTCAGGCTGCATTGGAACAAGCGAAAGGAGAGCAGGCACAGGCAGAGGCGCAGCGGGGTAAAACCGAACTTGATGTGCAACGCGACACGCCACTGGCAAAACAGAGCGCCATACCTCAGGCGCAACTCGATAATGACATTCAGGCAAATGCGGCTGCCGCGGCTGTTGTCACCGGGAGCAAAGCAAAAGTTGAAGAAGCCAGATTGAACGTCGAGTTTACGAAGGTGCGATCACTTCTAAACGGGATTGCTGGTCTCGCCAAGGGGCAGATTGGCGATCTGGTAAGCCCCACAACGGTGCTCACAACCGTATCACAGGTTGAGCCTATAAAGGTTTACTTCTCCGTGAGCGAGCAGGAATACCTTCCCTTTGCAGCCAGAATTAGCGAAGTTGTCACTGGCAAGCGCGCCCTCGGCACAAAGAAAAACCTGGAATTGATTCTGGCCGATGGAAGCGTGTATCCGCACAAAGGGTCGATTCTGGTAGCGGATCGCCAGGTGGACGCCAAAACGGGAACTATCCGCTTTGCTGCCGCATTCGATAATCCTTCTGGATTGCTTCGACCGGGACAGTTCGCCCGGGTCCGATTGCCAACGTCCATTGCAAAAGACGCACTGCTGGTGCCGCAGCGGTCTGTGGTTGAAACACAGGGCTCCTATCAGGTGGCAGTGGTAACGCCAGAAAATAAAGCCAGCCTCCGCCCAGTGAAAGTCGGAGAGCGTGTCGGCGACATGTGGATTATTCAAAGCGGAGTAGCGCCGGCAGAACGGGTAATTGTCGAAGGTTTTCAGAAAGTAAAAGAAGGCGCGCCGGTCGCTCCTAAACCTTTTCAACCATCCGGGCAGGGTAAATAATGGCAAATTTTTTCATTCGCCGGCCTATTGTCGCCATGGTCATCGCAATCCTCATGGTGATTATTGGAGTTGTCTCCATGCTTCGCCTGCCTACCGCGCAGTTCCCTAATATTGCGCCTCCTGAAATTCAAGTGAAGGCCACGTATCCGGGAGCTGACGCAGAGACCATTGAGCAATCGGTGGCAACTCCTATCGAACAGCAGATGAGCGGCGTGGACAACATGAACTACATGTACTCCACCAATGCCAATAACGGCGCAATGACCTTGACTGTAAATTTCGATATCAAGACGGACCCGAGTACTGACCAGATTCTTGCGCAGATGAGGACCAACCAAGCGAACTCACAGTTGCCCGCCGACGTGATTAATGCCGGTGTGACAGTGCAGAAGTCAACGGCAGCGCCTTTGATGCTGGTAAACCTGTTTTCACCCAAAGGAACTTACGACAATATATTTCTTGCTAACTATGCTTATATCAATCTCAACGATCAATTGACGCGAGTTCCTGGCATCGCCAGCGTGACCGTATTCGGCGCCGGACAATATGCAATGCGCTGCTGGGTAAAGCCGGATCGACTGGCGAAACTGGGAGTGACGGTTCCCGAGATCATCAAAGCCATCCAATCACAGAACAATGTGAATCCTGCCGGCCAGATTGGCGGCGAACCCGTACCCAAGGGACAAGACTTCACTTACGCAGTGCGGGCACAGGGACGTCTGCCCTCTCCAGAGGAGTTCGGGAGCATCGTGATACGTGCGAACCCTGATGGCTCCTTGCTTTATATGAAAGATGTGGCCCGCATCGAACTGGGCGCCCAGACATACAACATCATTGGACGCTACAACGGAAAACCCGCGGCGGTGTTGGCAATTTATCAGTTGCCAGGAACGAATGCCGTGAAGGCTGCTGCCGGTGTACGTAAACTAATGGCGGAGCAAAAGAGCCGCTTTCCCCAGGACCTTGATTATGCCGTTGCGCTGGATACCACGCTCGCTGTTACAGAAGGCCTGCATGAAATTCAAAAGACCCTGTTTGAAGCCATCATTCTTGTCATTATTGTGGTTTACATTTTCCTCCAGGGATGGCGGGCGACGCTTATTCCTCTGCTCGCGGTGCCTGTCTCCCTGGTAGGAACGTTTGTGGTCTTTCCGGCCCTCGGGTTCTCGATAAATACGTTGTCATTGTTTGGGCTGGTGCTGGCGATTGGCCTTGTCGTGGATGATGCAATCGTAGTGGTGGAGGCCGTGGAACATCACATTGAACACGGGCTTTCTCCGCGGGACGCATCTGTCAAAGCCATGGAAGAGGTCTCAGGACCGGTCATTGCCATAGCGTTGATCCTTGCCGCTGTCTTCGTGCCGACGGCCTTCATCCCCGGGATTACGGGCCGGTTGTATCAGCAGTTCGCCATCACCATTGCCATTTCGGTGCTGATCTCTGCCTTCAATGCTCTGACATTGAGTCCGGCGCTCTCGGCCCTGATGTTGCGTCCCAAAAAAGAAGGGCGCGGCCTGTTGGGAAAATTTTTCCGCTGGTTCAATCGCGTATTTGGGCGGGCGACGGACGGATACGTAAGCGTCTGCGGATTGTTGATCCGCAAAGTCGGATTAAGCATGATTTCTCTTGTCGCACTGACTGTGCTGGCCTTGTGGTTCGGCTCCCGTTTGCCTAAAAGTTTTCTGCCCGATGAGGACCAGGGCTATGTTTACGCGGGCTTGCAATTGCCCAATGCAGCCTCACTCCAACGCAATGACGAAGTCTCGAGCAAGATCGAGGACATTGTGAAGAAGACGCCTGGGGTCGAAGGCGTGACCTCGGTTATCGGGTACAGCATGCTCAGTGGTGTGCAAGCTACTTATAGCTCGTTTTATTTCATCACGTTGAAGGAATGGTCGGAGCGCAAAGCGCCGGAAGAACAATATGAAGCCATCAAGGCGCATCTGGGCCCGGAACTCGCCAAAGTGGCAGAAGGTATTGCTTTCTCTTTCCCGCCTCCTGCCATTCCTGGCGTCGGTGCCTCAGGAGGTTTCAGCTTTCTGCTGGAAGACCGCTCCGGCAAGGACCCGGAATTCCTGAACAAGAACCTCACTCAATTTTTGGCAGCCGCGCGAAAGCGTCCTGAACTGGCCGGTGTTACCACAACCGCCCTCCCGTCCATACCGCAGGTCTATGTTGACGTGGACCGGCCAAGGGTGATCGCGCAGGGAGTGCCGCTTTCTGACGTTTACAAAACAATGCAGATGTTCATGGGCGGCGTGCTCGTGAACTATTTCAATCGCTTTGGCAGGCAATGGCAGGTCTATGTCCAGGCGGAGGGAGACTACCGCACCCGCGCTGAAAACGTTGGCCAGTTTTACGTGTCCAATGATAAAGGGCAGCCGGTCCCAATGAGCGCTCTCACACGAGTCAGGTCCACCACCGGCCCCGAGTTCACCATGCGCTATAACCTTTATCGCTGCGCACAAATCAATGGCAGTGCCGCGCCCGGTTATAGCTCAGGCCAGGCCGTAAAAGCACTGGAAGAAGTTTATGCCCAGACCATGCCGTCTGAAATGGGTTTCGATTACCTTGGCATGTCCTATCAGGAAAAGAAGGCGAGTGAAGGAGTTTCATCGAGCGTCATCTTTGCCATGTCCGTATTGTTCGTATTCCTGATTCTCGCAGCCCAATATGAAAGCTGGTCATTGCCCTTCAGCGTGCTTCTAGGAACACCCGTTGCAGTGTTCGGCGCACTGTGGTTTCTGTGGATGCGCGGGCTGGAAAATAACGTATACGCGCAAATCGGGCTGGTAATGCTGATTGGCATGGCCGCTAAAAATGCGATCTTGATTGTTGAATTCGCAAAAGTGGAGTTTGAGAAAGGCAAATCAACTGAAGATGCGGCGCTCTTAGCTGCCAAACTGCGTCTGCGGCCAATCCTGATGACCGCGTTCGCTTTCATTCTGGGATGTGTGCCGCTGTGGGCGGCCACCGGGGCCGGCGCTGTGTCTCGTCGTGTGCTGGGTAGTGCTGTCATAGGCGGGATGTTGGCGGCTTCGCTTATCGCTATCTTTCTGATCCCGGTCAGCTTCGATCTGGTCGAACGTCTGGCCCATCGAGGTAAGAAAAAGGAGCCGGAGCCGCAGTTGTTAAAACCACCAGCAGCGGCTGCATGAGGGAATATGAAGCCTGGTTACGTTTTTATTAGGTTCATCATCTTCGCAACGATATTGCAGACAGGCTGCAAGGTAGGTCCCAACTACAAACGTCCCAAAGTAGACGTGCCCACAGTTTACCGAGGCGTTGATCCATCACCTGGGAGCCAGAACGGCCCATCCCTTGGGAATGAAAAGTGGTGGACGGTTTTTCAGGATCCGCAATTACAAGAGTTGATCCGCACGGCTCTTGCCGGAAATTACGATGTGCGCATTGCGGCCGCTCGTGTGCTGCAGGCCCAGGCATTGCTGGGGATCACGCGTGCCGATCAGTATCCCACCATTTCAGCCAGTGCGGCTGGCCTTAATCAGCGCATCCCGCAGACAGTCACGTTCCCCTCGACGAATACCGGCGCAATTTCGGCTGGGCTCTCATTGGCCTGGGAACTCGATTTCTGGGGCAAGTTCCGGCGCGCCACGGAGGCCGCCCGCGCAGATCTCCTGGCCACTGAGTGGGGACAGCGCACGGTCATCACGAGCTTGATCAGCAACGTGGCTACGGCATATTTCCAGTTGCGCGAACTCGACCTGGAGATGGAAATTTCGCAACAAACCCTGGCCGCCCGTGAAGAGTCTTTGCGTCTGGTCAAGGTCCGCGCTCAGGGTGGCGTAACCTCGTTGATGGATGTGCGGCAGTCAGAACAGTTGGTGTATTTTGCCGCTGCCTCCATTCCCGATCTGGAGCGGCGGATTGAACAGCAGGAGAATTTTATCAGCGTCCTGATCGGCAAAAACCCCGGGCCTATTGCTCGCGGCAAGACTCTTGTTGAAACGGCCATTCCGCCTACGGTGCCTGCGGGACTTCCATCGGAGATATTGGAGCACCGGCCTGATATCCAGTCTGCTGAGTATTCACTGGTTGCGGCGAATGCACGGATCGGCGTGGCCAAAGCGAATTATTTCCCCCAGATTGTTCTCACAGGATCCGGTGGTTATCAAAGCTCTGCCCTCACGAACCTATTCTCCTCGTCTTCCGGGTTCTGGAGCGCCGGGGCGCAGCTTGCACAACCTCTCTTTACCGGCGGAAGAATCCGTTCCGGCGTGAGATTGTCTGAGGCGCAGCAGCAGGAAGCTGTGCTGTTTTACCAACAGACCATTCAACAGGCGTTCCGCGACGTTTCTGACTCGCTGGTAGCGTACAAGAAAAATCAGGAATCCCGCGCGCAGCAAGAGCTCCTAACAAAAGCCGCCGAAGATGCAACCGCGCTCTCTAACGTGCGCTATCGCGGTGGCGCTGCCAGCTATCTGGAAGTCTTGGATAGCGATACACGTTATTTCTCTGCACGACTGGGTCTGGCGCAGGCACAGCTCAATGAGCGAGTTGCCTTGGTGCAGATTTATAACGCGCTGGGAGGAGGATGGGAGCAGTAACCGTTGAAATTCTCGATCTGCGCCCTTTGGTGGACATGCATGTTGAGGTTCGCGTCTTTCATCCACTTCCGTCTTAAGTCTTGCAAATATTCTTTCATCGTTTCATGGGTTTTCTTCGGGATTGTCTTCTGTTTAGTGCCCACGCCATCTAAATCCCAGGTCGCGGTTAATAAATTATTGGCGCCGCAAGGCACTCCTTCTCCGGCAGCTCAGGCATCAGCAATACCGACACCAACTCCTATCCAGGCCGTGCCCTTACCTCAGATTGCGGAACAGGCGGAAGAACTGGAGAGGCAAATACGTAAGACGTCAAAAAATCTGATGTCTGTTCCGGATCGACAGGTTGAGGATCTTGAAACGGAAGCACAAGCTGATGAAATAAGCCAGAGAGTACGCCAGGTGGAAGATTTGCTCGCGGGAATTCCCAATAGAATGCAACTTCAACAAGAGGAGCGATACTGGAGAGCATTGGAAGAAGAATACGCCGGCAAACGCAAACTGTTGACGGCCCGCGCCGCAGCTGTTGAAGAAACGATGCAATGGCTTGATAAGGAGCAGGCACGATGGGAGGTCACAGCAAAACAGGTCCATGAATCAGCCGGACTTGAAGTGGTAGCGGGACGAGTGGAACAGGAGCTAGAGGCAATACAAAAGTTACGCTCGGAGGCCCAGGACCGTCTCAACCTGATTCTGACCCTGCAAAATCATTTCTCCGAGCACGACCGTGAACTCTCCGCGGTGCTACGGAAGCTGGACGAGGCACATGAACGGTTGCGTGCCAGTGTGTTTGAAAGAGACAGCCCGCCTTTATGGCAAAGCCGGCAGCAAGAGGTCCCTGAGCAGTCCTTGAGCACCGTAATTCGTTTGTCGGCCAGTCGTGGATTCACAGGGACATCTGCGTTCCTGACCGCACAAAAGCTTTTGCTCCTTGGTATGGTAGCGATCTACGTATGCGCTCTTCTCATAGCCTTGCGGTTAAGGAATTATGCGGCATCAGAAAACAAAAGCGGCGTGACCATTGGCCAGGTACAGATTCTCCTCCGGCCCTTTTCAGTCGCGATGCTTTTAGCGCTACTTCCAATCGTTGGAATGCTTGCCTCGGCCCCAACTGGAGTTTCATTTGTTATTTGCCTTCTTTGTGTTGCTCCGGTGTTGCGATTGCTTCCAGGGCTCGTTCCGGCTGCGGCACGGAAGGCTGTATACGCCCTATGCATATTTTTTGTGGCTGTGTGCATGCATCAGGTCCTTCAGTTTGGATCAGCCTTTGGGCGAGAAGCATTCGCTTTCGTCATTTTTCTTGCTCTCATTGCTTTCATCTGGTTGGGTCGTCCTTCCCGCGTGAAAATACAATTAATTTCTGCCTGGCGTCTCAAATTCCTGTTCGCCGCCAACACAATTGGAGTATGTCTGCTCGCTGGTTCCGTCATCGCAAACGTTTTTGGCTTTGGGGCCCTGGCACAGGTTCTTGGCGTGGGAACATTATTTTCCGCGTTCGCGTTCGCCCTGTTCTATACCATGGTTCGCGTCCTGCATCTCGGCGTCACTATTGCCGTGAGTAGCGCATGGTTTCAGGCCCTGCCCGATGTCCGGGCCGGCGTGATTGAACGGTGGACATGGCGTCTGCTGGTTGTTTTCGCCTGCTTCCTGTGGCTCGATCTTGATCTATACCTCTTCAATGTCCGCAGCGATGTGGTGGGCGCTCTGCAAAGCATGCTGCAGCACCCCATCGGCTTTGGAAAGAGCGAAGTTACGCTGGGCGGAACGCTGAACTTGTTTCTGTTCCTCTTCTTTGGTTATGTCATTGCCAATATCGCAAGCTTCATTCTGGGAAAGATCCTGCTTCCTAAGCTCACGTTAAGAGGCGGGATGGCCTATGCCATCTCACGCTTCACATACTACGTATTGATGGGGGCGTTGTTCTTTGCTGGTTTGGCGAATGCAGGGTTGGAGCTGAATAAATTCACTGTAATCACCGGAGCTCTGGGCCTCGGTGTTGGATTCGGCCTGCAGAACATCGTCAACAACTTTGCTTCTGGCCTTATCATTTTGTTTGAGCGGCCAATCCGGATCGGAGATACGGTTGAGATTGGCGGAGTTTCCGGCATAGTAAGGCGCATTGGATCTCGATCCAGTACGGTCCTGACTTTCCAGGGCGCCGAAGTGATTCTCCCCAACAGCAATCTTCTTTCCAATCAGGTGACCAATTGGACTTTATCTTCAACTCGGCGACTGGTCGAAATACCGGTCAGGATTGCCTACGGCACAGATCCTGCACTGGCGCTCAAACTCCTCATGGAAATTGCCACCTCGAACCCGCATGTTCTCGCCCATCCCCGACCGGAGACATTGTTTCTGGGATTCGGTGACAGCGCCCTGAATGTTGAACTCAGGTTCTGGGCCGCCCAGTCTGTGTGGTTCGAGTTGAAAAGCCAGATCAGCATGGCGATTCTGGAGTCCTTCCGTAACGCCGGAATTGAAATTCCTTATCCACAGAGAGATTTGCGTGTTCGAAGCATTGATTCGCTTCCAAAGGAGGAGCTCCCTGCAACGTCAAACGCTCAGACAATAAGAAAGACCGTCGCCTCTGGCTAATGTCTGCGACAAAGCAACTTGGGCCCTTGAGAAAGCCTCGCACACAATGGATCCAATGGAATTCCCGATTCTTATACTCATTTCAGCTTTCGTCGTATTATTTCTTGCGGCCGAGGCGGGCAATTTCCTGCGCGTCAAAATACGCCCGTTCAGTGAGGACCAGCGGGAAGATTTCGGAATCATACTGGGAGCTACGCTGACCCTCTTAGGACTCCTTATTGGGTTTAGCTTCTCAATGGCCATTAGCCGCTACGATCAGCGCAAGCTTTATGAAGAGGCAGAGGCCAATGCGATCGGCACCGAGTACCTGCGGGTCGGGCTGCTTTCCGGGGACACATCGAAGGTACGCGAGTTATTAAGGGCCTACCTCGATCAGCGCATATTGTTTTACACAACCCGCCACGAAGATGGACTTGCGAAAATCAACGCAGATACAGCCGCGCTGCAAAACGAGCTGTGGTCGGCCGTCCAGTCGCGTAAAGAAGAGCCCACAGCTGTTACTGTCCTGACCGTTACGGGCATGAATGATGTGCTGAATTCGCAGGGCTACACTCAGTCGGCATGGTGGAACCGCATACCAGTCGCAGCGTGGGCGCTGATGTTTGCAATCGCAATTTGCTGCAACGCCCTCATTGGCTATGGCGCGCACCGGACCGGCTGGCGTTTGTTTATGGTCCTGCCGGTGGCGGTTGCGATAGCTTTTTTCCTGATCTCAGACCTTGATAGTCCCCGCGGAGGAGCCATCCGCGTTGTCCCGCACAACTTAATCGCTCTCGCGCACAGTTTGTCGCCGCCTTAAGATCCGGGGTCGGCAATGGGTTTATGCAGCCTGTTTGTTCACGGTTCCCTTTTCTTTGCTCGGCCGCCGGACTTCCCGTCCTCCTGCTGCCGCTTCCAGGAAAGAGGGCTTCAGCAGCTTCAATCCCAACGCAGCGGAAAATCCGTGGATTTCCTTTACATCGAGTTTGCGCATGAAATCAATGGTGTCCCTGGTAATCACCTGGCCAGGCACCATGATAGGAAATCCGGGAGGATATGGGATCACAAAATTGGCCGAAACCAGCGCCGGCCCTTCCTTGATCCGCCGGTCGATCTCCGGGTTTGAGAGCTTCAGGTGTTCGCATTGCTCTTGACGATACGCGCCAAAGAATCCTGCCCGCATATCGCCTTCGCTGGTAATGCTGGCTGGGTTCTCGCGGAAGCTATCATGAAAATAGCTGAAGTCGGGTAGATCGGGAACATCTTCCATAAGCGACTTCACGCGAGCAGCGAACGTGTCGCGTTCCTCGCTGCCTCCTTGTTCGAGTCTTTTTTCAATTGCCTGTGAGATCTCGACCAGAACTTTGATTAGATGGGCCAGATCGCTCCGCGTATTGTTGATGTTGGTCTGCAGCAGCACGCTATTGCGCGATGTTTTATTCAGTTGAATATCATATTTCGCAGCCAGCATATTTTTAAACTGCGTGCCATCGTAACCGGCTGTCCCGCACACCAGCGTCAGACGAGTTACGTCCAGAGCAAACTCATCTTCGCGCAGAGCTTTTACCGCTTTTTTCCAATTTGCTCCGGGAACGATATAGTCCACAAAACCGGAGTTGCGGAAATCAGTAGGAATCATTTCATCCGCGCCCAGGATGTGAAAGTATTTGGAAATCAATCGGTGAGAGTTCACCTCGCGTCGCAGATCCAGCGCCAGTTGAATGGCCCGATTGACAAGCTCATAGCCTTCCAGTTCCATCTGCCGCCTCGCGACATCCAGTGAGGCGATGATCTGTTGATTGGGTGAGGTGGATGCATGGGTGAATACCGCCTCATGGAACTGCTCTTCCACGGTGTGGTAATCCTGGTCTTTCACCAGCACCATTGAGCCCTGGCGCAGGGCTGACATGGACTTGTGAGTGGAGTTCGTCTGGTAAACGCGCAAGCGCACTTTGCCAGGATTGGCCAGAAGCCGGTTTTCCAGAAGAGATTCATCCGTGGGGTCAAGGTCGGCGCCGAATTTCTTCTCTTGCTCTGCATAGGCAGCGCGGTATGCCGGATCTTTGAACTTCTTCTCCAAAACGGCTGCTGCTCCCATAGCAGTGCGGCGGCGATAGAACGGACTCCAGCGAGCAAAGCCAAACCATGCTTCGTCCCAGAGAAATATCAGATCAGGTTTGATCGCCAGACATTCCTCCATGACGCGCTCTACGTTGTAAATCTGGCCATCAAAAGTACAGTTTGTGAGAACGAGCATTTTGGCCCTGTCAAGCTTCCCTTCCGCTTTCAGATCAAGAAGCGCCCGCTTGATTGTGCGCAATGGCACTGCGCCGTACATTGAGAACTTCGTGAGCGGATACGCCTCCACATAGAGCGGCAGCGCGCCAGCCAGGACAGCGCCATAATGATGAGATTTGTGGCAGTTGCGGTCCACCAGCATGATGTCGCCCGGAGCAAGCAGTGCCTGCTCAACCATTTTGTTGGACGTAGACGTTCCATTCGTTACGAAAAAGACGTGATCCGCCCCAAAGGCCCGGGCGGCATGTTCCTGCGCTACCTTAATATTGCCTGTGGGTTCCAGCAGGCTATCCAGTCCGCCGGTAGTTGCGCTTGACTCCGCCAGGAAAAGGTTCACGCCGTAGAACCTGCCCATATCGCTGATCCAATTTGACTTGAAGATCGATTTTCCGCGGGCCACCGGTAAAGCATGGAATGTGCCGATCGGACGTTGCGCATACTTTTGGAGGTTGTCGAAAAAAGGAGTACTGAACCTGTCTGCCACACCGTCAAGGATGCTGAGATGAAGTTCCAGCGGCTCCTCAACCTGGTAAAAGATCCTGCGGAAGCACTCTGCTCCTGGATTCCCTGCAACTTTTTCCACCTCGCGATCACTTAAGAGATATATATCCAGCTCCGGACGGACCAACTTTAGCGCCTGCGCCAACGAAAGCGATAACTCTGAAAAATCCGTGCCGATCCCGGCAGCCGCGAGGTGAGTTGAGAGGAACTCGCGCAGAAGCGGGCTGTTGTTGATGGACGAGAAAGCAATGCCTTCAGAAATAATGACTGCTTCCAGGCTTCCGTTCAGGATTGTTCCCAGAACTGCATCCTCAAAGCTGCCGACAAACACTGTTTCATAGATAAATTGATCCTGCGTTCTGCGCAGCTTGCGAAACTCATCTTTGAAGCCGGACCACGTTGAGGGAAAAGCGGCTGTCGCAATCAGGACTTCAAAATATGGACGGTAAGACGCGTTTCCGTTGCTTGCGATTGGCAGCTTATCACTTATACTGCTGGTGGAAATGTCCGGGCTCTCCCAGTCTGCTGCGTTTGTGCGATAAGAACGGCTTAGCAACGCCGCGCTAATGGACTGTACCAGCCGGGCGGTGCTCGTCGCATCGCCTTGTGTGATTCGCTCCTCGACTACCTTTAGAAGTGCCGGGCCGGGATATGCGAAGAAGCTTTCCCACTGCTTGAGGTCACTCAAACTGGTTACTACGCTGGAGCGTTTTGTTTCCGCCACCGTTCCCGCAGCATCTTTCGCTTTTGCCGCTTCCCATGCGCGTGCGGCGGTCAGCAGCCTGCGCCAACGGTCCTGCCGGGCTTCGGCTACGGTAAAAAACTGGTCAAGCCGGACGTTTGCCTCATTGATAGCGGTACTCATAAATCTCCTGTCCATTCCTTATTTTTAAGCAGTGTTTTACTTGGAGCTTTTCATTTGCATAAAGTTGTATTTCGCACTGAGTTGAATACGGGGAGCATTGCCCGTGCTGTTGTCTTTATTCACGCGCCAGCCATAGAGGAACTCTGAACCAAAACTCAGTGATGCGATGGGACTCCAGATGAGGTTTACGGCACTGTATTCGCTGCGGTGAAACGCAGAAGCGACCTGGGCTGCCGTATTCTCAGCCTGGAGAAATCCGAAGACGGCTGACGAACGCAGCTTAGGATTCCAGAAATGCTGATAACCGCCGTAGGTTGCAATGGCAGGCACTGCTTCAAGATGAGGTTTTTGTGCGCTTATAACGGCAGCATCGATCCCTAGTCCGGAGGTGTCATTGATGTACCGCTGAATGCCGTTGCCATAAGCTCCCTGATAAACGAATGTGTCCTTGCCGATAGTTTTGAACAGCCCAGCCAGGTTGAATCCCCAACCGAAAACGGAATCACTGCGCCCATCGGGCAAAAAGGCCGAAATATCCCGGAATAACCCGGCGAACTGAACATGGCCGAAGCTCATTTCGTGCCGTAGTTGTATCGTCCCATCGGGACTGGGACTGTTGGGCTGAGCGCTAAAATCTGGGGTCTTAAACGCAACATCAGAAGAGGGCTTTTCAGCTGAAATGCTGGCAGTAGTTTTCTTGCTAAAACGATGCGTGTAACGCACCTGCGGATTACGTATCGATACCTGACTGTTCGGGCCTTGGAAATCCAAGGTATCTGGCCCTGCGTCCGGGTCCATGAAGTTGGAAAATGTCTGGCCTATCAACACGTTCTTCCCTTGTGCGTAGACATGGCGCA
>Ga0070684_100001073_pt1 | contig 19597 bp, 12 predicted proteins | sample KBSC723LmetaG_FD_65653 | JGI IMG/M metagenome (GOLD analysis project Ga0070684, IMG submission 65653) | Corn rhizosphere microbial communities from Kellogg Biological Station, Michigan, USA - KBS C7.2-3L metaG | ecosystem: Host-associated > Plants > Roots > Rhizosphere ...
CGAACAGTGGACAATGAGCTTCCCGCGTACCGTGCCGGAAGCCAGCTGTTCGAAGCTCGCCACGATGTCCTGGAGGCCGATGACCCGGTCCACGACGAGCGCGGCGAGGGGTCGCTCGGTCAGCAGCGCGAGCGCCGCCGGCAGGTCGGTGTCGCAGACGTGGGCGACCGTGGTGCGCACGTCGATCTCGCGCAGGACCACATCGGCGAACACGATCGGCTGTGGTTGTTTGCTCAGCCCCACGAGCAGCACCGTGCCGCCGCGGGCGGCCAGCGCGAAGGCGCGACGCACCGAGCCGAGCACGCCGGAGCTTTCGATGACGACGTCGGCTCCGGCCGGTACCAGGCCGCGCAGGTCGTCGTCGGACGCACCGGGCTCGATCAAGTGGGTCTCGGTGGCGCCGAGCACGCGGGCCGTCTCCAGCCGCGCCTCGTCGATGTCGAGGGCGACGACCCGCCCGTCGTGCCCGGCCAACCCGGCGAGCAGGAACGACCCGATCGCCCCGGCGCCGAGCAGGACCACGGTGTCACCCGGCCGCACACCCGATCGGCGCACGCCATGCAGGCCGACGGCGAGCGGCTGGGCCAGGACCGCCTCACTGTCGGGGCAGCCGTCGGGGATCGCGCGGAGCGTGCCGGCCGGGGCGGCGACGTAGCGGGCCAGGCCGCCGTGCGTGCTGAGGCCCAGCGTGTAGTACGTCTCGCAGAGGTTCGTCCGCCCGCGCCGGCACCAGGCACAGGCGCCGCACCAGACGCCGGCCCCGCTCGCAACGCGCCGCCCGAGCCACTCCTTGGCCTCCGGGCCGGCGTCCACGACCGTGCCGATGAACTCGTGTCCGAGCACGGTCGGGCCGACGTGGCCGCTGCCCGGGTGGGGCACCGCCAGCGGCACCAGCATCGGGCCCTTTGTGTACTCGGTGGCGTCGGTGCCGCAGAGGCCGTTGTAGGTCACCTCGATGAGGACCTCACCGGGTCGGCGGGCGGGCTCGGGCCGGTCCTCGAGCCGGAGATCGCGCGGTGCGTGAAGGACGGCGGCGAGCATGGCTCAGAGTCTCGCGTCGGCACTGATGTGGACCTTGACCTGCGCGCGGTCGGTCAGTACGGCGTCGACCGCCTTGTCCGCCTCGGCCAGCGGGTAGGACGCGGTGACGATCGGCGACAGGTCGACGCCGCTGCGGGACAGGAACCGCAGCGTCTGCGGCCACACGCCGGGCGACCCGATGATGCCGCGGGCCTGCAGCTCCTTGGACTGGAACAGCCCCAGCCGGGCCGGTGCCGAGCCGCCGACGTCGATGCCGATGAACACGATGCGGGCCCGGAACGCCGCCACTTCGAGCGCGGTGGCCATGGCGGCCAGCTTGCCGCTCGCCTCGAAGACGACCGACGCCCCGGCGCCGCCGGTGAGCGCCTCGACCTCTTCGTGGAATGTCTCGGCCGTCGGGTCGACCACCTCGTCGGCGCCCAGCGCCCGGGCCAGGTCAGCCCGGGCCGCGGTCGGCTCGGCGGCGATGACCCGCGCACCCTTACCGGCGGCCGCCGCGATCACCCCGAGCCCGATCGGCCCGGCGCCGAGCACGATGGCGGTGTCGCTGGCGTCGAGGTTGTCGGCCCGGACGGTCGCGTAGTAGCCGCAGCTGAACGGCTCGACGAGCGCGCCTTGGGTCCACGTCAGGTTGTCCGGCAGGCGGTGCAGCCAGGCCTCCTTGGCCACGAAGAACTCGGCGGCCGCGCCGCTGATGCTGAACCCGAAATGCTCTTGCCCGATCACGCACTCGCCGACGACCCGGTCGCCGGCCCCGAGGCCCTTGACCGCCGAGCCGACCCGGACGACCTCGGCCGACCACTCGTGACCGGGGATCACCGGGAACGCGAACGGGATGATGTAGCGGCCGGCGAGGAGTTCGAGGTCGCTGTGGCAGATGCCGACGCTGCGGCTGGCCAGCAGGACCTCGTCGGGGGCGAGGTCGGGGACGGGGAGCTCGCTGACCTGGCAGCGCTCGTCGCCGATGAACTGGAGAGCTTTCATGGTCACCTCTCAGGCATGTGGATGCCGGACGAACCAGATGCCCAGCGCCGGCTTGTCCGACTTGTTGGTCAGCAGGTGCGGCGTCGATGACTCGAACCCGATGGCGTCGCCGGCGCGCAGGTGGATGACGTCGAAGCCGACCGTGACCTCGAGCTCACCCTCGAGCAGGTAGCCGAACTCCGACCCGTTGTGCTGCAACATCCGGCGGTCGTTCGTCGACGACGAGTGCGGCGGGTAGAAGATCCGCATGAAGTCGGCGTCGGCGCCGGTGTTGGTGGCCAGCTGTTCCCAGATGACGCCGGTGTCCATCTCCAGCCGCTTCCGGCGCCCCGGCCGGGTGACCGACACCCGGCCGACCGGCACGATCGACCCCGACCACCACACGTGGCTCGGCAGGGCGACGACCGGCTGGCTGACCGGCTCGACCTCGCCGATGCCGTCCGGTTCGCCGTTTCCGTATGGCTCGCCGTTTCGGTACGGCTCGCCGTTTCCGTACGGCTCGCCGTTTCCGTCTGGCTCGCCGGTGAACAGCTCGTCGACGCTGACATCCAGAAGTTGCGCCAGCGAGTACAGCGTCGCGACCGAAGGCGTCGACTTGCCGTTTTCCATCTGGGACACGAACGAAGGGGAGACGCGCAGCTGGCGGGCAACCTCGCGGAGGCTCAGGCCGGATTTCTGGCGGGCCTGCTTCAGCCGGACGCCGAGGTTTTCCATGGGGCCCCTTGCCTTGGTCCACCAGGCGGACCGCCCGGGTATTCGAGAATGTTAACTTATACTTGACGCCTGGTCCAGCAAGAGGCATAGTCGGTCCGTCTGACGGTCGGATGTTCAGGAGCACTCATGGGCCGCACCGCTGCCGTCGTCGGCGTGACGGGAATTTCCGGGTACAACACCGCACAGGCACTCCTCGCGGCCGGGTGGCGGGTGATCGGCCTGTCCCGCACATCCCGGTACGCGATTCCGGGTGTGGAGCACGTCTTGGCCGACGTCCTCGAGCCGGCCTCGGTCGAGCGGGCGTTCACCGGCAAAGGCGTGACCCACCTGTTCTTCACCACCTGGTCGCGGCAGGACACCGAGGCCGAGAACTGCCGCGTCAACGGCGCCATGCTGGCGAACACGCTGCAGACGCTGGGACGGACGGCCGACCTCGAGCACGCGGTGCTCGTCACCGGGCTGAAGCACTATCTGGGCCCGTTCGAGGCCTATGCGTCGGCGCCTGCCGACACGCCGTTCCGGGAGTCCGAGGGTCGGCTGCCATACCAGAACTTCTACTACGACCAGGAGGACATCCTGTTCGCCGCGGCCGCGGAGCAGGGCTTCTCGTGGTCGGTGCACCGGCCGCACACGATGATCGGCTACGCACTCGGCAACGCGATGAACATGGGCGTGACACTCGCCGTGTACGGCAGCATCTGCCGGGCCACGGGTGAACCGTTCGTCTTCCCGGGCAGCCCGCAACAGTACGGCGGGGTCACCGACATCACCGACGCCCGCCTGCTGGGCCGGCACGCCGTCTGGTCGGCGACCGCGCCGGACGCACGGAACCAGGCCTTCAACACCGTGAACGGCGGCGTCTTCCGCTGGCGGCAGCTGTGGCGGCGGGTCGCCGAGGGGCTGGGCGTCGCGGCGGCCGAGTACCCGGGAGAGCCGGACCCGCTGGACGGCCGCATGGACCACGCCGACGAGGTGTGGGCTCGGCTCGTACAGGAGCACGACCTCCAGCCGTACAAGGCGTCCGAGCTCGCGTCGTGGTGGCACACCGACGCCGACCTCGGCCGGCAGGTCGAGACGTTCGCCGACATGTCGAAGAGCCGGGCGCTGGGCTTCCTGGACTACCAGGACTCGGCCCGCTCGTTCCTCGACCTCTTCGACACGCTGCGCGCGCAGAAGGTCATCCCGCCAAAGACGGCTCAGCGCTGAAGGCTCCGGCGGGGCGCCGGTTGGCGAGGAGCACGCTGGTCTGTGCGCGCAGACGTCCTTGCTGGTGGTACCCGGGCTGATCGCTTCCTAAAGCGCCTCGGCGCCGGTGACGGTCGCCGCCACTGGATGGGCCGGACCGAAGTGCGCGACAAGCAGGCGGCCGGCCCGCGCCACCGCACGGGTCAGGGCCAGGGTCGCCCATTCGTCCTCGGCCAGGTCGAACCGGCGGATGAGCCGGCGCAAGCGCTGACGTGCCGCTATCTCGTCGCTGGCGTCCCGGGACGGCACTGGATGTCACGCCTCCTCCAACGACAACCATGATCGCAGCAGGAGACGTGATGACATATCGGCAGTACTCCGCGGGCGTCGTGCTCGCCACGGTGGCCCTGCTCGGCATCGCCGGGTGCGGGGAGCCCACCGGCACGCCGACCGTGAACGGCCCGCCATCGCCCGCGGTGTCGGCCTCGGTGCCGGCCGGCACCGCGGACGGGGGCCTCGTGAAGGGGAGCGACCTGGTGGAGTTCACGATGACGATGCCGGTCCCCAAGGGTGCGCCGGCGGGCGGCATCTGGTCGGAGATCATGGCCGGCGAGGACGGCCGCGAGAACGTCTATTACGTTGACAAGAACGGCAAGGGCTACGTGTCGGTAGACTTCCTCGACTGCCGTATGCCGGCCGTCCAAGCGGTGAAGGACAAGCCGGTCCGGGACCAGGGCGACTTTGGCGAGTGCTTCAAGAAGCCGACGAAGACGCTCAAGGGTTACCCGATGATCCTCCCGGACGAACCCGACTTCGCGTTCCGGACCCTGGTCGTGAACCATGTCTACGTTCTCGTCGGCGTTGACCTCCCGTTCGACCAAAAGTTCAAGGCCGCCGACGTGGAGGAGTTTCTCGGCACGCTCGACCTCGACACGCTCGCCAAGCTTTAGGCGCAAGGATCGGCCGCGAACCCCGACAGATCCGCCGTCCACCCGGGCCGTCGAAAGCTGCCCGGGTGGACCCGGCTCCTGGGCAGCAGCCGCGCCACCATCGACAGCCGCCGATTGCGACAGGCAGGAACCTGGCTGGTGCCGGCGATCAGTCCTGCGGTATCCAGCTCCTATCGCATTCATCGCTGTCGAAGGAAGGGTGCCGATGTCGAGACGAAGATTGGCCGCCGCACTGGGGCTGGTGGTGACCGCATTCGCGGTCGTGAATGTCACGGGGGTGGCGTCGGCCGCCGTGACGAACGTGCTGATCAAGGGCGCCGGCTCGGGCCGGTGCCTCACGCCGCCCGCGAGCGACGGCGCGACCACCTACATCCAGGACTGTGCCGGTCAGCTGTGGTCGACGACCAGCAGCAAGCAGATCACGATCAACGGCAAGTGTCTCGACGCGTCCGGAGGCGGCGTCGCCAACGGCACCGTGGTGACCGTCTGGACCTGCAACGGGGGCAGCAACCAGGCGTGGAACGTCAACGCCAACGGGACCGTCACCGGCGTCGGCTCCGGTCGCTGCCTCGACGTCTTCGGCCAGCTCACGGCCAACGGCACGAAGGTCGAGCTGTGGGACTGCAACGGCGGCAGCAACCAGGCGTGGCAACTGGTCAATTCAGGTGGTGGGAACGGCGGGCCGAGCCTGACCGGGTTCTCGTTGCTGCGCGACTACGAGTTCGGCACCGGCGCCGGGCGCAACACGTCCAACCTGGCCACCGCCTTTCACCCGCGCGCCACTTCTGGCTCTACGCCGCCAGCGACCCGCACACCGACTCGGAGATCGACATCTTCGAGTTCTTCGACACACCCAACCAGAACACCTTTGACTGGACCGGCTTCGACCACGGCAGCGGCGTCGGTGACGACTACCACAGCATCATGACCAACCAGTACGTCTGGCACCCCGGCATCGACTTCGCCAACGACTTCCACACGTACTACCTCGTGTGGAAGGAGGGCGACATCCAGAAGTGGGTGGACAACAACTGGGTGAAGGGCACCAACTTCACCTGGAACGGTAGCGACCCTGAAGTGCTCATCAACCTCGCCATCGGCGGAAGCATCAACAACAACCCCACGGCCGCTACGTTCCCGGCGGTCTACAGCATCGATAGTTTCAAGGTGTACGTGAAGTGAGCGCTAGGGGTTCTGGGTGAGCAGGTGCGCCCGGAACCCCTCCCCGAACGTCGCCGTGGGGGTGCCGCTGTAGTCGTTGATGAGCACGTTGCCTTGGCTGCATCCCCACGGGTTCCAGGTCCAGGCCAGATACCCGACGCCGTTCGCGTCCGCCCACGCCATCACCTGGTCGATGTAGTCGTGCGCACACGTGTTCTGGCCGATCTCACCGGCCACCACCGGGACCTGCTTGGCGACCGCGCCGATCTGGCTGTCCCAGCAGGAGACGTTCACGCAGGCGTTGAAGTTGTAGGAGTGCCACGACGCCACGATGTTGCCGGCCGGGTCGGTCGGCTTGTAGGTCAGCCACTGGGTCAGGTCGTTGGTCCAGGTGAGCCCGGCCGTCATGATGACGTTCGTGGCACCGGTCGCCCGCACCGCGTTGACGAGACTCTGCATACCGGCGACCTGATACGTGATGCCGGTGCAGGTGCCACCGTCGCGCAGGCAGGTCCACGCCGCCGTCGGGTTGGAGAAGTTGTTGGCGGCATCCGGGTACGGCTCGTTGAACAGGTCGAACACGACTGCGTTGTTGCCCTTGAACAGGGTGGCCACCTGCGTCCAGAACGTCGGCGCGAACTGCGCATCCGGCATCGGCTTCTGGCAGGTCGCGTTCACGTCCGCGCAGGCTGACGCGTTGCCGGTGTAGGCGCCGTGGTTCCAGTGCATCTCGACGATCGGGGTGATGCCGCCCGCCACCAGCAGATCCACGTAGTTCTTGACTTCCATCTGGTACGTGCTGCCGCTGGGCGTGCCGAACGTCCCCAGCCAGCAGTCCTCGTTCAGCGGAATCCGGACCGCGTGGATGTTCCAGGCCTTCATCGCATCGACGGTCGCCTGATCCGGCGACGGGCTGTCCCACATGCCCTTGCCCTGCACGCAGGCGAACTCGGCGCTCGCCCGGTTGACGCCGAGCAGCCGGTACGTCGCCCCGGCGGCCGTCAGCAGCTTGTTGCCGGACACGTGCAGCGCCGGAGCCGCCCCGCCGCCGCCCGACGGGTTGACCCGGATGGCGATCGGGGTGGTCGTGGTGGCCGCACCGGCGTTGTCGACCGCACGGGCGCTGAGCGAATAACTGCCCGCCGCCACGTTCGTCCAGCTGAACGTGAAGGGGGAAGAGCTGTCCGAGCCGAGGACCGTCGAGCCGTTGAGGAACTCGACGCGAGCCACCGTGCCGTCCGGATCGCTCGCGGTGGCCGCGAAGTTCACCGTGGCCGGCGCGGTGAAGGTCTGGCCGGCCGTCGGGCTGGTCAGGCCGACCGTCGGCGCGCGGTTGCCGCCCGACGTGGAGCTGCTGGGCGACGGACTGGTCGTGCTCCCGGTGCAGGCGACGCCGTTGAGCGCGAAGTTCGTCGGCTGCGGGAACGGGTTCGGGGGTGCGGAGCCGGACGCCGATCGGGTCCAGTCGCCTTGCAGGCCGACCGTCGCGTTCGTCGCGCCGGTGCCGATCGAGCCGTTCCAGCCGGCGTCGGTGGCCGTGACGGCGGTCGTACCCGTGTAGGTCGCGTTCCACCCGCCGGTGCGGGTGTGGCCAGCGGGCAGCGTGAAGGTCAGCGTCCAGTGGCTGACCGGGTCGCCGAGGTTGGTGATCGCGAGCGTGGTGTTGAAGCCGCCCGACGTCGGCGACGACTGCCACGTGTTGAGGTTCTGGTACGTGACCGAGCAACCGGAGACCGCGGCCGCGGCCGGCACTGTCACGGCGGCCGCGGCGGCGAAGATCAGTGCGCCGGCGGCGGCCGACGCCAGCAGGACGTTTCGGCGACTCATGGGTGCGAACCTGGCCAACGCCCGCGGTCAAGTCAACCGGACGGCCCCGCTCGAGCCGGCCGGCCCGGCCCCGGGCAGGAAGAAGCCGTCTGGCCGCCCCTGAAACTTTCCCCGGCTCAGCGCTTGAGCGCCCTGACGATGCGGGCCGCGGCGTAGGGCCATCCGGTGGTGAGGTGCGAGAGTCGGGGGCTGGCGGGCAGCCCGACCGGCGCCTCCGCCAACCGGTCCGCGCTGGACCCGACGAACGCCATGATCAGGACGTAGTCGTTGTCGGCGACCCCAGCGAAGTTGACGTCGATGGCGACCGCGCGGGGCATACGGGCATCGAGCGGCACCGGCAACCGGTGCAGTGGCGAGCCGGCGACCAACACCTCGTTCCAACCGGTCGGAGGACCGGGATCCGCGCCACCGGCCACCGCGGTGGCGTAGGGTCGGGTCGACGTGATATCGAGCGCCTCGAGCGCAGCCTGGGCCGGGTCCGACCGCCAGAGCAGGATGGCGAACGCATCGCTTGCGGCCAGCGGCCGGGTGTCGCGGTGGTGGATCAGCACGTCCACCGTGCAGGGCTCGTTGTAGACGAAGTCGACGCCGGCGACCGTGCGGATCGGGCGGACATGGTCGAGCAGGTCGATCTCGGTGGCCGTCGCCGACATGTTGGTCGCGGTCTGCCAGGCCGGCCGGTAGACGGCGTGCCCCGGGCCGTCGAATTCCTTCAACCGGGTGGTGACGGCGCCCAGGGCGTTGACCGTCGTGCCGCCGACCACGGCTTTCCACAGCTTTTCGTCGATGTTGGCCGGTCCGGCGAGCGTCGCGTCGGTGGTGCGGTGCAGCTCGATGAGCCGCTCCAGCGCGTCGCTCCACTGGCCGTCGGCCGACACCGACGGATACAGCCAGCGGAACGCGGTCTGGAAGGTCCAGATCTCGTACGCGATCTCGATGCCACCGACCCGGGAGCCGGTGGCGCCGTCGATCACGGTGGCGGCCGGCAGCCGCCAGGGCAGCGCGGTGGTGGGGCCGCTGGGCCGGGGCCGCACCATGATGTCCGGGCTGGCGAACGCGACGGTGGGTGTGCCAGGGGCCTGCCGGGGGTCGATCAGCGGGGTCGGGATGACCCGCCGGTCGTCGGCCGCGTGCACCCGGACATACGTGCGCCGAGGCTCGGGCTTGTCGGCCTTGGCCAGGTTCAGATCCATCTCCCAGACCCCGCGCGACTGCATCGAGGCACGCAGGAGCCGCGGGCCGCCGCCGATCGCTGGGTTCTGCCACACCGACAGGTCCTGGACGACGTTCTGCGGGGTGCCGTTCACCTCGGGCGTCCACGTGTGCGGCCAGGAGCCGGGCGGGGGCGGCCCGACCATGCGTTCACCGCGCCAGACCCCGGTCGCGGTGCCGACGTAGACATCGGTGCCGGCCGCGGGGTCGACGACCACGGCGTAGGCCGGGTTGAGTGGCCCGAGTTGGGCGCGCAGGCCGGTCTTGCGGAAGGTGGTGCTCGCGTTGTCGAAATAGAGGCAGGTCTCGAACGCGGCGTCGCTCGGATCGCCGGTCGTGACGAGGTAGAAGTCGTCGGTGCCCGGGATTGGCGCGAGATCGCTCAGCAAGGTCTTCGATGGTTTGGGCGAGCCGGTCACCCCGGGCGGGGCGACCGGGCCGACCAGCACCTGAGCGGTCCACTTGAAGGTGACCGGATCCTGCTTCCACCGGACCACGCCCTTGGCGAAGAGTGCCAGCAGGGTCCTCTCGCTGACCCATTTCACGGTGAGGACCGGCCCGAACGGTCCTTTGCCGTCGACCACCGCGCCGTAGGGCGGGCCGCCCGGAACGCCGATGCCCCGCTTGGCGGCGGGGTCGACGCCCCCGGCGCGCGGGTTGGTGGCGACATCGGCCACCGCCTTGAACGGCAGGACGTTCCACGTGTTGGCGGTCACCGGCGCGATGTCGTCGGACAGCCATACCCGGTTCGTGCCGACCGCGATCCGCCCGGCCACCGGACCCAGCTTGACCGCGGACGCACCGGAATAGAACGACGACTCGTCGTGCTCCCTTTTCTTCGGCGCCCCCACGCCCTGCGTCACCGGATCGTTGAATCCGGCGCTGGAGCGCCCATCCCAGTCGCTGTAGTTCTGCTGAGCGATCAGGATCTCGGAACGCACCGGGTGGAAAGCGACGCCGCCGCCGTCGCCGCCGAACACGTCCTCCCACACCACGTCGCCGACGCGGATCTGGCGGCCGTTGTCCTGCACACCGATCGCGCCGAAGTGGGTCGACGTGGGGTGCGGGGCGTGGAACTGGACCTCCGCGACGGCCAGGCCGCTGGCGCGCGATTCGAAGGTGTTGACCCGTCCGGCCCGGTCGGACACGTAGATGCCGCCGTCGGTCGCGACCCAAACCGGCCGGTTGGCGCGGGACGGACCAGGCAACCGGATGTTGTGCACGTCGGGATGGATGTCGTCGCCGATCATCCCGTCCTCGAAGGCGCCGTCGCCCGGCGGTGGCGGCGGCGGTGGTGGCGGGGTCGGCAATGGCGCTCCGGTGCGGGAGATACCCGGCGCCGCCACGAGCGTAGGGCCGGCCTGCACATCGAAACACCACACCGAGGCGGCGAAGGTCACCGGGTGGTAGTTGCCACCCAGGTACACCCGGTCGACGACGCCGACCACCTCGACGGCGAGCGCCTGGTCGTAGTCGCGCTGGTTCTTGCCGGTGGGGGCCGGGGTCCAGATGTCCTTCAAACCGCCCACGACGGTCGCGGTCGGCGTGGCCGCATTCATATGGTCGACCTGCCACAGCGACTGGATATTCTTCGGCGGGGCCGGTTGGCGCCGCTCGCCCAGCACGTACACCCGGTCGTCCGCGGGATTCGCGAGGCTCATCCGGCCGATGCCCTTGTGGGCGCTCGGCGCGCCCGGGTTGAGGTTGGTCACCCAGTGATATGTGGCGCCGAGGTCGTCGCTGTAGGCCACGCCGCTGCCCGCCGGCGCCGGCGCGTCGGCGGTCTCGAGACCGAGGGCGACCGCGACCACGATGCGGCCGTTGGGGTCGGCGCCGTGCTTCAGCCACAGCACGTCGGTCACCAGCGGCTGCCGGCCGGCCGGCAGGCCCATGAAGGTGCGGATGGCCGGCCGCGCCGTCCAGGAGAACTTGCCGGTGTGCGGTGCCGGGCCGCCGGGTGACCGTACCCCCAGAAAAAGGCCGCCGCTGGTGGCGGCGAGCACCCGGTCCAGCCCGGGCGCGGTGGTCTTGCCCGGCGTGGAGGCGGGGTCGCGCGCGAGTTTGAAGACGCCGAGCCCTTCGAACACGGCGATGCCCGCCTCGGGCTCCCACGGGTCGGCTCCGCCGGCGAAGGTGACCGGACCCTTGGCCGACAGCACGCCGAGGCCGGCCAGCGCCGGGCGGATCGGGGCGCGGCTGAATCCCTGCAACTCGCCGGTGCCCACCATGACGAAGTCGTCGGCGGCGCTGGCCTCGAACTTGACGATGAGGCAGCCGCAGGACTGCGCGCTGTTGACGCCGCCGCGGACGGCCGACCGCTCGGCCCAGCCGCCGACCGGCGACCAGAATTGCCCGGCGTCGTCCGTGTACCAGAGGCCGCCCTTCGCGCTGGCCGCGTAGGCGCGCTTCCCGTCGTCGCTCACCTGGATATCGCGGATCCGTCCGGTGGCTCGCCGGAACTCCCGCCCGTCGACGGCCCGGATCACCGACGGCCCGATCGGCACCCAGCGGCGCTTGTCGCTGGCGCCTACCGCGAGCGCGGCGATCGGAGCCGCCGCCAACTCGGCCACCATCCGTTCGGCCATGGCGTCGGCGAGCGCGTGGGGATCGTAGACGCCGCCGCGGCCGGCCACGAATTCCGCGCGCGCGGCGGCGCGCCCGCGCTTGCCGGAGCCGGGTGGCTTGCTCACGGCGTGCCCTCCTGCGGGTCGGCCGGGCTGACGCGCACCCAGCCCTCCTGAGCCTCGTGCGCGAGCTTCGGCAGCAGGGCCGACTGCGTCGCCGCCACGATCGGGTCGTCCCGCCAGGTCAGCGGGCCGGTGCGGCGGGTGAACGTCTGCTGGTCGCCGAGCAGCGTGACCAGCGGCAGCCGGATCTCCGACGGGTCCACCAGGACCGGCCCGACGCGGACCGACGGCACCAGGCGCTTGAGCCCGGGCCCGACCCACTCGTCGGAGATCGCCAGCTCCTTGCGGGGCAGCAGGCCCGAGGTCAGGTGTACGCGGCCGAGCGGGAGCATGAGCAGCGTCAGCCGGACCGTCTGCCCGGCGTTCAACCACAGCGTGCCGTCGGGCACCAGGTACGGGTGCGCCAGCGGGTCGACCGGCGGGGTGGTGACCTTGCCCAGCAGCCCGAGCTGGCCCCGGTGGCGGCCGGTGTCCAGGGCTTGGGCCGCGACCACCCGGTCGACGAGGTACAGGTGCGAGTAGTCGTCGTCGACGTAGAAGCCGAGGAGCGAGTCGTCGGTCCGGGTGAGCGCGCCGAGCTTGACCGGGAAGCGCTGCTCGCGCAACGCCGCGAAGGCGGCCGCGCGGCCTTGCGTCCCCGAGGCGGCGGTGACGTCGACCTCGCTGAGGTCGTCCGGGGCGTCGAGCCGAAGGCTGGCGCGGACGACCGCGACCGGCCGGCCGACGAGCCCGGCCACCGTTGGCGAGCCGACCGCGGCGAACGTGTCGACCGTCCACAGTGTCGTGTCGATGGCCCGCAGCAGCGCCGTCAGCGCGCTGCTGGCCGGCGGCGCGGGGGAGTTCCGGGCGGCCGCGTCGGCCTGGACGAGGCCGGCCGCGATCTCACCGGTGATCCGGGCCTGCGCGTCCAGGTCGACCAGCGGTCCGGCGTCCGGCGGCACCGGCCGGCCAGGGGCGGTCTCCCAGGTCACCGCGCCGGTCACCGCGTCGTGGCCGATCTGCCCGATCGGCGCGCCGGCCGGCGTGAACGCCTCCAGCTCCTCGTCGATGTGGTCGGGCAGCAGGAACCCGGCAACCGGGCTGATCGCACCCATGGGGTCGAGCTGGTCGACGTACGCCTCGCGCAACTGTGCAGGGTCGGTGGCCGCCGGCTGCGACGCGTCGACCAGGCGGAACAGCCAGCGGGCCAGGTGCTGGATGCGCGGCCGCAGCCGGATGCCGCCGGCCAGGCCGGGCACCTCGAGGTCGAGCGTGGTCGCCGTGGCGGCGACGGCGGCCGCCGGCACGTCCAGGACCCGGCCGAACGCGTCCACGATGCGCAGCGCGTCGAGCCGGAGCGTGCCGCCGAACAGCGGTACCGCGTTGCCGGTCGCCGTCGGCTTGGGGTCGGTGCCGGTACCCCGGTCGACCACGCCGACGTACGGGATCCCCAGCAACTGCTCGCGGATGCCGTCCAGCGAGGCGGACACCAGGTCGTACGGCGCGATCAGATCGCCGAGCTGGGCCAGCGCATCCTGGTCGGCGGTCGGCAGCGTCGACGAGCCGGTCGCGTCGCGCTGTAACTCGGCCGCGACCCACCGGCGGATCGACTCGCGGAGTGCGGTCGCCGCACCGGCCCCGAGCGGGCTGCGGCCGCTGAAGGTACGCGAGACCGGCGTGCCTTGCGACACGGAAGGCGCGGTGAGGTCGAGCCCGTCGAGCCCCCAGCCGGCCACCGAGTCGGTGCCATCGAGCACGACGCGCCATTCCAGCCAGAGCGGCACCCACGGCTGGCGCCAGGTGGTGATCGCGACCGGGCTCGGCGGGGTGCCCTTGACGAGCGAGTGCTCGGCGAGCGCCGAGGCCACCTGGGTGTCCCACATGGACGCCTCGGTGGACCGCCGGGACCGTTGTTGCGTGGGCAGGTGACTCGATCCGTCGTACCGGCCGTCGGTGCCGTACAGCCGCACCACTTCGGCGGCGAGCCGGACGGTGTAGGCCTGCTCGGTGTCGGCGGTGGGAGCCGCCGCGGCCGCGAGCCAGCGGTAGCCGTACGGGTTGAGCAGCACCGCCTCGCGGACCAGCAACAGCGCCTCCTCGGGCACCGCGCCGGAGCCGATCGAGGGCGCGACGGACGCCCCCACGACGACGCCCTCGATGCGGGTGGCGCACTCGCGGGGGTAGCGGCAGCGCAGCTTGCCGGCGTCGTCGAAGAGCCCGTCGCCGTGGTGCCGGTGGTTGGGCTTGACGCCGCGGATGGCCAGCATCGGGGGCTGCGGCCGGAAGTATCGCGGCGCCGGGCGGACGACCTCACGCGCGTCGGCGACGTTGAGCGGCTCGACCGTCTCCTCCCCGCGCGGCGAGTGTCCCTTGCCCTTGCCCTTGCCCTTGCCGTCGGAGGTGGTCAGGCCCGAGCCCTTGCCCTTCCACTCGAGCCGGGCGGTGAGCGCCTTCTTCGCGGTCTCGGCACGTCCCTTGCGACCGACGGTGAGCGGGCCCATCGGCGCGCTGTCCTCGGTGCGCAGCCGATCGGGCCGGGCCGCGGCGAGCGGCGCGCCGGGCAGCGACCAGAAGCCGCCCGCGTGCTGGCGCTCGGCCAGGTCCTCGAGCCCGTCCGGGGAGCCGATCTGCTCGATCACCCCGCTGGCGAACGCGGCCACGAGGGTCTCGGCCGACTGGCGGTGCTTGGGATCCAGCCGCAGCGCGGCCGCCCCGAACGCGGAGACCACGTCGTCCAGGTCCTGCCCGAGTGCGAGGCCGAGCGCGCCGGCGCCCGGCCGGTCGTCGGGCGCGGCCGGCCGGCCGGTGATCGGCACGCCGAGCACGCTGCCGTGCACCAGCGTCGCGTACCGGGGCAGTGCCGGCGTCACGATGACCTCGTCGACCTGGGCGACCGGCACCTCCATGTCGAACGCCACGCCGTCGAGCGCGCCGGAGATGACCCGGCCGTCGGCGCCGGTCACCTTTGCCGGCGCGGTGTCCTTCGGCGAACCCAGCCCCATCCGCTCACGGGCCCGGGCCAGCCGCGGGTCGGGCTCGACGAGCAGGTCGTCGTCCGCGTCGTGCACGACATGCCACCCGAGCGCGGCCAGCGCCGCGTCCAGTTGCCGCGGCCCGGCGGCGTCGGCCAGCGGGTCGTCGCCGAGGCCGCTCCACCAGCCGGCCACGGTGTAGATCGCCTGGCCGCCCTCGAACTTGTCGCCGGCGAACAGGTCGTCGAGCGGGTCGTGGAAGGCGAAGCGGTTGTCGCTCGCGGTGGACGACGCCGTCCACACCAGGGTGCCGCCGGCCGCGCCGTCGAGCGGGTCGAGGTTCGGACCCGGACCGGCCGCGGGCGTCCCGGTGTAGGTGCTGAGCGGCTCGACCGAGCGGGACTTCGCGTCCAGCACCCAGCCTCGCAGCCGCACCTGGCGCTCGCCGGTGGCCTGCAGCGTGCGCACCACCACCCAGCGGTCCGGCAGCTTCGGCAGCTTCAGGCTGCTCGTCGCCGGGTCGTGCCCGCCGGACAGCAGCGCGTCGGGCATCGCCCAGTGCAGGTGGACGCCGGGCGGGCGGACCGTGCCGGCGGCGAACGGCTCCGGGTCGCCGGGGCCGCCGGTGACCGGGACCGTGGCCTCGCCGCCCTTGGCCGGCACGACGAACGCCTGCACGTCGGCCGGCACCAGGATGCGGGTCCGCCGGTACAGCCGGTCGTCCCAGGTGCCGATCGCCGCCCGGTCGGCCTTGGCCTGGACGAGCAGCGCGAATGTGCCGTCGAGGACGGCGGCGAGGCGCTCCTTCGGGTCGGTCATCGGGGCACCGCCTTGAACACGGAGTCGGCCATCACCTGATACGAGATCGTCGGCTTGAACACCACCGTCACCGACGTGTCCGCGGTGTCGCCGAAGACCTGGCGGAACGGCAGGCGGACGAGCTGCAGCGCGTATTCGGAACTGTCCAGCCCGTCAGCGGCGCCGCTGCCGACCCGCGTCTTGAGCCGCTGCTCCAGGGCCTGGATGTCGACCACGCCGGACGCCCCGCCGGAGCGGAACGGCACGTCGACGGGCGCACCGGTCAGGTACGCGAACGTGGTCGCGTTGCGCGGCCGCAGCGTCGCGGTGAGGTTGTTGTCCTGCCCGGTCGCGTCGAAGCCGAACTGCACGCCCTGCCGCGGCTCCTCGAGGTGCACGACCTTGGGCACGCCGTCGAAGAGGCACAGCAGCACGGCGGGCGCGAGCCGTTCGAGCCGGAGCAGGCGCATCCGCCCGGGCTGGTCCTCGGAGATCCGCGCGTCGTCGGCCCCCGCCGGCTCGATGCTGAACGCCCGCACATGCATCGCCGGCCAGCCCGAGACCGCGCGCGATCGCAGCAGAAAGCCGCTGATCGGACCGGTTTGGCCGGCGTACCGGTCGGAGCCGCCGACCCGGCGGACATTGCGCTCCTCCTGGTCGAGCTCCGCGCGCACGGCGGGGTAGCGGGCGGTGAGCTGGGTCCGGTCGTCGCTGTTCACGGTGCCGACGGCGAGCGCACCCTGTATCAACGCGTCGGTCCATCGCCGGTCCACATAGAACCAGCGGATGGACTCCTCCGGCAGCAGTTCGGTGTCGGCGACCAGGTAGGCGAACGGGACGCCGTCCAGCAGCCGCAGCCGGACCAGCCACTCGCGCAGCTCCGGCGGGATCGCGCCGTCGCCGTAGTCCTCGGTGGCCGTCGCGGGCGGCGGCAGCGCAGCGAGTGCGCCCGGCATCTCGGTGAGCAGCTTGCCGGCGTCAACCTTCATCGTGAAGCCCCCGCTCCAGCACCTCGGCGACCAGCTTGCCGACTCGTTGTTCGAGCGTGCCGGCCAGCACGGCCCGCACCTCGGCGTCGCTCACCGCGTTTTCGGGTCGCAGCACCGGCGCCTCGCGCAGCTTGCCGAGCACGGTCGCCGGCTCGCCGGTGAGCGCGTCGACCGGCAGCCCGAAGCCCTGAGCGACGAGCACATGGGCCTCGCCGTCGACGGGCACCGAGCGCCCGGGCGTGACCAGCGGCGACAGCTCGCCGACGAAGTCCTGCGGCTGCTTGATCACGGCGTCCACCAGCCCACGGCCGAGCAGGACCCCGACGCGCGGGTCGAAGACCAGCGGCTCAGCCCGGCCCAGGACCGCGTCGACGAACGGCACGAACTCCTGCCACACGGCGTCGCGCCGGGCCGCCTGGTATCCGTCCTGCCGCCACCGCATCAGCGCGGCGATCATCGACGGCCGGGCCAGCGCGAGCAGCCGGCCGATCTCGAACGCGGCGGCCAGCGAGATGTCCTCGCGGCCGTCCGGGACCACGACCCGCAACTGGTCGGCGGCGTGCGCGAGGGGCAACCGGCCGCCCGGGGGATCGGCCGTGGGGTGCGGCGCGAACGGCCCCCGGTACCAGGAGCGCACCTGATCTCCGCGCCGGGTGCGGTGCACCAGACCGGTGTGGCCGGTCTCGACGACCTCCAGCGGCAGCCGTCCCTCCAGCGGGTGGCTGTCCTCGCCGACCGTGCCGAGGAGCCCCGAGTCCAGCCCCTCGACCAGCGAGCGGAACGTGGTCTGGCCGAACGACGTGAAGCTCCAGTGCAGCAGGACCGGGAAGCGCAGGGTGGGGTCAAAGGTGGTGAGCCCGCCGGCGTTGACCACCATCCCGCCGACCACGGCCTCGGAGAAATCACGGGCCATCTCGGCATACACGTCGGACCCGGAGCGGTGAGCCGTCGCCGAGGACCAGCCGGCTTCCTGTGTACTGCCGGAAGCGGCGGCGCCGGCGTCGGGCACGGCGGTCACCGAACCGATGTCGGGCTGGCCGGCCGGCGCCGCCAGTCCGTGGGCACGCGGCCCGATGCCGACGCCGTAGGGCAGCCGGCCCATCTTGGTGTGGTCCCACTGGGCGACACTGGCGTGGATGTCGGCCGCCATGTTCGGCAGCGTGGCGACCCCCTTCGGCTCCGGCGCCTTCTCCAGCAGCGACATGAACTGGCCTTCGAGGTTCACCAGGCAGGCCAGGTACTTGACCGGCACGAGGTTGCCGTCGCGGTCGACGCCGGGCAGCGGCAGCCGGTTGCCGATCACCACGGCCAGGAAACCGTCGTCGTCGCCCATCATCAGCTCGGTGTCGTGGATGTCGACCTCGCGCGCGTGGGCCAGCAGCGGCACGTCGAGCCGGGTCGGGAACACCCGGTCGGCCACCGACTTGCGGATCAGCAGGCAGTTGCCCAGCTCGACCTCGGCCTTGCCGGCCAGCGTCGTCCCCGCCGTGACGCAGTCGGCAACGTTCTGGTTGAGCCGGAGCTCGGCTTCCCCCTCGGCGATCAGGACGAGCGCGAGCCAAGGAGTCGAGCGCGGTACGCCGGTCTGTACCAGCCGTTCCCAGGGCAGCGTGCGGCGCCGGATGACCACCTGGGGGAGCCGCGAGCCGTATGCGCCCTCGCTGCCGGCCGGTGGGAACGTCGAGAGCACCTGATCGGGCGGCAGCACGTAGCGCGGCGAGCGCACGGTGACGTGCGTCGGCAAGTCGGCGACGGGCAGCTGCGAGCCACCGAGCCCGGTGGCGCTGAGATCCTGGGTGGCGGTGAACCGGTAGTCGCCGGCTTCCAACGGCGGCTCGATGCGTGAGTAGAGCACGAACGTGCCCTCGCCGACGGCCATCAACGCCCCCTCTCGCCGAAGGCCACCCGGCACCCGGCGCCGCTACCGGCGAGCAGCCGGCCGGTCGCGCCGGCCACGCCGCGGGTGGTGACCACAGTGGACAGTGCCGCGGCATCGAGGGCGCCGCCGAGCACCCCGGTGACCCGCCAGTCGCCGCCGGCCCGGACGCGCACCTCGACGGCGCCCTTGCGGTTCGGCTCGATGGCGTAGATGAGCACGGCCTGGCCGCCGCTCAGCACGGCCGTTGGCGCTCGTTCGACGCCGTCGGCGTCGCGTGCGCGGGCGGCGCCCCGCAGCTCGAGGTCCACGCCGTCGAGCCGGTCGGCGGCGCCGGCCTCCATGACGACGGCGATCGTGCGGACCGGCCGGCTGAACCGGGTGAGCACGGCGGCGGCGCCGGCCAGCAGCTCGCCGGCCGTCGTCCAGGCCACCCCGGCGACGTTGGGCGCACCGTCCATGGTGAGCACGCAGCCGGGCCCGAGGGCGGCGTGCGAGCCGAGGCCGGTGATGCGCGTCCGGACGTGCCAGCCCGCGAGGCCGCCGCCGTCGCCGGTCGGATCGGTGACGCCGTCGGCCTGGACGGCGACGAGCGCGGTCCCGGGCGGCAGCGGGATGGTCTTGGTGGCAACCGCATCGAGCGCCACCGACCCGTCGCCGCGCAGGATCGCGACCCGGGCCGACCCGTCGACCGTGAGTGTCGGCCGCCCGTCCGCGCTCATTGTGTCAACCGAGGCGTCCGGCATGGTGAGCACAACCAGTTCCCCAGCGCCAAGAAGCCGCGCCGCGGCGCCGCCAATCCCGGCGACCACGTCACTGAGTCCACTGGCACCCGGCCCGTACGAGCGGACCGCGCCGGCCACCACGGTCCGCGGTGTGAAGGGTGCGGCCAGCGTCTTGCCGGTCACCACGGCGGGCCAGGCCGTGGTGTGCAGCTCGATCGGCAGGTGGGCGCCGAGCCGGGCCTGGACACTGTCCACTGTGGGCGCGGGGCGGCGCTGGAGCCGTCCGTCGGCGACGGTGGTATTGCCGGGCCGGGCCGCGACGCCGCTGCCGGCCGTGAGGTATCCGGCCACGACGGCTGCCCGTTGCTTACGCGGTGGCTTCTCCGGCTCGGACGGGGTCCGCACGGCCTCGCCGTCGGCGCTGTTCAGCGCGGCCATGCCGTCGGCGAGGTTGCCGAACAACGGCGGCGCGCTGACCTCCCCGCGGTACGCGGCCC
>Ga0070684_100001079_pt1 | contig 19558 bp, 16 predicted proteins | sample KBSC723LmetaG_FD_65653 | JGI IMG/M metagenome (GOLD analysis project Ga0070684, IMG submission 65653) | Corn rhizosphere microbial communities from Kellogg Biological Station, Michigan, USA - KBS C7.2-3L metaG | ecosystem: Host-associated > Plants > Roots > Rhizosphere ...
CACCCGCGTTGCGGCGCCCACCGGGTCCTCCGCGGCCAAAGTCGGGCGGTGGTTCCTGCTTCAACGCCGCGAAGGTCTCCGCCGTCGGCCGGAAACGAGTCGCCGCAACCGGCATACGAAGGACGTTGCTCCTTCGCGAAATCTCAATCTGCACGTTGGCAGTCATGCCGGGTTTCAGCTTCAACTGCTGATTCGGAACGGCGATGACGGTCTGATATGTCACGACGTTTTGCACGGTCGTCGGCTGCAAGCGAACCTGCTGGACGCTGCCCGTGAATGTGTCGGTGGGGAACGCGTCGACCCGGAATGTCACGTTCTGGCCGGTACGCATGCTACCCACGTCCGCTTCGTCGATGTTCGCGTTCACCTGCATCTTGGTCAGGTCGGCGGCGATGATGAACAGCAGCGGCGCGTTCATGCCGGCGTTGACCGTCTGTCCAAGTTCGACGGCACGCTGAATCACGATGCCGTCGATTGGCGCCTCGATGACGGTGTGCGCGCGGTTGACCTCGGCGGTGCTCAGCTGAGACTGCGCCTGCACGAGCGCCGCCTCGGATGACTTGATCTGCGCCTTGGTCGACTCGACATTCACCTGCGCGGTCTCGAGGTCGGTGCGGGGCAGCAGGTTCTTGTCGGAAAGCGCCTTGGCCCGTTCGAGCTTCTGCTGCGCGTCGGTGAGCGTCACCTTGAGCCGTTCGAGATCCGCCTGCGAGCGCGTGACATTCGCTTTCTGCTGCTCGATCTGCGTGTCCATGATCGTCGGGTCGAGCCGCGCAATGACCTGTCCCTTTTTGACGAAGTCATTGAAGTCGGCATACAGGTTCTGAATGGTGCCGCCGACCTGGGTGCCGACCTGCACGGTCGTCACGGCTTCCAGAGTGCCCGTTGCCTGCACGACCTTCACAACATCGCCACGGGAAACCTGCGCCGTTCGCACCTCGGGATCCTTGGTGTTCTTGCGCATGTAGTACCAGCCGCCGGCGCTGCCGACAACTGCGAGCAGGATGATGATCGTTATGAGCTTTTTCATGTGTGCATCTGGTCGCTATGAGTGCCTGGGCACCCCCGAACGCAGTCCTTTCAGGAGCCTTCCTCGAAGATCGAACGTTTACTGGCCGCCGGTGCCACCACCGCCGGTACCGCCTGTGCCGCCGGTTGCGCCAGTCGCCGCGCCGCCGCCCGTGACCGCCGCGCCCACGCCGCGCGTGCCGACGCGCTGCGCAGTTTCGTAGTTCACGATGGCCTTCCGGTAATTCAGAATGGCGCGCAGTTCGGCGATTCGGGCGTCGGCAAAGTCGCGCTGCGCCTGGACGACCTCATAGTTGGTCGCCATGCCGACGTCCAGCTTGCTCTGCGCCGCTTCGAGTCGTTTCAACGCGAGTTCGCGCGCCGCAATCGTCGCCTGCACGCTCTCCTGGTTGCTCTGAACGGTCAGCCCGGCGTTCATGACCTCGGTCGCGATCTGGAGTTCGAGCGCCTTCAGGTTCACTTCCGTTTGCTGCAGCGACAGTTTGGAGCGCGCGACCGTCGCTTCCTGCGCGCTGGCGCCGAGTGGGAAGGCGAAGTTCAACCCGACCGACCACGTCGGGGCATCGAGGCCACCGATGTTGCGCAGCGAGTCGAAGTAGCCCGACCGCTGGAGCAGGGTGCTGCTCGTCGTCGAGATGCCGGTGATCGGGTCGGTAATCCGAGACGTCGAGAAGATGTTTCCTCCAACGCCATTCAGTCCGTAAGCCCCGACGAGGTTCAATTGCGGCCGCGTCGCGTCCACCTGGTTCCGCAGGTTGATGTCGCTGATCTTCAGGTTGTTCTTCGATTGCTGCAGATCGGTCCGATCCGCCAGCGCACGCGCTACCGCAGCCTCGATGTTGATCGGCTCGGGAGCGGTCGACGGACGATCAACCGGGTTGATCGATGACGTCCAGAGTGGATCTTCGGTACCGCTGACGAGCAGCCGCTTGAGCACCAGTTCCGAAGTTCGAACGGCTGCTTGGGATTGCACGAGGGTGTTTCGTCGCGACGCGGCTTCAGCCTGCGCGGACACGACGTCGATCGGTGCCAGCGTTCCGATTTCAACCCGGCTCTGGTTGTCCTGGACAAGGCGGTTGGCGAGATCCAGCGAGTTCTGGGCCGCTTCGACCGCGCCGAGTGCATAAACGAGATCCCAGTAGGCGTTTCGCACGTTCGCCGCCGTCGTTGCCGAGGTTGCCGTCAGCGTGATTTCGTCGTTGCTCTGCGACAGACGGTTCGTCTGCAGGGAGGCGCGCGTCGAATCGATCTTGAATCCGCGGAGCAGCGGCTGCGTGATGTTCGCAGTGATGCCCGACGAGTACTGCGGGTTGCGAATGTTCACGGTGCTCGGGCTGTTCAGTCGGCTGTTGGTCCATCCGACGCTATAGTTGCCGCCGCCCCGAAAGAGATTCTGCGCGATGCCCGCTGACCACTGGTTGCGCTGGCTAGTCGTCACCGACGAAATGCCTTGAATCGTCTGTGTCGGAAACGTGCTGGTTGACGTGTTGTTCAGCGCGGACGTCAGATTGACCCGATAGTTCGCCTCGAGGCCAGCGATCGTGAAATCCGTCAGCCGCGGGGTGATACGCGCAACGGCGATGTCGATGTTCTTGTCCATCGCTTTCTGCACCGCGTCTTCGAGACCCAGATCGACGACGGGGCCGGGCGTCCGGAACGGCGCGCTGGTCTGCGGCACCGGCGCGAGTTTGGGCAGCGTTGCAGGCTGCCCCCCCTGCTGTGCCTGGACCTGCGATATCAGTTCCCGGGCGTGGTCGAGGTTGGTGTCCTGCGCGGCGGCGGGCCATGCGGACGCGAAAACGAAGCCGGCTGCTGCCAGCATGCGTGTCTTACTCACGAAAGCCTCCAAAAGAGTGGTGCGAGCTGAGAGATTGCCGCCTATCGGCGGCCGTTGGGATCATTCTTGCGACGTTCGGCCTCGCGCTGCGCAAACATCGCGTCCAGCTTGACGCGCTGTTCGGGCGTCAGCAGACGGTGCATGCGATACAACATCACCGTTCGCTGTGTGGTCAGGTTGGCGCGTGCCTGTTCCGCCTGTCCGACCTGCCGCGCTACGACGGCGATGTCCGCCGTGCCTTCCTTGATGAGCTTTGCCACGGCGTCGTCGAGCTTATCAAGCTCCTCCTTGGCTGCGCGCAACGCCGGGATCGTCGCCTGAAAAATGTCGTCGATGTCTTTCGACTGCTTGTCCGAAATGCCTAGTTCAGCGCGGGTCTCCGGTGCCTTCCACCACGGGATCCGATGCTCGTCCTTCCCGCGACCGTCGCTCTTCCCGTCCTGACCGCGGCCGTCGGCGCCCCGCCCGGCCTGTTCCGGCTTCTGAGGGGTGGCCTGATCGCACAGTGACGAGGGGGATGCCGGCGCTGCACACGCAAGGGCGGCTGCAAAAACCCAGGCTATTCGGCTTGCCATACTTGTCTGACTTTCTCCGGGATGGGTTACGTGGTGTATTACGCCCCACTGCGGCATGCCGTTTACCTTCTATTGTGAACCGGGATACTCGTTTTTCTTCGATTGTCACACTTAAATCACTGATTCGGGAGGAGATGTTTGAATGGCCATGTCCTTGCACGAACGGACGGCGCCGGGACACCGGCGGACTGGAGCGTTCGGGGCGTGCGAATCGCGTTGGCGGCGTGCTTGACCTTGGCCCTTCTCCTCGTCGGCCTCAGCCTCGGGCGGGCCTCCGACCGCGACGAAACTACGTTAACTGTCCAGGTGTCATCCGCGGACCACGAACAGGAAGAGGGCTACTTCTCGCTCGGCGACAACGCAACGGTCCTGGCGAAGCCCGGCACCGATCTCTACAGGTTCCTAACTCGGCAGCGAGGCCACAAGGTTAGGGTCGTGCTTCAGGAAGCCACCCGCCCAGAGCTGTCGAAGTTAGAGAGATAGCACCCATAGCGCGGAGCTTTAGCTCCGCGTCAGGGCGCCCAATCGCACAACCCGCTTTCGCCAACGCTCTGACGCGGTGATGACGCACCGCGCTACGGGTGTCGGGCGATTATCCGCAGAACCCTTCCAGCCTCCGGATCACCTCGCCAACGATATTGTTCGGCGTCGACGCACCTGCGGTAAGGCCGACGACGATGGGACCGGTTGGCGGGAGCCAGCCGCGGGTGAGCTGCTGGACGCCCGACGTCGTCGATGGCGCGCCGACCGGCCGATGATGGATTTCATCAGCCGACAACATGCAGCCGGGATCGGCGATGTGATAGGTCCGCACCTTTTCGGCACAGATCCTCGCCAGATTGCACGTGTTGCTGCTGTTGTATCCCCCGATGACCAGCATGAGATCTGGTGTCTGGTCCTCGAGGAGGGCGATGACGGCGTCCTGCCGCTCCTGTGTCGCGCTGCAGATCGTGTCGAATGCGCGAAAGCGCGGGGCCAGTCCTTCTTCACCGTACCTGTCACGCATCGCGGTCCGGAACATCTCACCGATTTCCAGCGACTCCGACATCAGCATCGTCGTCTGGTTGGCGCAGCCCACCCGTTGCAGGTCGCGATCGGGATCGAAGCCGGGGGAGGCCGCCCCTTCGAACCGCGTCAGCAGGGCCGCTGCATCACCGCCGTGTCGGATGAAGTCGCAGACGATCCCGGCTTCCGCGCGATCGAGCACGACAAGGTATCGGCCGTCTGGATACTTGAGAGCCTGCGAGGCGGTTGCGCGCGTCTCTTCGTGCTTCACTTTTCCGTGAATGATCGAGGTGAACCCGTCCTGCGCGTACCGCACCACGTTCTTCCAGACGTTCAACACCGAACCACACGTCGTGTCGACGAGCGTGCATCCCTGGTTTGACAGACGGGCCATTTCGCGGACCGTCACGCCGAAGGCCGGGAGGATCACGACGTCATCCTTTCCAAGCCGATCGGCGTTTTCGCCAGGATCGGACAAGAAGCGGATGCCTTCACCCCTTAAACGATCGTTGACATACGGGTTATGAATGATCTCGCCGGTCAAGAAGACGTTGCGTCCGGGAAAGCGCCGCCGCGCCTGGTAGGCGTAATCGACCGCTCGATCGACGCCGTAGCAGAATCCAAATTCGCGGGCGAGGTGGACGACCAGGCGGCCGCTGGCGTACTGAAAGTCGCTCGCGCGGACGCGATCGACGAGGGCGCTGTCGTAGGCCGCCGCGAGTTCGCCCGCGACGGCTTCCTTCATGTCGAGGCCCTTGCGAAAGATCAAGGGCTGGGGTGAACTCACGAAACCTACCTGGATCGGTCGCCAGCGCGCGGGGTCAACTCGTCAAGCGCCCGCAGCTCGGGTACCGCCGCGCGCGACAGCGAGGCGTCGAGCTCGGAGAGGAAGGCCTCGTCGCGAGTGTCGGCGATTGGCGTGAGTTGAATGCCGCTGCTGATTGGAACCGTCGGCGTATTCATGCGAGCCTGCGCGGTCGTCCGCGGTGACTGAGGCGTGAACGGATGGCGCAGATCCATTAGCTGGCCGACGCCGACGCCGACGATGAGGCCCGCGGCGGCCGCCGCCGCGATCCACCGAGACGCGTGCGATGTTCGGGAAGTCAAAGGCTGTGCGAACCGCGGAAACGCAATCACGCGTGCCGGCCGTTCGGCCGCTTCCAGCCGACGGAAAATCGACGCGTGCTGTGCGGATAGGCGCTCAGCAGAAAAATATTCGTCAGCTTCTGCGGTGGCGTCGACTCTCGCGTTCTGCAGCCATGCCGACAATTCGGCGAAACGCGCCCGGCACGTCGGGCAGCTTTCGAGATGAGGATGGGGCTGTCGAACTCCGCTCGTTGCCTCGTCCGTCCAGACCGCGGCAAGCCCGGCATCGTCCAGGTGGGCACTGAGCCTCAACCGATTAAGAATGGACACGACGTCTCTCCACTTTCGCTTCACCCGCGTTCGCATCGCCCAGCAGCGCTCGCAGTTTGCGAATCGCGCGGAACAGATGCACGCGGACCGTCGATTCGTTCAGTCCGGTCAACGCACTCACCTCGCGCGACGTACACCCTTCGTAATGGCTCAGCATGAACACCGAACGCTGGCGCTCAGGGAGCTTCGCGAGAGCCTGCGCGAGCCGTTCCCGGCGTTCGCGCGCGAGGAGCTGATCTTCCGGGGACGGGTCGTTGCCGGCGACACGCTCGCCGAAATCTCTTTCTCCAGCCGGACCATCCGGCATTGGCGCGATCCAGCGTTCGCGCCGGGTCCGCGCCTTGATTCGATCCAGGCACCCGTTAATGAGGATGCGCGTGAACCAGACTTCGAACGGGAGCTCCTCTCGAAAGGAGGAGAGGTGAGAATATGCCTTGACGAAGGCATCCTGGACCGCCTCGTCCGCCTCGGCGACATCGCGCATGTAATGAAACGCGATTCGCGACGCGCGTCGCTGGTGCCTGCCCACCAGTTCCGCGTATCGCTCACGCGCTTCGGCGTGCCGCCCTTCGGCCTGCAGGGCCTTGACCGCCGATGCGGCACCACTGTCCGCTTCGCGGCCGGTAAAGCCCGCTGCCTGAGCTCCTGTCATGAACTACGCCTCGAACGGGGACCCGTTTACCCTGGGGTGAAAATACAGGCGAAAGTGTAATCGACTCCGACCTTATTATATCGAGAAGAATAGGTGTCGGGATCCCCGGTCCGGGATCCGGGTCCGTCTTGGCGCTTTGCGCTTCGGTGGGGACAGGCTCAGGGGTTCGTCGATGGCTGACGCAGGGTGACGAGCTTGGTGCCGGGAAAGTAGACGTCTAACACGGCCGTAAGCTTGGCACCAGCTCGGATGCGGGCGAGAGCGCCGGCCTGACACAGTCCGACACCGTGGCCGAATCCTCGTCCGTCGAAGACGAAGGTGGTGCCGATGTGCTCGACGGTGAACCATGTACTCCGGATCGATCGACTTCCGAAGCTTTGTGTCAGAGCGTCGCGCAGGTCTTCGCCGCGGACGATGCGTTCTTCGGACCCGTGAAGCGCAATCTGTTCAGCACGCCCTGCAGGATCCCGATCCAGAATCTGAATCCCGTTGAGTCGCGCGCCGACGCGCGTGCGCACATCCTTGTTTAGAGCGGAGACGATGCTGGCCTCGGTCGCTTCGTAGCGCCACACCGCATGTGCGCTCTCCGCGGGCCCGTCATCGGGAAGCGAAACCAAGTACGGACGCCCCTGTCCGCGCCACACCTCGTCGGCTCGACTGGTACGCCCGCCGCAGTCGGCATGGAAGAGCGCGTCGGCCGGCCCGCTTCCAAACCACAGAACCGTCGCTGTCGTTCGCTGCACCGCCTCGGTTGATTGACCGGCCCACCTCGAGGTCGTCAACCGCGACGGTTCAAAAAGCTGACAATGCGTTGTGGCGCAAAGGTCGAAACCTTCCGCATTGTGGCGGCCGAGGTGCGCGAGCGCGTAGGTTCGTCCGATCACCGCCTGTACCTCGAGCATGCGCTCGACCGTGGCGGGGTCGCCGTCGGGGGGAGCAAACTCCGAGAGGATGGCGGCCTGGACGTAGGTTTCGAACGGAACCTTGCGAATCGTCAGCCGATTTCCCTCCCTGACGCCTACTCTGATTGTCGAAGGGGCCGGCGGTCTGGACGATGGCAGCGTCGCGCGCGTGGCAGGGGCGGAACAGCCCGCGAGCGTGCCAGCCACGAAGAGAGCCGAGAGACACACCACCACCTTCATACCTGCTTTATCGGCGCGACGCCGGTATACACTTAGCGCGCCACATACCCCAGCCGTGGCCCGCCAATCCTGATGCCGCGCATTCTGGTCATAGACGACGACACTGCCGTGCGAGAGAGCATGGAGCGCATGTTGCGCTCTGCCGGCCATACCGTCCGGTCCGCCGGCAGCGGGGAAGAAGGCTACGCGCTCGCGCGCGACGGCAATTTCGACGTCATCCTGTCGGACATGCGCATGCCCGGCATCTCGGGCCTCGACGTTCTTCGGAAGCTCCGCGAGCAGCGGGTTGATTCGGTCTTCATCATCATGACCGGGTTCGGCACGATCGAGACGGCGGTCGAAGCGATGAAACTCGGTGCCGTCGACTTCGTCCAGAAGCCGTTCTTTCGTGACGAGCTGCTGATGCGTGTTCGCGCGGCGGCGGATCGCCGTCAGCTCGCGCGGCAGGTCGATCTGCTTCAACGGCATATCCGCGACGGCGGTCCGCTGAACGATCTGATTGGGGAAAGCGCGCCGATGCAGCAGGTGAAGCTGCTGATCCAGCGTGCGGCGCCGGCGCCGGGGACGGTTCTGGTCACCGGCGAGACCGGAACGGGCAAGGAGCTTGCGGCCCGCGCGATTCACTCGGCCAGCGCTCGCGCGAGCGGACCGTTCGTCGCGTTCAATTGCGCGGCGCTCACTGAGTCGTTGCTGGAGAACGAGCTGTTCGGTCACGGCAGAGGCGCGTTCACCGGGGCTGAGGGCGCGCGCCCCGGGCTCATCGAGCACGCTTCGGGCGGCACCCTCTTTCTCGACGAAGTCGGGACGATGTCGACGACGCTTCAGGCGAAGCTGCTGCGCGCAGTCGAAGCCGGCGAAGTGCGGCGTATCGGCGAGAACGATTCCCGCAAGGTCGATGTGCGCTTCGTCGCTGCCACGAACGTCGATTTGAAAGCCGCGGTGGATGCGGGAGGCTTTCGAAGCGACCTGTACTACCGTCTCAATGTGCACCGGATTCACATGCCGCCGCTCCGCGACCGCGCGGGCGATCTCCGACTCCTCGTCGATCACTTCGTGACGAAGTACGGCACGGCAAGCGGCGTCGAGCGGTGCGGCGACGCGGCCTGGGCTCTGCTTTCCGCGTACTCGTTCCCAGGCAACGTTCGGCAGCTCGAGCACATCATTCAGCGAGCCGTTGCGATCGCACGCGGTCCTGAACTCGGTCCCGACGACCTGCCCGAGGAAGTGCTCGCACCGCCGTCATCGCCGCCCTCGCGGGAGAGCACCGTCGCCGCGGCGCGCGAGCGCGCGGATCGGGAAACGATCGTCTCGACCCTGGCACGGCACGCCGGCGAAATCGGCGCTGCCGCCCGCGAGCTGCAAATCAGCCGCACGACAATGTGGCGGCTGATGAAGAAATACGGGATTCCGAATCCGTAAAGCTTCCAGCTCCCAGCTTCTAGCCTGTCGCGCCGAAGCGCGAAGCGCGAAGGCGGACGAATCGCGACGCGCGTTTCATTGCTGAAACGTCCACGTGTTTCACTTCTGCAACCGAACCCGTCTTCACACCATTTCAACCGACAGTAACTCGTCCCATATCAAGGCGTTGGGCGATCCGCACAGTGTGCGCGGGTTCGGCGCGCCTCTTGCCACATCCGTCTTTTCGGGTTGGCACGGGAGACCACAAATCCATGACCATTCGTCCAGTTTCGCTTCTCATCGTCGACGACGACGAGCCGCTTGCACGCATGCTGACCGACGCTGCGCTTGCGCGCGGCTTTCGCTCGGAGTGCGCGACCTCGCTGGGGGCCGTGAACATTGCGCTCGACCGTGGCGCGTTCGACGTGGCGTTGGTGGATCTCGGGCTGGGCGCCGAGTCGGGATTCGATGTCATCCGCCGGCTGAAGCAGCAAACGCGCGACTCGGAGATCGTCGTGCTGTCGGCGAGCACGTCGCTCGCTTCGGCGATCCATTCCTACGAGCTTTCGGCATTCGCATTCGTCCAGAAGCCGTTCGATATCGATCAGTTGTTCGCGACGATCGATCGCGCGCTCGAGCACCGGCGTGTGAACCTCGACAACCGGCGCCTGCTGTGGGAGCTGCAGACGATCAATCAGATTGCCGACGGCATCGCCCGTTCGCAGGAGCTCGATGATGTCCTCGCGGGCGCGCTCCGGCGCACGGTTCGAGCGCTCGAAGTTGCCGGCGGTTCAATCTATCTGAAGGAGGAAGCGACCGGCGTATTTGGCGACAGGACCTTCATCGGTCCGCAATCCGTGCACGAAGTGTGGACCAGCCTGAAGACGCTCGGGCTGCGGCCCGACGACCGGGTGATCGGAACCCGCACGCCGCTGCTCGTCGACGATTTGCGTACGCTGCTGCCTCGCGCAAGCGCGGACACGATGCCGGCGCTGAGCACGCTGACCGTGCCGATTGTCGCCGGCGACGAACTCCTCGGAACGATGACGGTGTGCGCGGAGAGTCCCGGCCGGTTCGAGCCGGCGGACCAGCGCCTGCTCGGTGTCATCGCCGGGCAGATCGGCGTGGCCGTGCAGAACGCAGGCCTGCATGATTTCGTCAGCCGCGGCAAGCGGGAGTGGGAACAGACCTTTGACGCAATCGCGGATCCGATCGCGGTGTTCGATCGTAGCGGGGCGCTGCTCCGCGGCAATCGGGCGCTCGCCCTGCATCTGGGCCGCGACGTCCGGACGCTGCGCGGCGCCACCTGCGTCGACGTTGGGTTCTGCACCTCGAGCGGCAGCGAGTGTGTGGTCACACGCGCCGTGGCCAACGACGGCAGCCACACGGAAATTACCCTGCCGGACGGACAGATATTCAGCGTGACGACGTTTCCGGTCGACGGCGGGCCGGATGGCGCATCGGTCGTGCAGGTGGCCAAGAACGTTACCGAAGACATCCGCGGCAAGCGACGGCTGCAGCAGCTGAGCGACGAACTGACGCTGGCGAACGACCGATCGATGGCGGCGCTCGATCGGCTGAAGTCAACGCAGGCGCAGCTGCTTCAGGCGGAGAAGCTGTCGGCGATAGGGCAGCTGGTCGCCGGCGTGGCTCATGAGCTCAACAATCCCCTCACCAGCGTCATTGGCTACGCACAGCTGCTCGAGGACGAATTCGATACGCCTGGCGACATGCGATCTGCCGCGGAACTCGCGCAGGACATGCGGCGCATTGCCCAGGAGTCCGAACGCGCGGCGCGAATCGTGCGCAATCTGCTCGCGTTCGCCAGACGTCAGGCGGCGGCGAGGGCGCCCCAGGATGTCGCCGACCTGTTCAGCCGGGTGATGGCGCTCCGATCCTACGAGCTGCGACTGAACGGCATCGAGCTGGTGACTGAGTTCGGCGCGGGCCTGCCCCAGGTCGTCGCCGACGGCAGTCAGCTGCAGCAGGCGCTTCTCAATCTCGTGTTGAACGCGGAGCAGGCCATGCGCGGGCGCGCGGTCAAGCGTCTGCACGTCGGCGCCCGCTTCGACCGGTCGGCTGGCGCGGTCGAACTGTTCATCAAGGACACGGGCCACGGCATCGACCGGGCCAATCTTTCTCGCATTTTCGATCCGTTCTTCACCACTCGCGAAGTGGGAGAGGGGACCGGCCTCGGGCTCAGCATCTGCTACGGGATTGTCCGCGATCACGGGGGCCAGATAACCGTGGAGAGCATCGTCAATGCTGGAACCGCGTTCTCGATGCTGCTGCCTGCTCGCATCGACGGAGGCAGGACGGGCGAGTCGATTCTCGTCGCGCACGCGGAGCAAGGTGAGCGGGACTATCTCGCCGCCGCGCTGGGCGGGTGGGGCTGCGATGTCGTCACGGCGTCGTCGAGCGCGGAGGCGCTCGACGCCTGCCGCCGCCGTCCGCTCCAGGCTGCCTTCGTCGATCGCGGTGTGGTTGCCGCCGACCTGCCGGGCTGGCGGATCACCTGCAGTGAATCCGCGCTTCCGCTCGTGCTGATCTCGATGTCGGCCGACGAGGGGGAACTCGAGACTTTCGGGCGCGATCATGCCAGCGCCGTGCTGGCGCCGCCCTTTCAACTCCGCGCTATTCGTTCCGCCGTTCGTGCCATCGCCAAGGAGTGTGTATGACCGCTCAGCCACCTGTTCTCGTCGTCGTCGACGATGAGCAAGGGATCCGTGATGTCGTCGATCGATTTGCGCGCCGCGCCGGATTCGAAGTGATCGCCTGTTCGGGTGGCCGCGAGGCGATCTCGGAGTTGGGCACGCGTCACGCCGACGTTGCGCTGGTCGATTTGCGAATGCCGGACCTGGGAGGGCTCGACGTCATTCGAGCGATTCGCGACCTGGATCCCCGATGCCAGACGGTGCTGATGACCGGGTATGCAGCGGTCGAGACCGCCGTGGAAGCCGTCAAGCTCGGCGCGATGGATTACCTGAGCAAGCCGCTCGACTTTGGTCGCCTCGACCAGCTGCTGACGACGGTTCGAGAGGAAACGGAACGGCGTCGTACGCTCCTCGCTCTCGAAGGAGACGTCGCCAAGCGTCTCGAGTTCTGCGGCATGGTCGGCCGGGTGCCGGTCATGCAGGAACTCTTCAGCATGATCCGGAGGCTTGCACCGCACGTCAGGGCTGCGCTCATTACGGGGGAGACGGGTACGGGCAAAGAGCTGGTTGCGCGGGCACTGCACCAGTCGAGCCCTCGACGGGATCGTCGATTCGTCACGGTCAGCTGCTCGGCCGTGACCGAGACCCTCTTCGAAAGCGAGCTGTTCGGGCACGTCCGCGGCGCATTTGCCGGCGCGACGGAGAACAAGCCGGGCCTGCTCGAGCACGCCGACGGCGGGACACTGTTTCTCGACGAAATCGGCGAGCTGTCGTCGCCGCTTCAGGCCAAGCTCCTTCGCGTCCTCGAGCTCGGCGAACTGCACCGCGTGGGCTCGCTCGAGCCGCGCCGCGTCAACGTGCATGTGATCGCCGCGTCGAATCGAGACCTGCGGGCAGAAATTGCCGGGGGCCGATTCCGAGGCGATCTCTTCTATCGCCTGAATGTCGTCGAACTGAAGCTTCCGCCTCTGCGCGAACGTCGCGAGGACATTCCGTATCTCACGGCCGCATTCGTGAAGGAAACGAGCGAGCGACTGCAGAAATCAGTGGCTGGCCTGACGTCGGGCGCCGAACGGCTGTTGGCCGCCGGATACTGGGACGGCAACGTGCGCGAGCTGCGCAACGTGATCGAGCGCGCGTGCATCCTGGTCGAGGGCGAGTTCATCACCGAGCGCGAACTGGCGGTCAGCATGCCGCCGCCGTCGGCGCCGCCGGCTCGAGACGTGGCGGGGGCGACGCGCGGTCTGCCGGAGGATGCAGAGGCCAGAGAGCTTCTCGCCACGGTGGAGCGCGAGCACATTCAGCGTGCGCTGGTTCGAGCGGGCGGTAACAAGAAGGCCGCCGCCAAGATGCTTGGCCTGAGCCGCCGCGCGCTCTATAGAAGGCTCGAGCGCCTCGATCTGTCCGACACGATCACCCGCCGTCGCGAGAACGCGGAGTTGGCAGAGGCGTAAAAAGTTAAAAGTGAGAAGTTAAAGGTTAGAAGGCATCATGAAAGGAATGAAACAGCCGCAACCCGCTCGCGACGACGTGCGCGTCAACCGTGTGCTGATCGTCGACGACGAGAACGGCGTGCGAGATTTGATGGCACGGTGGCTCGAATCCGGGGGGTATGCCGTGACGACCGCGGCAAGCGCGGAAGAAGCGCTCGGACAGTTCGAGGCCGCTCCGCCTGCGGTGGCGCTGTGCGATATCAGGATGCCGGGGCACGACGGGATCTGGCTTGCCGAGCGCATCAGGCAGCAGTATCCGGAGACCGCGGTGATCATGGCGACCGGCGTGCACGATGTCGGACCCGCGGTGTCGACGCTTCGCCAGGGCGTGATCGACTATCTGACCAAGCCTTTCGGGCGCGATCGGCTGCGCGAAGCGGTGACGCGTGGATTGGAGTGGCACGAATCAGCGTGGGACGCGCGATGCTGGCGTGAGTCGCTCGAGCAGGAGATGGCGATTCGTCGCGCGCGACTGAGCAATGCGATTGCGGCGGTCGAAGTGAACAGCGAGGAAGCGCTCGACTCGATGATCGCGATGCTGACGCTTGCTGACCGCGACGCCTACGCGCACGGGCATCGCGTCGCCGCACTCGCCGTCAGCATCGGGCGCATGCTCGGCCTGCCGGACGAGGCGCTCACCACGATTCAACACGGAGCATTGTTGCACGATATCGGGAAGCTTGCCGTGCCGGAGGCAGTGCTGCGAAAGCCTGCGCCGCTGACGGTCGAAGAAGTCATGCTCGTCCGCCTGCATCCCGAGATCGGCAGTGAAATCATCGCCGGCGTCCCCTACCTGGAATCCGCAGTGCCGATCGTCAGGGAAGCGCACGAGCGGATGGATGGTCTGGGCTATCCGCGCGGAGTGCCGGCGTCCGAAGTCTCCATTGGCGCGCGCATCGTGTGCGTCGCCGACGCCTACGACACGATGACCCGGCCCCGCATCTTTCGCGACGCACTCGCGTCCCACGATGCGCTGCTCGAACTCAGACGCTGCAGCGGCAGCCAGTTCGATCCGCTCGTGGTGGAAGCCTTCGGGCAGATGATCAGGGCGCTCGAGAAATGCTGAGTGCTGAGTGCTGAATGCTGATTGACGATAACTGATTGCCGATTACAATCATTCAGCATTCAGAATTCAGCCTTCAGTATTTCACTCATGCAGTTTGAGCCTGTCATCGGCCTCGAGATCCACACGCAACTGCTGACCGAGAGCAAACTGTTCTGCGGCTGCAGCACGCGATTCGGCGCGGCGCCCAACGTCAACACCTGCCCGGTGTGCCTTGGGCTGCCTGGCGCGTTGCCGGTGCTGAACCGCCGCGCGGTAGAACTGGCCGTCAAGGCGGCGCTCGCGCTCGGGTGTACGGTGCATCCGACGTCGATCTTCGCGCGCAAGAACTATTTCTACCCCGACCTTCCGAAGGGCTATCAGATCTCGCAGTACGATCGGCCGCTCGCCACCGATGGCGCGCTCGAGTTCGAACTGAAAGGCGAGCCCCGCCGGGTCGGGATTATCCGCGTCCATCTCGAAGAGGATGCCGGCAAGTCCCTTCACGACGGCTTGCCCGATTCGGATCGGATGACGGCGCTCGATTTCAACCGCAGCGGCGTGCCACTCATTGAGATCGTCAGCCACCCCGACGTTCGGTCGGCCGCAGAGGCCGGTGAGTTCTTCAGCCGCATGCGCGCGATCCTCGTCGCGACAGCCGTCACCGACGGCAACATGGAGGAGGGAAGCCTTCGCTGCGACGCGAACATCTCGGTCCGCCGTCCCGGTGATCGGCTCGGCGTCAAAACGGAAATCAAGAATCTGAACTCGTTCCGCTATGTGCAGCGCGCGCTCGAGCACGAGATCGAACGTCAGATCGCCGTGATCGAATCCGGAGGAACCGTTGAACATGAAACCCGCCTGTGGGATACGACCACAGGACGGACGCTTTCGATGCGCAGCAAGGAAGAGGCTCACGACTATCGCTATTTTCCAGAGCCGGATCTTCCGCCGCTCCAGATTGACACGGCAGCCATAGAGGAGTTCAAACGGACACTTCCGGAATTGCCCGACGCGCGGCGGCGGCGCTTTGTGGCTCAGTACGCCCTGCCAGAGTACGACGCGGGAGTGCTCACGCAGTCGCAGGGCCTGGCCGCCTATTTTGAAGCGACCGCGGCGGCGACCGGCAACCCGAAGGCCGCCAGCAATTGGATCATGGGTGACCTGACCCGCAAGTTGAACGAGCTTGGGACCGATATAGAGTCAGTAGCGCTCACGCCTGAGGCGCTGGCGGGACTGATTCGGCTCGTCGACGCAGGCACCGTCAGCGGACCGACGGCCAAGGACGTCTTCGAAAAGATGTACGGGTCGGGCCGCTCCGCGGCCGACATTGTCGCGGCCGAGGGGCTTGCGCGGATTGACGATGAGGCATCGGTCGAGGCGGCGGTGCAGAAAGTGCTGGCCGCGCATGCCGACGCCGTCAAGCAGTACCGCGCAGGCAAGAAACAGACCTACGGGTTTCTCGTCGGGCAGGTGATCAAGTCGATGGGTGGAAAAGCCAACCCCGCGCTGGTGAACACGCTCGTTCGCCGCGAACTGGAGAAAACCCCCGCGTGATCGAGGCGTATCACGTCTCGAAGACGTACGCGCGGGGTGTCTACGCGCTCCGCGACCTGTCCCTCCGTGTTGAAAAAGGGGACTTCGTCTTTCTCACCGGACCGAGCGGAGCAGGAAAGTCCACGCTTCTTCGCCTGCTGATCCGGCAGGATGTGCCGAGCGAAGGACAGCTCATCGTCGGCGGGCGCAATCTCGCGACGCTGACGACTCGGCAGATCCAGTCCTATCGACGATCGCTCGGGTTCGTCTTCCAGGATTTCAAACTGCTGCCGGGGAAGACCGTGCTCGAGAACGTGTCCTTCGTCCCGCGCGTGCTTGGCATGGCTGAAGCGCAGCAGCAACGCCGCACATTTCAAGTGCTCAAGTGGGTCGGACTTCAACACCGCATGAATGCATATCCGCTCGAGCTCTCAGGCGGCGAGCAGCAACGCATCGCCATCGCCCGCGCGCTCGTCAACGATCCGGCGATCATCCTTGCCGACGAACCGACAGGCAATCTCGATCCAGACCTGTCGCTCGAGATCATGAACCTCTTTCGCGAAATCAACGCGCGCGGCACGACGGTCGTGGTGGCGACGCACGATCGTGAGTTGATCCGGCGCGTCGGGCGGCGGGCCGTGACACTCGATCACGGCAACATCGTCGAGGTGATGTAGGCGAAGCGATGCGGGCGTTCAATTACTTCATCGCCGAGGCGGCGGCAAGCTTGTGGCGTGGCCGCAAAGCTGCCGTATTCTCCGTCATCACGATTGCAGGCGGGTTGTTCGTCCTCGGCTTCTTCCTCGTCCTCAATGCGAACCTGCAGCGTCTCGTCGCCCGTTGGACCGAGTCCGCCGAGCTTTCGGTCTACCTGAAGGATGACGTGACGGCGGACCAGCTGCGCATGGTGGACGAGCTGATTGCGGGCAGCGGGCTCGCGGCCGAACGCGAGTACGTGTCCAAGACCCAGGCTTTGGTGCGGTTCAAGCAGGACTTCCCTGATCTGGCCAACGCGACAGACCGCCTTGGAAACAATCCATTCCCCGCGTCCTTTGAAATTCGTCTGAAACCAGACGTCGGCGACGCTGGCGGCGCGGTCGACAATCTTTCGACCACGCTGGGCGATCTCCGGGGGGTGGCTGACGTCCGATACGACCGACGCTGGCTCATGCGATTGAACTCCGTGGTTCGGCTGCTCAGGGGACTTGGTGCCGGTATCGTCATTCTGCTCGGCTTCGCCTCGGCCCTCACAGTTGCGAGCGTGGTCCGGCTTGCCGCGGCGGCGCGGGAGGACGAAATTGAAATCATGACGCTCGTGGGCGCACCGCTGGCCTACGTTCGAGGGCCGTTCGTCGTCGAGGGGGTGCTTCAGGGAGGAGCAGGGGCCCTCCTGGCTATGGTGCTGCTGTGGGTGGTGTTTGCCGCTGCCAAGGCCAAGTATGGCGTCGCCGCCGCGGAGGCCGTGGGTCTGGGAGCGATTACATTCTTGCCAGTCTGGCTGAGTCTCTTCCTGGTTCTGGGGGGGATGGTTCTTGGTTGCCTCGGCGGCTTGATTGTCGCCCGCGCGGTCCGTTGACCGCGCTCGGCATACTGTCGCGTTTGACAGTCCATCCGTATACGCCTACACTGGTCTTACCGTTTACATGTCGCACGTGAGGAGTCGCATGGCACGCGTTGTCAGCCCAGATCGGGTTTTGAGCGCCCCTGTCAATCTTCCTTCCGACTTCTACCGTCAGGAATTCATCAAACACCGGGAATGCCTCCAGCAACAACGTGAGTACTTCTCCGAGCGCGCGATAACCGATGCGGATCACGCATTGGCGCTCGTGCTCGGACACCTCGAACAGCTCTGCGCTAAAGACGGCGCGGATCAGCTGTTGTGCCAGCTCCTGAAGAAATTCAACGCCGTCACCGGCCTCTCACGCTGGTCGGATCCCAAGCAGCTTCACTGACCCCTCGTCTCCAAGCTCTTCGCACTGACCTGAACGAAATCCTTCGGGCAGGTGTCGCCACCGTTGATCCCTTCCGTCTCGTGCGTGATGCCGTTTCGCGCGGCGTGCTCGACCGTTTCTCGAGCCGACCCGCCTCCGTCGTGTCGGCAGGCAAGGCGGCGTGGCTGATGGCGTGCGGACTCGCCGACGGGCGCTCGTCTGGTTTCGTGTCGAGCGAGGTCGGCGGAATCGTCGCGGGGCCGCGTGGGCCGTTGCCGTTGCCAGAAGGATTCGAGTGGTTTGACGCGTCGCACCCGTCTCCTGACGCAATGAGCGAAGCTGCGGGACGACGGGCATTGGAACTCGCCAGTCGCAGCGCGTCGCAGGGCGGACTGCTCGTCCTCCTGTCGGGAGGCGCCTCGGCGCTGATGGCGGTGCCAGCCGACGGACTGTCGCTCGCGGACAAGATGCGCACGGCGCGTGCGCTCATGAACGCCGGAGCTCCGATCGCGGACCTGAACTGCGTACGTAAGCATCTGTCCGCCATCAAGGGTGGACGGCTCGCGGCGGTGGCGCGTCGGACGGTCACGCTCGCGATCTCCGATGTTCACGGGCCAATCGCCGATGACCCAGCCGTGATCGGATCGGGTCCGACCGTCGGCGATCCGACGACGTATGCCGACGCGCTCGAGATCGTCGAACGTGCCGGTGTCAGAGATGCGATTGCGCGTCACGCGCTCGAGCATCTGGAACGAGGCGGCGACGAGTCGCCGAAGCCGGGCGATCCCCGTCTTCAGGATGGCTACTACGAGGTCATCGGCAACCGCGAGCTGGCGGTTGCGGGCGCCGCACGCGCGGCCGAACGGCTTGGCTATGCCGTCCACATTTTTCCGGAGGCGACGAGCGGCGAAGCCCGGGACGCAGGGGCGGCATTCATCTCGAGAGCGCTTCGGCTCGACGGCAGTCAGCGAGCGTGCATCGTCGCGTCCGGTGAAACGACCGTCCACGTGCGGGGTCGCGGCCGCGGCGGGCGCAACCAGGAATTTGCGCTTGGCGCGTTGCCCGCGATCGACGCCGCGCCGCACGGAACCGTCATCGTGCTGGCAAGCGCCGGAACCGACGGCATAGACGGGCCCACGACTGCCGCCGGCGCCATCGTCGACGCCACCACGACCGGGCGCGCGACGCGTCAGGGCATCAGCGCGGATGCGGCGCTCGCGGCAAACGGAGCGTATGACTTCTTTGCTCCGCTCGGCGACTTGATCATGTGGGGGCCGACCGGAACCAATGTTGGCGACCTGCATGTAGCCCTGGTCGAGCGGTGATTGGCGTAGCCGGCCCCGACTTCCGCCTCAAGGCGGAAGCCACGGAGGAGTTTTGTAACGAGCGCTCGATCTACTTCAGTAACGCAGGAAGGACGAGCGACTCGATGACGATAGGCCGCGCCGAAAGCGGCACGATCCTCAACGGTGCGAGCGTTTCGGTGGTGACCCTGGCAGCGGCAGGTTCTCGAACTGTCGCCGCTGACACGCCAGCTGGCTGCGCGCCAAAGATGTTCGTGACGCGCGGCATGGCGATACGTTCTGTCGAGACTAGTGCCGAGTTCGTCGGAATGGACGCAGAGGCGGCGGTCGGCGTCGAGAGCACCGCTTCAAGATCGATGGGTGGAACTCCGCTGGCAATCGTCGGTGCTGGCGGTTTCGGAGGCGCGGGTGGTTCCACCTGACTCGGTACCAGCGCAAAAGACACCACGGTGACGACGACAGCCGCCGCCGCGAACGCCTTTGCCGCGAATGCGTAGCGCATCGCCGGGAAGGTGCGCGGGGAGCCCGGGGCGTTGAGGCGGGA
>Ga0070684_100001088_pt1 | contig 19462 bp, 12 predicted proteins | sample KBSC723LmetaG_FD_65653 | JGI IMG/M metagenome (GOLD analysis project Ga0070684, IMG submission 65653) | Corn rhizosphere microbial communities from Kellogg Biological Station, Michigan, USA - KBS C7.2-3L metaG | ecosystem: Host-associated > Plants > Roots > Rhizosphere ...
TAAGCACGTGCCTCGGCGGGAGCGTCGGGCCGTCCGGGATTCCCGGCTGCGACTTCAGCGAATATGCACAGGTCTATGTTGGCGGGAAGCAACTGATCTACGACAACATGCCGAATGCATCCGCGTCTGACACGGCGGCTTTCGCTAAGAACGTGGTTCCCACCCACCTGGTGTCGCCGCAGGCGAAGGCGCTGCTGACGCTCATGCAGAAGTATGCCCCCAAGGTCGCTCCGGGCAACGGGATCAACTCGATTGAGAACAACTATTTCGGATCGGGCACCGGCTTGTTCAACTCGAACCAATGGACCGAGCGCGTGGACTTCACGCTGAGCGAGAAGGCGCATGCGTTCGAGCGGTTCTCGCGGTTCACTGACATCCTGTCGGGAGCGGTTCTGTTCGGCGATGCCGGCGGTCCGGGATTCGGTATCAACAACTACGGCGGCAACTCCGCCGGCGCGAACGACAGCCTTGCTTCGGGCATGGATATTGCTATCAATCCCAAGCTGCTGACCGATTTCCGCCTGGCGTACTACCGCTACAACGTGATTGACACCAAGTATGACCAGAGTGTGGCTTTTGCCACTCAGCTCGGCATTCCGGGCATTAACACGGGCAGCACTTTCACCTCGGGCGCACCGGGATTCGAGATCAACGCCCCGTTCGGCGGCGCCACGTCGCTCATCGGCGCGGGTCTTGGCATCAACCGCTGCAACTGCCCGCTGACAGAGAAGGAAGACCAGTTCCAGATCGTCAACAACTGGACCAAGGAGATGGGCAACCACAGCTTCAAGGTGGGCGTCGACCTCCGCTATGCACGCAACCTTCGTGTTCCATCCGATACCGATCGCGCCGGGCAGATGAATTTCCAGACCGGCCCGACCTCGAATAACGGATCCGATGGCCTCGGCTGGGCGACATTCGCGCTGGGCGAGGTACCGAGCTTTGGCCGCTATGTTTCGGTTTCGACCAACGCCAAGGAATTCCAGAAACGCACGTTCTTCTACGGGCAGGACACGTGGCGCGCCACGCACAACCTGACGGTGAACCTCGGTCTGCGGTACGAGATTTACTTCCCCGAGAAGGTGAATGGACCAGGCAACGGCTCGCTGATGAACCTGAAAGACGGCTACATGCACGTCGCAGGAGTCGGCGGCATCGACACGAACATGGGCTGGGGTCTCAGCTATTCGAAGATGTTCGCTCCCCGCATCGGCGCCGCGTGGCAGATTAATCCCAAGACGGTCATCCGCGCTGGATATGGACGAAGCTTCGACATCGGCGTGTTCGGATCGATTTTCGGACACGTGGTGACGCAGAACCTTCCGGTGCTGGCCAACCAGCAGTTGAACGAGCCGGGCGGCAGCACTGCCTGCGAGTTCAACCTGGGACCTGGCTCCGACCCGAACTGCAAACAGAACGGTGCGGAACAGCAGGGGCCGCCGGCCTTTGTCTTCCCGTCGGTTCCGTCGAATGGATTATTGCCGGCCGAAGCGTACCAGGTAAGCCCGAAGGCGCGGCCGAATCCGCTCAACTTCCCGACGATCGACGCGTGGAACCTGGCCGTACAACGCGCGCTGACTCCGACCATGGCGCTCACCGTGACCTATGTGGGCAACAAGGGCACGCACACGCTGGGCGACGGAGACAGCAATAACACCAACCCGAACGAGGCGGCGTTGTTCCTGCCTGGTCAATACAGCGTCACCGGTCAGACTCTGAACTGGGCGCCGAGCGACGAGGGCGGATTGGGTGGAACGCTACCCGCCGGCTACTCCGGTCCGGTCTCCAACGGCAACTTCCTGCAGCGCTACTACGGCGGCAGCCTGAAGGCCTGCTCCGACCCCGCCTACATTGCTCCGGTTGGGGAACCGAACGTCGCTCCTGGCATGTGCGGTTGGACGCAGGGCATCTCCTACTACGGCAACGACCAGAACACCGAGTTCGATGCTTTGCAGGTCCAGCTCCAGCAGCAGTATCAGAAAGGCGCTGCATGGACGGTGAACTACCAGTGGGCGAGCGCGTTCGGTGAGCAGTCCGGCTACTATACCTGGGACCACGTCGTCACGCATATGCGCGACAGCAACGTCCGCCGGCAGCAGATTGTGGCGTATGGCAGCTACGATCTGCCCTTCGGCAAAGGCAAGCAGTACCTGACCGGCGCTAACCGGGCTGAAGACCTGATCATTGGCGGATGGCAATTGAGCACGGTCTTTACCCTTGCGAGCGGCCTGCCTTATAGCGTGAATTACAGCGACTTCGGCAACGGCCAGGATTGCAACCATAACGTGGGTGGAACGTCGGCTCCGTGCCGTCCTAACGCTCACGGACACATGTCGACGAAGCTCTCGGGGAACACCTACACGGAAGGCGGCACCATTCTCCGCAGCTTCTGGACCCCTCAACCAACGTCCGGAGGAATCTTCTCATTCCCCGGCCTCGACAAGATCGGCAATGCGGGCGCGAACACTTACTTCGGACCGAAATTCGTCAGCGACGACATGGCGCTGTCGAAGTCGTTTACGCTCTGGGAGCAAGTGTCCACCACGTTCCGCATGGATGCGTTCAACGCGTTTAACCACATCAACGCGGGGAACCCGAACAACGGAAACGTCTTCGGCAACGGCCCGATCAATGGCGAAGCCGCGGGGTGCTTCCCGAACGGCAACTGCGGACCGCGCCAACTCGAATTCTCGCTGCATGCGCAGTTCTAAAGCACGAGAGCCGCAAACAACCGAGCGGGGGAGCGAGCAATCGCTCCCCCGCTTGCTTTGAAGGCAGAGAACGAAGAAAGAAATACACTAGGAATAAGGTTTCGCAATGAGATTTGGATGGAAGTGCGCAGGGCTGACGATCCTCGCGGTCACGGGTGCGGCGTTTGCCGGGGGACAGGCGCCCGAATCCGGCATCGCGATCGGCGATACGACAGCGCAGCGCTGGACGTATGAGGATGCGCGTGCCATGGCTGCGAAAGGGCGGCTGGACGAGGCAATGAGCGCGCTCGATCAGCTTGCGGCGCAGACGCCGACCACCGCGGGAGTGCAGCGGCTGCGGGGGTTGATCTTCTATCAGAAGGACGAGTTGCCGAAGGCCGCGGATGCGTTCGAGAAGGCGATTGCGCAGGATGCGAGCGACCGCGAATCGACCGAGATGGAAGGCGTAACGCTGTTCCGGCTGGGACGGCCGCAGGATGCGCTGCCTTATCTCGAGAAGGCGCATGCGGCGGTCGAGAACGCGAACATCGATCCGCAATACGTGCTGGGTCTGTGCTACTCCGACGTGGCACGCTACGACGATGCGCGGCACGCGTTCGCGGCGCAGTACGGGTTTCCGCCGGATTCGCCGCAGGCCTATCTGCTGGCCGCGCGATTGTTTCTCAGGCGCGAGTTGAAAGAACAGGCGACGGCGCAGGCGCAGAAGGCGCTGGAACTCGATCCGAAGCTGCCGCTGGCGCATCAGTTGCTGGGCGAGGGCGCGCTGGCGCGGGGCGATGTGCAGACGGCGATCAACGAGCTGGAAGCCGAGCGCACGATCAACCCGCTGGACGGCGAATTGTACGATCGGCTCGGCGACGCGTATCTTCGCGCGGGGCAGTACGAACAGGCACAACAGTCGCTGAACCGCGCCGTGCTGCTGGAGCCGAGCGCGACGGGGCCGTACATCCTGCTGGGGCAGACCTTTCTCAAGCTGAAGGATCCTATCCAGGCTCTGCACTACCTGGTGCGCGCCGAACAGATGGACCCGTCGAATTACATTACGCACAATCTGCTGGCGCAGGCTTACAAGGCGACCGGGCAGCTTTCCGAGGCCAACCGCGAGTTCAAGCTGGTGGTGGCAATCCAGCACCACGACGATCCCAAGCCCGCGGGGAAATGATGAAGGCGAGGGACCAAGGTACCAAGGGAACGAGGTGTGGGAACGCGCTGAGTTCTGGTGTGTCATGGAGTGTCTGCCTCGTTCTTTGCGTGGTGCTGCATGCCGCTCTGCTGCTGGGCCAATCCGGAAAGCTTTCCGAGCCTGACGCGTTGCACAAGGCGGATGCCGCGTTCCACGCGGGCTACGCCGATATGCAGGCGGGCAAGTATGAAGAGGCGCGCGCGCAGTTTGCCGCGGTAGTGAAGCTGGCGCCGCAGATCGCAGAGGGCCACGAGGCGCTCGGCACGGCGCTGCTGGCGCTGAACCGCGCGGCGGAAGCAGTGCCCGAGCTCGAAAAGGCGGAGCAGCTCAAGCCCAACGATGCGGGAATAGAGACCAACCTTGCGCTTGCGCTGGCGCATGCGGGCGAGCCGGGGAAAGCCATTCCGCACTTTGAAGCGGTGACACGGCTGGGCCCCGCGCAGCAGAATGCGGCGTTCTACGACAGCTACGCGCGGGCGCTTGCGGCGACGGGCAAACCGGATGAGGCGATTGAGGAGTTTCGCGCCGAAGAGAAGCTGACTGGACCGAAGGCCGACCTTGACGACGCAATCGGCACGGTAGAGGCGCAGCAGGCGCGCTGGGATGAAGCGAAGGCGGCGTTTGAGCGTGCGCTGGCAGAGGATGCGAGCGATCTGTCTGCGCGCATTCACCTGGGCGCGGTGTATCGGCGGCAACACGATGTGACGTCGGCATTGGCTACGCTGGAGCCAGCGGCAAAGACGGATCCGCCGAGGGCCGACGCGCTGCTGGAGTACGGGCGTGCGCTGGCCGATGCGGGACAGGATGATGGCGCCGCGGCTGCCTTCGACGGGGCGCTGAAATTGCAACCCGGAATTGCGGGTGCGGCGGGAGACCTGGCCATGGCGCTGCAGCGGCTCGGCCGCCAGGAAGATGCGATTCCGTGGTTCGAGAAGGCGATTGCCGCCGATCCGAAGAATGCATCGCTTCAGGCGAATCTCGGCCTCGCGATGACGCTCACCGGCAAGGCGAAAGAAGCGCTGCCGGTGCTTGATCGCGCGCAGGCCGCGGACCCCAAGAGCGCGGCGATTCTGAAGGATCGTGGTGTGGCGCATATTCAGTTGTCGGCGTTCGATGAGGCCATTGAGGACTTCAAGGCGGCAATCGCGCTGGATGCGAACGATCCACAGCTTCACTACGATCTCGGGCTGGCATACAAGTTCAAGGACCGCATGGAGGATGCGGTTGTCGAGCTTGCGAAGGCAGGAGAGATGGATCCGCAACTGGAGGATCCGCCGTACACGCTGGGCATTCTTTATATGCAGCTCGGGCGGATGGACGATGCGGTGAAGGAATTGCGTAAGGCTGTTGCGCTGCGGCCGGACAACGGGAATGCGTGGGCAATTCTGGGCAGCACGCTGAAGCAGGCGGAGCGTCTGCCGGAAGCGAAGGAAGCGCTGGAGAAGGCGATTGCGCTGCAGCCGGGCCAGCCCGGGCCGCTGGTGAATCTGGCTGGGGTGCTGGCTGAGATGGCGGCGAAGCTGGGGCCCGATGTCGAAGCGGCAAATGCGGCGGGCGATGCGGCAAAGGCGGAACAGCTCAGGACCCAGATGAAGCAGATGCGAGCGCAGGCCGCAGAGTATCGCAGGCAGGGCGCGGAGCTGAGCCAGGCGGCAGTGAATCGGCAGCGAGCCAATTTCCTGCTGAATGCCGGGAACCAGGCGCTGCTGAAGGGGCAGATTGCCGACGCCATTTCGCGCTACCAGGAGTCGATTGCGGCGGATGGTACGTTTGCCGATCCCCATAAGCAGCTTGCGCTGGCATACGACCGGCAGGGGCGCGCGCAGGATGCATTTGCGGAGCGGACGAAGGCTGCGGAGCTGGCAGGCGGCAAGTGAGGCCCCGCGGAGGAAGCGAGGAGCCGCAACATAAAATGGAGTGGGTGTCCTGCGCAGCCTGTTCGTTGCGCGAAGAGCTGCGACGATCCGTTCCGGGAGATGAGTGCGAATGACCGAATTACCTCACGCGATGCTGCGCGAAATCTTTGAACAACCTGAGGCGATGCGGCGCACCCTGGCGTTGTACGTGGACGGTCATGCGCTGAAGGCGGACGCGTTTGCCCCCATTGGGCGATGGCTTAACGCGCGCGGCGAAGTGCTGATTGCGGCGAGCGGATCGAGCCGCCACGCGGGCCTGGCGGCGGAGATTCTGCTCGAGGATTTGTGCGGCCTCGCAGTAGACGTGGAGTACGCGAGCGAGTGGGGCTGCCGTAGCACGCCGAATCCGCGGCATCCATCGGTGCTGGTGATTTCGCAATCGGGAGAGACGTCAGACACGCTGGCGGCGCTGCGGCTGGCGCGGGCGCAAGGCGAGCAGACACTGGCCATTGCCAACGTGCCCGAGAGCTCGATGCTGCGCGAGGCCAGCGCGGCCATGGGGCTGGCGGCGGGACGCGAACTGGCAATTCCGGCGACCAAGAGCTTCACGTGCCAGCTTACCGCTCTGTATCTGCTGGCTGTTTACCTCGGGGGACGGACGGGAGCGATGGGCGCTGCCGAGACCGTACGCAATCTGAGGGAGCTCGACGCGTTGGCGGGGCAGATCGAGCGGCAGCTTGAGGGATGGCGGGTAGCAGCCGAGCGGCTGGCGAAGAGCTATGCGGATGCCAACACTTTTCTTTACCTGGGGCGCGGCATTCATTACGCGATTGCCCGCGAAGGCGCGCTGAAAATGAAGGAGTCGTCGTATGTGCATGCCGAGGGCTACCCCGCGGGCGAGCTGAAGCATGGGCCGAACGCGCTGGTAAGCGAGAACGTTCCGCTGGTGGCGCTTGCGACAGTGGACCGCGGGCTCGAGGATTCCGTGCTGCGCTACGAGCGGACTCTGCAACTGCTCGAAGACATGAAGAAGCAGGGCGCGCGCGTGATCGCGATTGCGAACCGCGGCGATGAGCGGGTGCGGGGGCTCGCCACCGACACGATTGAAGTGGATGCGGCCGGCGAATATTTACTGCCGATTGCCGAGGTCATTCCCCTGCAGATGTTCAGCTACTACATGGCGCTGGAGCACGGGGTAGATGTGGACCGGCCGCGGAATCTGTCAAAGGCAGTGATCGAGACGTAGGCGATTCGCGTCATTCCCTGTTTCCGAACGACATGTGCCGGCCAGCCCGTGAGGTCTGGCGCCGCGATGCCCGCAGATTCCCGTTCCGCCAACTGCTGCATGGGATACACTTGCCGCTAGCTCACCATCACCTCCCCAGGGAACAGTCCTATGCGCATTGGCCGTCTTCTTGTTGCCGGTACCCTGCTGTTGTGCGCCGTGTGTGCCGCGGCGCAGGCCGGCACGGAAATCTTTGTCCCCCAGGTGGACGGCTGGCGCGTGCATCTGGGTGACGATGCCGCATGGGCCGCCCCGGACTTTAATGATTCCTCCTGGCCTACCGCCAGCCTTGATCCGGCGACATTCCCGCGCGAGCTCATGAGCGGCCGTTGGCGCTGGTACCGCAAGCGCATCCATCTACCCAACCAGCCCGGCGCCATGCAACTCCTGATCAGCAGCCTCAATGGATCCTACGAAGTCTACGTAGAGGGGCGTCTGGTCAGCGCCCCCATCCAGTCTGTCTTTCGCTGGCAAAAGCAGGTTGCCGGCATCTTCCCGCTGGCTGCCGCGGGCCAGGCCGGCGACGACGTGGAAGTAGCCATCCGCTCGCATCTCTACGACCAGGCATACTTCACCTCGAGACCGCCGCTTGTGGGCATCGGCAACTCCGCCGGCGTGACCTCGTTCAAGGTGGCTGAAGACGGCCAGGTGCTCGGCCGAAGGGTTGTGCAGCTTGGAATCAGCTTCGTGCGCGTGCTCGCCGGAGTAATCCTGCTTTCGCTGTTTTGGCTGCAGCGCGGCCGGCGAGAGTACCTGTGGCTGGGGCTCTTCCTTCTCTTCTCCGGCCTCAGCAACTTCACTATTACCGCGCAAGCCTACATTCCGGTTTCCTGGAACGGATTCTTTGGCGATCCCTGCGAATACTGGTTCTTTGCGGCGCAACTGGAATTCGTCTACGCATTCGTGGGGCACAAGCCGCATCTGCCGGTGCGCGGATATCAATGGCTCCTGGTCGCCACGCCCTTCGTGCTTTCGCCGTTGGCGTGGGCGGGCGCGATGAACGCATCCACCTACGACTGGGCGGAAAACGGCATCGTACTGCCTTCCATTGTGATTACGATTTCGATGCTCATTGCGTGGGCCCGGCGCGGGAATCGCGAAGCGGCAGTCTTGATTGGCCCCATGTTGCTGGCCGATCTCGGCTCGTTGCTCGTCGATGCTCAGGGCGCTATCTCCTATGTTGACCCCTCCTTTCCGGGATTTCCCAGGCTGCACCTGGGTCTCGTCACCGTCGACTTCGTAGCGGCCGCCCAGATCCTCTTCCTGCTCGCCATCGGCCTGGTCATCTTCCTGCGTTTCGTGGGGGTCTCGCGCGAGCAGGTGAAAACGCAGTCCGAACTGGAGGCGGCGGGCGCCGTCCAGCAACTCATCATTCCCCACGCGATTCCTTCCATCCCGGGATTCCAGATCGATTCTGTCTATCACCCCGCGCAGCAGGTCGGCGGAGATTTCTTCGAGATCATCCCAATGCCGTACGGCGGCGTTCTGGCCGTGGTGGGCGACGTCTCCGGAAAGGGCATGCCTTCCGCTCTCACGGTGGCGCTCGTCCTCGGCACGTTGCGCACCCTGGCGGAGGTCACATCGAACCCCGCCGAGATTCTCTCCGGCCTGAACCGGCGTCTCGATGGCCGTTCCACGGGGTTCACGACCTGTCTTGTGGTGAGCATCCTTCCGGACGGCGATGCTGTCATGGCCAGCGCCGGACACCTGAACCCCTACATCAGTTCAGCGCACGAGGCTCCGCGGGAGTTGGATGCGTCTCCCGGTCTGCCCCTCGGTCTCGCCGCCAATTCCGACTACGCGAACGTTCCCATGGTTTTTGCTCCGGGCGAAACGATCACGTTCCTCTCCGACGGAGTGGTGGAAGCTCGCGATGCGCAAGGCGAGCTGTTCGGGTTCGATCGGGCGTGCGCGCTGGCGGCGCAGTCGGCGGAGCGGATTGCCGAGGCGGCTGAAGTGTTCGGGCAGGAGGATGACATCACCGTGGTCACGCTGACGCTGACGGGCGCGGCCGTGCCAGCCTAGAGGAGCGCGGGTGAGGACACCCGCGCGACAGCCGGTCTGGAGACCGGCGCTACTTGTGCTTCGCGGGCGTGAGCGTTTCGTTCTTGAGCAGCTTGCCGCCTTCCTGGATGACGTAGAGGCGGTTGACGTCGACGTCTTTGAGCGCATCCACGGCGCCGGAGGGCCAGCGGATTTCTACCAGGTCGACCTTCTTCGCGTCGTTGAGGCCGAAGTGATAGCGGAGGTCGCCGGCGGAGTAGTAGCCGTTCGACGAGCGGACTTCTTCGATTTGAGTCAGGGGCGCGGACGCGCCCGAGGCGTCGGGTTTCGCGGTGAGAACGGGCGAGCCGGTGTGGGCGACGACCTTGATCTTCGCGCCGATTCCTGTGCGGTTCGACTTAACACCCACCAGCCGGATCTTGATCCACGAGCGCTTCTGCGTGGCGGTGTCGGCGTCGCAGCGCAGTAGCTGCGGACCCGCGTTGACGCAGTTGACCAGGGCGTCGAGATCGCCATCGTTGTCGTAATCGCCGATGGCGAAGCCGCGGGCCTTGGCATCGGTTGTGATGCCGGAGCCGCCGTTCAGCGAGAGGTCTTCGAACTGGCCGTTGCGCAAATTCCGGTAGAGGTACTTCCGCTCCGCGTAGGCCGCGTCCACCTCGGTCCCATCCACTTCCGGGTACACATGCCCGTTCGCCACCAGGATGTCGAGCCATCCATCGTTATCCATATCGATGAAGCTCACACCCCATCCGAGCAGCCGCGTATTGACCCCGAGTCCCGCCTGGTAGGTCCTATCGTCGAACGACCCCTCGCCCAGATTCATGTAGAGCGAATCCGTATCTCCGGCAAAGTTTGTCTTCACAATATCGGGCAAGCCGTCGCGGTTATAGTCCCCCACGCTCACGCCCATGCCGGCCTGCGGTTTCCCGTCGGGTGAATACGCCACGCCCGCTTCGATCGCCTGGTCCTTGAATGTGCCGTTCTTCTGATTCACATACAGCGTGGCGCTGGTCGAATCGTTCGCCACATAAATATCGGGCCAGCCGTCGTCGTCCAGGTCCACCGCCGCGCAACTCAGCGCATACGTTCCCAGCGTCCCCCACATGCCGGCCTTCTCGCTCACATCCTCAAATGTGCCGTCGCCTTTGTTGCGATACAGGAGATTTTTTCCGCCATCGAGTCCGGGCGGCCCGCACGCCACGAGGATTCCCTTGTATGTGCAGTTGGCTTCCTCCGGTGTCGGCGTCTTCTTCAGATCCAGATCGATATAGTTCCCCACGAACAAATCCAGATGTCCGTCTTTGTCGTAATCGAGAAACGCGCAACCCGAGTTCCAGCGCAGCCGATCCTGCTCGAGGCCCGCGGCCTTCGTCACATCGGTAAACGTTCCGTTGCCGTTGTTGCGATAGAGCGCGTTCTGCCCGTAGTAGGTCACGAACAAATCGTTCCAGCCGTCGTTGTTGTAGTCGCCCACGCAGCACGCCTGCCCCCAGCCAGTCTTATGCTCCAGGCCCGACCCAAGGGTCACATCGGTAAACGTGCCGTCGCGATTGTTTTTGAAGAGATGGCAGTACGGTTCCTTGCCCTTCGCGAACCCTTCAAGCCGCCAGCCGTTGACGAGAAAGATATCCAGCCAGTCGTCCTGGTCGTAGTCGAAGAACGCGGCGCCGCAGCCAGTCGTCTCCAGCAGGTACTTGTTCTTGTGCTCGCCGCCGAAGAGGGTCTCGACGTTCAGCCGTGCTTCCTTCGCCACGTCGACAAACTGCACGCCCAGAGGAGTACCGGCAACCGGCGAAGCCGCGCCCTTCGGCGCCGGCCGCGCCTCAGCGGCATAGGATTGCCGCGCGCTGCCCTTGGGCTTTTGATCGCCAGGCGCCTGCTGCGCAAACGGCCGCGCCAGTCCAAGCACGTCTTCCAGCGACAACACGAGTGCGGTCCGCGACAGCGACTTCAAAAATCCACGACGGGAAGAAGACAAGGGATTCTCCGGGGCGGTTCGCTGTTCTATTGACGGCGCTCCCGCCTGAAAGGCGAGTATACCGAGCGCCGTGCACGCATCGTCATCCGGATGCGCTTCATGCGACCAGGTGTAATGCAAACCGGACTTCTGCGTCAGCGCATTCGAACGCACCACAGCGTTCAAGGAGGAACTACCCATGAAGAGCGTGATCCTGTTGATCTGCCCCTGCGGACCAGCCTGCGAGTGCGGACCGGTCTGCGTGTGCCCAAAGCGAAGCTAACCACCGTGTTCACTCATCCAACCAGCAAGGGGCGGGGATCCGAGTTCCCGTCCCGCCCCATCCCAATGAAAGAAACGATTCCCAATCCGCTCGTCGATCTGCGGCAGAAGTTCCTCGGATTTCTCGCCCGTCGAGTCGATGACCGCTCTCTCGCCGAAGACATTCTGCAGACGGCATACATGCGCGCCCTCGAGAACTCCGGCAGCCTGCGCGATCAAGAGTCGGCGGTCGCCTGGTTCTATCGCATTCTGCGCAACGCCATCATCGACCACCACCGCCGCCGAACCAGGGAAAGCGCGGCGCTCGACCGATGGGCTCGGGAGCTTGAACGCGAGCCTGCCGCCGAGCCGCTCCTCAAAGACACCGCATGTCAATGCATTGCCGGAGCGCTGGACTCCATCACTCCCGCCTACGCGTCCCTTCTGCGCGCACTGGATCTTGGCGAAGAGAGCCTCACCGCTTACGCCGCAGCCGAGGACATCACCCCGGCAAACGCCGCCGTCCGGGCGCACCGCGCCCGCGCCGCGCTCCGCAAAAAGCTGATCCAATGTTGCGGCACATGCGCCACGCACGGCTGCCTTGACTGCACCTGCGACAGAACGACCCGCGAAAAGCTGCGAAGAACCGCCCCCGGCCTGGCTAGCGGCCAGCGCCTGCGGCCACCGGCTCGGCCGATGCCGAAGCGGGAATCCGCCGTGGCCAGGAAACAATGAAGCGAGCCCCTTCACCGGGCTTTGATTCCACGTCGACGGCGCCTCCATGGCGGGTGACAAGCTGTTTCACCAGCCATAGGCCCATTCCGTTGCCGCCTTCGCCCTTGGTGATCGCCCCAAATTGAAACAGCCGAGCCCGAATCTCGGGCGGAATTCCCTGTCCCTGGTCAACCACGACCACGCGCACCTCCTCCTCCCGCCCTTCCAGGCTGACCGTCACCACGGCGTTTCCTTTGGGAGTGGCCTCGACGGCATTCCGCACCAGATTGAGGAGCACCTGGCGAGTTTCAACGGCGTAGGCGTTCACGGTGCAGTCGCCCTGCGGTTCGATCTTCATTTCCGTGACCCGCTGGCGCAGGGTGGGCCCCAGCAGGAAACGAACGGCTTCAGCCGAGGCGGCCAGGTCGACCGGTCCCGGTTCTGCGGACGTACGAAAGAACCCCAGGGTGGAACGAGTCAGGGTCTCAATGCGCTTCACCTCGCCAGTGGCCTGCCCTACAATTGTGCCCACATCGGGGGGAAGCTCCGGGTTCAACTGCATAAGAAACAGTAAGTTGCCGATGGCGGCGAGGGGGTTGTTGATCTCGTGGCTCACCACCGCGGCCATGCGATTCCACTCCTCCAGCTTGCGCGCGGCCAGCAGGCTTTCCTGCATGCGGGCGCGCTCGTTCTCCGTGTCCTTCAGGCGGCGGGCGTAATCATTGATGGCAAAACCTAGTCTTGATGCCTTTCGCGTAAATTCAATCGCCACATAGGCCGAGAACACTGCGGTGACGACGTTAATCCAGGCGTCGATCCAGAACGCCGGAATCCAGGTGGTGATCACCTCCATCAGATGGGTGCCGCCGCACGCCACGATGAAGATGCCGAAGCCGATCAGGAAAAAGGCCCAGTCGCGCGCCACCGCTCCGCGCGTCTTGCGCGCGAGGTAGAAGAGCATGACGCATAGGGTGAAATAGCTCAGAAAGGTGATGGCGTTGGAGATGGCCATCGTCCAGATCAGAGATGGATCCTGCTTCCAGCACACCGCGTGCGGCATCAGCGATGGAGTCATCGGAAATCGGCCTCGGAAAAGGGAATCGGTCCAGCCGGCGAGAGACGATGAAGGCTCATCGCGCCTGCGCAAGGCAGCACCGACGAGCGAAGCCAAAATGCAAGGTCATGCAGACGGCCGAAACAGGGAGCAAGGGGAAATGCGCGTGTCGCTTCAGCAGCGCCTCACGATTCTTTTATCAGCAGACAATCAATTCGGCAATGACCTGCAAAAACGAAATTGTGGTTCGGGCGAGGCAGCGCATCTTCTGAGACGACGGAATGTGCTGTGGGTAATTCGGCGGGCCAAAAAAAGCGCCCCTCGGTGAGTCCTGCCTGGATGAATCCAGGTCTGGCAAACGGAGGGGCGAGGAGCCGCAATCACAAGAAAATGCGCTTACAGCATGGCTTTGAAGAGCGAAAATCGCGCTACACACCAGTGCTTTCGGCTCATCTTCTGGACCGGAAGCCACTATAGGGGGTTTGCGGTCGAGGAAAAAGGTTGAATCGCGTAGCGTTTGCGCCGAGTTGCCATAAGTTCTTTAGAACTTGCGAAATATAGCATATGGACAAGTAAATTACGTCCACGTATCATACGCGGTACGGTGGATAAAAGGGGCTGCTTCGCGCTGTGCTCGAGCAGAGGAACCATCGCCCCCGAAACAAGGAGAACGCGATGGCTGTTGTGGGGCAGAAGGCCGGTCCCGAGACGATGGAATCAAACATGGTGGCCGACGCCGCTCGCATCCGTGAGCAACTCAACCGGCTCCTGGCCCATCGTCTTTTTGCCAACAGCAAGCGCTATCCGCTGTTGCTTTCCCACGTGGTGGAACAGACTCTGCTGGGGCATGCCGACGAGCTGAAGGAACGCACCATCGGCGTGGAAATCTTCGGCAAGGACCCGAGCTACGATGCCAACTCCGAACCGGTAGTCCGGATCACGGCCAAGGAAGTCCGCAGCCGGCTGAAGCAGTACTATTACGAGTTTGCCGCGCCCGATGAACTGTTGGTCGAGCTGCCGACTGGTTCCTACGTTCCGCTATTCCGCGAGCAGGAACGGCCGGCAGTGCCGGAGGCGCCGGAGACCTTCGCCCTGACGGCAGCGGCCGACACCGCGCCCGTTTTCATCCATCACCCGGCTCCGCCCAGCCGCTGGTGGCGGCTGCGATGGTTCCTCAGCGGCGGGGTCGCACTCCTCGTGGTGCTGGCCGGAACCGCCGGTCTGTTTGCCGGACTCCACTACCACGCGGCTCCGCCGCCCCCTTCGAACACAGACCGTTTCTGGGCCCCGGTGACCGGCAGCGTGAATCCGACTACGTTCTGCCTCGGCGAGCCGGCCAAGAATATCGACGTGGGCGCGATCAACAATTTCGACACGCCGGTGAGCAACTCGCGCCCCGAGCCGCTTTACTTCCGCCTGCACTATTCGGGGAACCTGGCGCTGGCAGACGTGATCACTTTGACTCGCACGGTGGCGGCTCTTGCCTCCCGGCACAAATCGTTCCGGGTGCTGCCGGCGTCGGAAGCGGGCTTCGCGCAACTCCGCGAGGGACCGTTTGTGCTGATTGGAGCCTTCGACAATATCTGGACGTTGCGGGTGACGCAGAAGCTACGTTTTGGCTTCGAATCGAAAGACGGCGTGGCCCTTCTGGTCGACCGCAAGAGCTCGAGCAAGACGACGTGGGCCACGGCGTGGGATCTGCCATATCAGAAGCTCTCGCGCGATTACGCCATCGTCGCGCGCATCCACGACAAGACGACCGGTCAGCCGGTCATTATCGCAGCCGGTATCTCGGAAGAAGGAACAGAAGCGGCGGGCGAGATCCTCTACAACCCGGAGTACCTGGATTCGTTAGTCGCTAAGGCCGGGCGCGATTGGGATCAGAAGAATCTTGAAGCGGTGATCGAAACCCAGGTCATCGAGGGCCATCCCGGCCCGCCAAACATTCTGGCTGTCGAAACCTGGTAATCCGGCTGGCGTCCGCTTCAGATTGTGCCATCGACGCCGCGCCGGATTGCGGAAGCCACGCATCCCGATTTGCGCCTCAGATATCTTCCGGCGATTTCCGAGACAACACAGCGTTGCGAATGCCGGCGTAAGCCGGCCACGCGTCGTTGCGATTTGCGGCACCATGCTGCTGGATTTTCGGTGAAACAGCGCTTGCTCAGGCGTCTTTCTTCGACTTGCTCTTCTGAGCGGCCCAGCGGCGCTTCTGTGCGTCGGCGATGCGCTTTCTTGCCTCGGCGCTCAGCACGCGGGTCTTGCGCGCCTTGCCGGCGGATTTTTTCGCGCTGCGCTTGCTCGACACGGACTTGGTGGACCCGGCAGTTCCCAACAGCCTTCTAGCTTCGGTCAGTCTCGCAATTTCAGAATCGATTTCAGCAAGGATAGCTTCAATAGTCATGCGATCAGCATATAGGATGTTGCCCCAATTGGCCACTTAGAGCCGGTCACTTATCAGCTATGTCGGCACATTTCGTCTGTACCTGCGGGTAGAGCAGGTGCATTCCTCAATATCTGCGCGAAGAGAGACGCTATGACCTCGGTAACCACGACCGGAAATCGCACCGGGATGCAATTACGTGGGTGATTGGTTGCAATCTAACTTCGATCCGCGACTAGATATCCGAGGCTGCGCTCACGGGCCGTACTGCCGAACACAACGGCGTTGTGTTCGGCAGCAGATAGAGCGCGATCAGGCCCCTACAGCGACAGCCGGCCTGCGCCACGCATACAGCGGAAACTGATTCGCAAGCTCATTCACTTCGCGGCGGATGCGATCGAGCACAGCATCGTCGTTGCCATGCTCGAGTACCTGCACGATCCACTTCGCGATCTGCCGCATCTGGGCTTCCTTCATGCCGCGCGTGGTGAGCGCGGGTGTGCCAATGCGAATACCAGAAGGTTTTAACGGCGGATTGGTGTCAAACGGAATCGCATTCTTGTTCACCGTGATTCCAGCCTTGCCCAGCGCGAGCTCGGCTTCAGAGCCCAGCATGCCTTTGGAGAACACATCCACCAGCATCAGGTGATTGTCGGTGCCTCCGGAGATGATGCGGTAGCCCTCGGCCTGCAGCGACTCGGCCAGCACTTTCGCGTTGGCCACGACCTGCGCGGCATAGGTGCGGAATTCGGGACGCAGCACCTCGGCAAAGGCGATCGCCTTGGCGGCGATGATATGCACCAGCGGTCCGCCCTGCTGTCCGGGGAAGACGGCCTTGTCCACGGCCGCGGCAAGATCGCTTCCGCACAAAATGAGTCCGGCGCGCGGCCCGCGCAGCGTCTTATGCGTTGTCGTCGTGGTGATATGTGCATGCGGCACGGGCGACGGGTGCACGTCACCGGCTACGAGCCCTGCGATGTGTGCCATGTCGAAGATATAGACCGCGCCCACCTTGTCGGCAATCTGGCGCATGCGTGCAAAGTCCCACAGGCGCGGATAGGCGCTGCCGCCGCCGATAATGACCTTTGGCCTTTCGCGCTCGGCAATGCTCTCGAGCTCGTCGTAATCGATGGTTTCGGTATCGCGGCGCACGCCGTAAAAGGTGGGGCGATACAGCTTGCCGCTGAAGCTGAGCTTGTGGCCGTGCGTCAGGTGGCCGCCGTGCGCGAGATCGAGGCCGAGGATGGTGTCTCCGGCCTGCAGCACCGCCGCGTAGGCCGAGGCATTGGCCTGCGAGCCCGAGTGCGGCTGCACGTTGGCATGCTCGGCGCCAAAGATCTGCTTCGCGCGATCGCGCGCCAGGTTCTCCACAACGTCAGTGAACTCGCATCCACCGTAATAGCGGCGGCCGGGGTAGCCTTCCGCGTACTTATTGGTGAACACGGAGCCCGCGGCTTCGAGGACCGCTTCGGAGACAAAGTTCTCGCTGGCGATCATCTCCAGCCCTTCGTGCTGGCGCAGCCGTTCGTGTTCGATGGCGGCGGCGATTTCAGGATCGGCTTGAGCGAGCGGGAGCGACATGCGATCGGTCATGCATGCATTCTAGCCGTTTTCCCGGCAAGTACATAAGATTGGATTCCACAACGGCGAATCGCAAGGTCTGCCGCAATAGGCCGACCCGTCTCTGCTATCGTTTCTTCCATGTCACCGGTTACCCGGCACCCGCTCTTCATCATTGTTGCGCTGCTTTCCATGAGCACAATATGCGCCTATGCGCAATCGGCTGTGGATGCCGACCTGCTCGCCAGGGCCAACGCCGGTGACGCGGCGGCCCAGGTGGCCGCGGGCGAGGCGTTCGCCAAAGCGGCAGGGGCCGCGCAGGATTCGGACGAAGCGGCTGAAGACTGGAACAAGGCGGCGGACTTTTATATTAAGGCCGCAGCGCAGAATAACATCGCGGGTGAAATCCACCTGGCTGAAGCTTACAGCTACGGGCGCGGCGTGGCGCGCGACAAGGTGAAGGCGGCAGACTGGTACCGCAAAGCAGCCGACCAGGGCGATGCGGGCGCGCAGGGCACGCTAGGCATGCTTTACACGATGGGACAGGGCGTACCTCAGGACGATGCCGAGGCTTATTTCTGGTTCGATCTTGCCGCATCGGCAGATACCCCGAGCAAAGATCGCTATGTCGCCAGCCGCCAGAACGTAGGCACGCGGATCACGGCGGACCAGCTTTCCGCGATTCAACGCCGCATCAAAAAATGGAAATCCGACCACCCGCGACCCAAGTAACATCCCGCTGGATAGATCGCCAAAATGGCGGCTCTCCGATTCTGTCCCCATCCAGGGCGCCGGAATTGTTTTTCATTGCGCGCGCACTTGCGCAATTGCTATGGTGGAGTCCTTCCCCGGGATTCCCCAGATTCCCATATCTTTTCAGTTATTGGAGATAGGAATGTCCACGACCGTCATGGCCCCGCGGCGGGCCAAGCTTCAGACTGACCGCATCTTTTTCCCCTGTATGTGCCTGCTGATCCTGGTAACGGTGTGGCTCGGCTTCTCCAAGACTTATTACGCGGCAGGGATGGTGCGCGCGCATCTGCCAGCGCCTATCGTCCATGTGCATGCCGCGGCTATGACGTTGTGGCTGCTGACTCTCGTCGTGCAAACCTCGCTGGTTTCCATACGCAAGGTGAAGCTGCACATGGCGTTCGGTTTGTGGGGATTTGCGCTGGCCGTTTGCCTGATCCCCATCGCCTCGGCGGCCGCGGTGAACTCGTTGCGCCGCGATTTCGCGCCTCCCGGATCAGGCCTGTCGCCGCTGACATTCTTCATCGTACCGGTGAGCGCGCTGCTCGGCTTTGCGGTTCTCGCCGCGTGGAGCTACTCGGTGCGCCGCAAGCCCGACCAGCACAAGCGGCTTATCATCCTCGCCACTATCCCATTGCTCGACGCGGCCATTGGACGCTTTCCTTATACGGTCGGCATCGGCGCCAATCCGATGGTGCAATTGCTGATCATCTGCCTGTTTCCGGCGGCGCTGGTGGTCTACGACGTGTATGCGCTGCGCAAAGTGCATCGCGTGACGTGGATCGCATCGCTGATGCTGCTGGTGATGTGGCTGACGCGCATTCCGCTGGGGCAGACGGCGGCATGGCATGCATTTGCGCGCATGATCCACGGATAACTGAATTCAGTTTGCCCAGGACAGGGAAGGGGCTTCGGATATTCTTGCTGTCATGAAGCCCCTCCTGTTTTCTGTTGCTCTTGGCCTCGCGCTGCAAACGCTTACATCAGCCCAGGCGCCGAAAAATGCGGCGCATCCCATCCCCACGATCGTCGACAGAGACCACCACTTCGCGCTGATGGTGGATGGCGCACCGTACCTGATGCTCGGGTTCCAGGCCAATAACTCCTCGGCATGGCCGGCCTATTTTGAAAAGGTATTTCCCGCCGCCGCCATCCTGCACGCCAACACCGTGGAGGCACCCGTCTACTGGGAGCAGGTGGAAGCTACGGCCGGTCATTACGACTTCTCCATCGTCGACGGCATGCTGGCGCAGGCGCGCGCCCATCATGTTCGCATGGTGCTGCTCTGGTTCGGCACATGGAAGAACGGCTCGTCGCACTACACGCCGCAGTGGATCAAGCAGGACCAGGAGAAATATCCGTTTCTCGTCAACCAGCAGGGCAAGACGGTGGACTCGCCCAGCACATACTCGCCGGCGCGGCTCGACGCCGACAAGAAAGGTTTCGCTGCTCTCATGCGCCACCTGCGCACCGCTGACCCGCAGCGCACGGTTGTGATGGTTCAGGTGGAGAATGAAGCCGGCGTGTGGGGCGGCATCCGCGACTACCGACCCGAAGCAGAGAGAGACTTTGCCGGCACGGTGCCGCAGAAGCTGGTCGAAGCGCTGGGGCTGCACCCCGGCACATGGCAGCAGGTCTTCGGCGACTCGGCCGATGAGACCTTTCAGGCATGGTGCATCGCTACATACATCGAGCAGGTGGCCGCGGCGGGCAAGGCCGAGTATCCGCTGCCGCTCTACAT
>Ga0070684_100001089_pt1 | contig 19453 bp, 18 predicted proteins | sample KBSC723LmetaG_FD_65653 | JGI IMG/M metagenome (GOLD analysis project Ga0070684, IMG submission 65653) | Corn rhizosphere microbial communities from Kellogg Biological Station, Michigan, USA - KBS C7.2-3L metaG | ecosystem: Host-associated > Plants > Roots > Rhizosphere ...
GCGACGAAGACGTCGCCGGTCGCCGTGTCAGCGTCGCCGGCCGCCGCGACGAAGACGTCGCCGGCCGCCGTGTCAGCGTCACCGGCCGCCGCTTCAGCAACACCGGCCGCCGCGTCAGCAACACTGGCCGCCGCGTCAGCAACGCCGGCCGCCGCGAAGACGTCAGCATCGCCGACGCGGCTGCAGCGCCGGCCCACCGTGCCGAGCACGTCGGCCAGCCGGTCGGCGAACCCCTCCGCGCCGGCCCCGTCCACCACGACGCGCGCCGGTCCGGGCGGGACGGCGCCGGCGAGGCTGGTCAACACGCTCTCCCAGCGATTACGGGCTTCCATGGGCTCCTCGGTCGCTCAGACGCTAGCCTTTCAGTTGCTTTCCGATCGTACTTGCGAGGTCTAGCGTGAACGGCATGACGATGTTCCGGATTGGTGAGGCGGCCGAATTGCTCGGCGTCAGTGCCGACACGGTACGCCGCTGGGTGGACGCCGGGCGGCTGATCGCGCATCGCGACGAGCAGGGCCACCGGGTGATCGACGGGGTTGACCTGGCCGAGTTCGCGCGATCGCAGGGCAACGAGCCGGACGAGCGGATCGACGAGTCGTCGGCTCGCAACCGGCTGCGGGGCATCGTGACCGCGGTGATCAAGGACACCGTCATGGCCCAGGTCGACATCCAGGCCGGTCCGTTCCGGATCGTGTCGCTGATGAGCCGGGAGGCGGTTGACGAGCTCCACCTGCAGGTCGGCTCGGTCGCGGTGGCCGTCATCAAATCGACCACTGTCGTGGTGGAGAAGCCGCCGGTCCTGGCCGGCGTCAAGGGGAGGTCGCATCTGTGAAGGCCCGGCTGACTCTCATCCTCGCGGCCACGTTGCTGCTCACCGGCTGCGGTAATGGCAATGAAAAGCCGGCTGCGACCCCGGACACCGGCAAGGCCGGCATCAGCGGCAAGGTCATCGTCTTCGCCGCCGCTTCGCTGACCGAGACGTTCGGCCAGATCGGCAAGGACTTCGAGGCGGCCAACCCGGGCACCTCGGTCACGTTCAACTTTGCCGGCAGCTCCGCGCTGGCCGCCCAGATCAACCAGGGCGCCCCGGCCGACGTCTTCGCCTCGGCCGCGCCGGCCAACATGAAGACGGTCACCGACAAGGGCAACGCCGACGGCGACCCCGCAACGTTCGTCAAGAATCAGCTGGTCATCGCCGTGCCGAAGGGCAACCCCAAGGGCATCAAGAGCCTCGCCGACCTCACCAAGCCGGGCGTCAAGGTCGCCCTGTGCGCGGCGCAGGTGCCCTGCGGCGCGGCCGCCAGCAAGGCCCTGACCGCGGCCAACGTCAAGCTCACCCCGGTGACGCTGGAGCAGGACGTCAAGTCCGCGCTGTCCAAGGTGACGCTCGGCTCGGTCGATGCCGCGCTGGTCTACCGCACCGACGCGCACAGCGACGCGAAGGACGTCGACGGCGTCGAGTTCCCGGAGTCGGCCGGCGCGATCAACCAGTACCCGATCGTCGTGCTGAAGGACTCGGCCAACAAGCCGGCGGCCCAGGCGTTCGTCGCGTACGTGCTCTCGGACAAGGGCATGGCCGTGCTCACCGAAGCCGGTTTCCAGTCTCCTTGAGAAGATTCCCGCTACCCCTGCTCGTCCCCGCGGTTGTCGGTCTGGCTTTTCTGGTACTGCCACTGCTCGGGCTCCTGGTCAACGCGCCTTGGGGCACGCTGCCCGAGCGTCTCGTCGAGCCGGGGATCCTCGACGCGCTGCGGCTGTCGCTGGAGTGCGCGACGCTGGCCACCGTGGTGAGCCTGGTGCTGGGCGTGCCGATCGCCTGGCTGCTGGCCCGGGTCGAGTTCCCGGGCCGGCGGCTGGTGCGCGCGCTGGTGACGGTTCCGCTGGTCCTGCCGCCGGTCGTCGGCGGCGTCGCGCTCCTGCTGGTGTTCGGGCGGTTCGGGCTCGTCGGGAAGTACCTCGACCAGGCGTTCGGCTTCACCGTGCCGTTCACCACCACCGGCGTCGTGGTGGCCGAGGCGTTCGTGGCGATGCCGTTCCTCATCATCGCCGTCGAGGGCGCGCTGCGCGGCGCCGACGCCCGCTACGAGGAGGCGGCCGCGACCCTCGGGGCCGGCCGCTGGAGCTCGTTTGTGCACGTGACGCTGCCGCTCGTCGCGCCGGGCGTGGCCGCCGGGGCGGTGCTGTGCTGGGCGCGGGCCCTCGGCGAATTCGGCGCGACGATCACCTTCGCCGGCAACTACCCGGGGCGGACGCAGACGATGCCGCTCGCCGTCTACCTCGCGCTCGAGACCGACCTGGACGCGGCCGTCGTCCTCAGCCTCCTGCTCCTCGTCGTGTCGGTCACGATCCTGGTCAGCCTGCGCGACAAGTGGATCTCGTGAATCTTCTCGACGCCCACTTGATTGTCGACCGCGGGACCTTCCGGCTCGACCTGCCGATCGGCGTGGCCGCCGGCGAGGTCGTGGCGCTCCTCGGCCCGAACGGGGCCGGCAAGACCACGGCCCTGCGGACCTTGGCCGGCCTCCTGCCACTCACGGCCGGACACGTCCGCCTGGCCGATCGTGTACTCGACGAGCCTTCCAACCGTGCACCGGTCCCGCCCGAGCGCCGGTCGATCGGCGTGGTGTTCCAGGACTACCTGCTCTTTCCGCACCTGAGCGCGCTGGACAATGTCGCGTTCGGGCCGCGGCGCCGCGGCGTCCACCGCTCGGCCGCCCGGGCGCAGGCGGCCGACTGGCTGGGCCGCGTCGGGCTGGCCGAGCAGGCCAGGGCGAAGCCCCGGCAACTCTCCGGAGGCCAGGCGCAGCGGGTGGCGTTGGCCCGGGCTCTCGCCGTACAACCGGATCTGCTGCTGCTCGATGAACCGCTGGCCGCGTTGGATGCCCGGACGCGGCTGGAGACGCGCGCCGAGTTGCAGCGCCACCTCGCGGAGCATCCGGGGGCGACGCTGCTCATCACGCACGACCCGCTCGACGCGCTCATGCTGGCCGACCGGCTCGTCATCATCGAGGACGGGCGCGTGGTGCAGGAGGGCGACGCCGGGACGATCGCCGCCGAACCGCGCACCGACTACGTCGCCCGGCTCGTCGGCCTGAACCTCTACCGAGGGCAGGCCGACGAGCACCGCGTGCGGCTGAGCGACGCCTTCGCGATCACGGTCGGCGAGGGTGGTCTCGCCGGCGACGTGTTCGTGGCGTTTGCCCCGAGCGCGGTCGCGCTCTTCCCGACCGAGCCGTCGGGAAGCATGCGCAACGCCTGGCCCGCGGTCATCGCCGGCATTCAGCGCCATGGCGACTACCTGCGGATCCAGTTGACCGGCCCGATCGCCGCGGCGGCCGACGTCACCCCGGCCGCCGCCGCCCACCTGCACCTCGAGCCGGGACGCGAGGTGTGGGCGGCGGTGAAGGCGGCGGAGACGCGGGCGTATCCGGCTTAGGCGAGGACGTCGACGCCCTCTCCATTGCCGGCGGTCTTGGGCAGGGTGGCGGCTTCCTCGGACGCGGCCGTCTCGGTCGAGCCACCGGTGTGGCGCTTCTCGAGCGTCGCCATGATGAACGACCACGGCGGCATGCCGTCGGGGGTGACCTCGCCGGTCGGCGAGATGTAGAAGCCGGTCGAGGTCGCGATCGCCGCGCGGTCCGACGAGCTCATGTCGGGCATCGCCGGGGCCTTGGTGCCGTGGTGTTTGGGCAGCTCCTCGGCCTTGGCTCGCTCGGTGGGGGCGGTGCTGGTAACGCTCTTCTGACTCGCGGCCGCCGACTGCGGGGGTGGTGCAGCGGGACGCAGGCTGGCCGCGGTGGGCTCGACCACTTGGCTCATGCTCGCTCGTTGAATCTGCATCGTGCGCTCCGGGGGGTTGTCCGTTCCATCCGTGGAGCCTCTATCGTGAGGGCCTCGCGACGGTAAGTCACGAGGCCCCGGGGTGCAGTTCAGGTGCACTCGTTCCTAGTGCGGTTTGATCCAGTTGAACGTGTGCTCGACGGCGCGCTGCCAGTTTTCGTACTCCTCGGCGCGCACAGCCGGGTTCATCGCCGGCAACCACTGCGCCGCCCGGTGCCAGTTCTGCCGCAGCGCATCCAGATCACTCCAGTAGCTGGTCGCCAGGCCGGCCGCATACGCGGCTCCCAGCGAAACCGTTTCCGCGGCCATCGGTCGTACGACCGGAACGTCCAGCACGTCGGCGATGAATTGCATCAAGAGATTGTCGGCCGTCATCCCGCCGTCAACCTTCAGCGTCGTCAGGTCCAGGCCCGAGTCGGCGTTCATCGCGTCGACCACCTCGCGCGTCTGCCAGCCGGTCGCTTCGAGGACCGCGCGCGCCAAGTGCCCCTTGGTGATGTATGACGTCAGCCCGACGATCACGCCGCGCGCCTCGCTGCGCCAGTGCGGAGCGAACAGGCCGCTGAACGCCGGCACGATATAGCAGCCGCCGTTGTCGTCGACCGTCCGGGCCAGCGTTTCGATTTCCGGCGCGGTGGCGATCAGTCCGAGCTGGTCGCGGAACCACTGCACCAATGAGCCGGTGATGGCGATCGAGCCTTCCAGCGAGTACACGGGAGGCTCATTGTCGATTTTGTAGCCGACCGTGCTGATCAGTCCATGCGTGGACCGGACGAGTTCGGTGCCGGTGTTGAGCAGCAGGAAACTGCCGGTGCCGTAGGTGCATTTGGCCTCGCCGGGGGTGAAACAGGTCTGGCCGAAGAGCGCGGCCTGCTGGTCGCCGAGCGCGGCCGCGATGCGCACGCTGGGGAACCCGATCGTCGCCCGCCCGTAGACCTCGGCGTTGGAGCGGATCTCGGGCAGGATCTGCGACGGGATGTCGAAGAATGCGAGCAGCTCCGGGTGCCAGTCCAGGGTGTGGATGTCCATCAGCATCGTGCGGCTGGCGTTGGTCACGTCGGTGATGTGAATGCCGCCGCTGGGACCGCCGGTGAGGTTCCAGATCAGCCAGGTCTCCATGGTGCCGAAGAGGACGTCGCCCCGTTCCGCGCGCTCGCGCAGGCCCGGCAGGTTGTCGAGCATCCAGCGGATGCGCGGGCCGGAGAAGTAGGTGGCGAGCGGCAGCCCGCAGCGCTGCTCGATCGCCTTGGCCGCGGGCGCGTCGGCGAGCTGGCGGACCAGATCGTCGGTCCGCGTGTCCTGCCAGTTGATCGCGTGCCCGACCGGGATCCCGGTGCGCCGGTCCCAGAGGACCGTGGTCTCGCGCTGGTTGGCGATGCCGAGCCCGACGATCTGGTCTGGCGTGATGCGCGCCTGCTGGAAGACGCCCGAGGCCAGGCGCAGCGTGTTGCGCCAGATCTCCATCGCGTCGTGCTCGACCCAGCCGGGGCGCGGGTAGTGCTGCTGGTGTTCCATCTGAACCACGGAGACGAGCTGACCGCGGTGGTCGAAGAGGATGCAGCGGGTGGACGTCGTGCCCTGGTCGATCGAGACGACATAGCGGTCCGTCACCGCGGTACCTCCTAACGGCGAGTGGCCCCGAGGTCGCGCGAAACGGCACGGGCCGCCTCACGGACGTGGGCGACGAGCTTGGGGTGGGGGCGGCGTTTGCTGTCGCAGATGCGCTCGACCGGTCCGGAGATGCCGATCGCGCCGACGACCAGGCCGCCGTAGCCGCGGATCGGCGCCGCGAGGCCGGCCTCGCCGATGGTGAGCTCCTCGATCTCCATGGCCCAGCCGGCCTCGCGAACCTCCAGGAGCGCGCGGGCGAGATCCTTCGGCTCGGTCAGGGTCCGGCGGGTGTAGCCCTCGAGGAGGCTCTGCAGGGCCGCACGTGCCGTGGTCGCGTCGTACGCGAGCAGTACCTTGCCGAGCGCCGACGCGTGCAACGGGAGCAGCGCGCCGACGTCGAGGGTCTGCAGGGTGTCGTCGGGTCGGAAGACGTGGTGCACCACGAGCACTTTGCCTTCAAGGATGGTGCCGATGCGCACGGCTTCGCCGCTGCGCGCGGCCAACGGGTCGGCCCAGTTGATGGAGCGCGAGCGCAACTCGTTGACGTCGAGGTAGCTCGTGCCCAGGTGCAGCAGGGCCGCACCGAGCTGGTACTTGCCGCCGTCGTCCTGTTCGACGAAGCCGACGTGTTGCAGCGTCCGGAGAATGCCGTGCGCGGTGCCCTTGGCGAGATCGAGCGAGCGGGCGATCTCGACGATGCCGAGCCGGCCGGGGCTACTGGCCAGCAGCCTCAGCATGGCGGCCGCCCGCTCGATCGACTGCACCATGCCCGGCATGCCGGAGAAGCTACTACCGCCGACGGGTGTTCGACAATGCAGACCGCTGTTCGTTGACGCTTCACACGGGGGCTCCCTACCGTCCATGGCAGTACTGGCCGTCATCGCCCGGGAACCGCGGAGTAACGCGGTTTCACTGGACGCTGTCCTGACTCGTTTGGAGGACGAATGGCGCAACGGCTGAAGATGTCCGGGTTAGTCGGCGAATTGGCCGCCGAGTTCGCCGGAACCATGATCCTCATCCTGTTCGGCGTCGGCGTCGTGGCGCAGGTCGTCGCCGGCGGCTCCGGCCTCGGCGACCACGACAGCATCGCGTGGGCCTGGGGCCTCGGCGTGATGCTCGGCGTCTATGTCGCCGGCCGCATCAGCGGTGCCCACCTCAACCCCGCCGTCACCGTCGCCTTGGCCGCGTTCGCCGGCTTCTCGTGGCGGAAGGTGATCCCGTACTCGCTCGCCCAGACCCTGGGCGCGTTCGTCGCCGCGCTGCTCGTGCGGTGGAACTACACCGAGGTCCTGCACAAGTTCGACCCCGGCCTCACCATCAAGTCCCAGTTCGTGTTCTCCACGCTGCCCGGCAACGGCGCCCTGCCGGTCAGCGAGTGGGGCGCGTTCCGCGACCAGATCATCGGCACCGCGATCCTGCTGTTCATGATCCTGGCGATCGTGGATGTCACCAACACCCCGCCCGGGGCGAACCTCGCGCCGTTCATCATCGGTCTCCTCGTCGTTGGCATCGGCATGGCGTGGGGCACGGACGCCGGCTACGCGATCAACCCGGCCCGTGACTTCGGCCCGCGGCTCGCGTCGTTCATCACCGGGTACGGGGGAGCGATGCGCGACCAGTACGGGAACTTCTATTTCTGGGTCCCGATCGTCGCGCCGATCATCGGTGGTCTGGTGGGTGCGGGTCTGTACAAGGTGCTCGTCGGGCGGTTCCTGCCGGCGGAGACCACCGAGCCTGGCCGCCTGCCCGAAGGCGACCTCGAAGCCGCAGCCGAAGCGGGGAGAACCAATGCCTGATTTTGTCGGTGCCATCGACCAGGGCACAACCAGCACCCGGTTCATGATCTTCGATCACGGGGGCAACGAGGTCGCCCGGGCGCAGCTCGAGCACGAGCAGATCCTGCCCCAGCCCGGCTGGGTCGAACACGACCCGGCCGAGATCTGGCAGCGCACCCAGGAGGTGGTGCAGCAGGGGCTGAAGAACGGCAACCTGTCCGCCGGTGACCTGGCCGCGCTCGGCATCACAAACCAGCGCGAGACCTCGGTCGTCTGGGACAAGAGCACCGGACGTCCGCTGTACAACGCGATCGTGTGGCAGGACACCCGCACCGACCGCATCGCCACCGCCCTCGACCGCGACGGCCGGGGCGACATCATCCGGCGCAAGGCCGGCCTGCCACCGGCGACGTACTTCTCCGGCGGCAAGATTCAGTGGATCCTCGAGAACGTCGACGGGGTCCGCGAAGCGGCCGAGCGCGGCGACGCCGTGTTCGGCAACACCGACACCTGGCTGCTGTGGAACCTGACCGGCGGGACCGACGGCGGCGTGCACGTCACCGACGTCACCAACGCCAGCCGCACCATGCTGATGGACCTCGAGTCGCTCAGCTGGGACGACGAGCTGCTGGGGATGTTCAACATCCCGCGGTCGATGCTGCCCGAGATCCGGCCGTCGTCGGACCCCGGCCAGTACGGCGTGACGCGCAGCAACGGGCCGCTCGGCGGGGAAGTAGCGCTGACCGGTGACCTCGGCGACCAGCAGGCCGCCACGGTCGGGCAGGTCTGCTTCTCGCCCGGCGAGGCCAAGAACACCTACGGCACCGGCAACTTCATGCTGCTGAACACCGGTACGGACCTGGTGCGCTCGAACAACGGGCTGCTCACCACGGTCTGCTACAAGCTCGGTGACAGCGCGGCCGTGTATGCGCTCGAGGGCTCGATCGCGGTCACCGGCTCGGCCGTGCAGTGGCTGCGCGACCAGTTGCACGTCATCGGCTCGGCCGCGGAGAGCGAGTCGCTCGCCGCGCAGGTCGAGGACAACGGCGGGGTGTACTTCGTCCCGGCGTTCTCCGGCCTGTTCGCGCCGTACTGGCGCTCGGACGCGCGCGGCGTCATCGTCGGGCTGTCCCGCTTCAACAACAGCGCACACCTGGCCCGGGCCACGCTCGAGTCGATCTGCTACCAGAGCAAAGACGTGGTCGACGCGATGGCGCAGGACTCCGGCGTGAACCTGGACGTGCTCAAGGTCGACGGCGGTATCACCGCCAACAACCTGTGCATGCAGATGCAGGCGGACATCCTCGGCGTACCGGTCAGCCGCCCGGTCGTCGCGGAGACCACCGCCCTGGGCGCGGCCTACGCGGCCGGCCTCGCGGTCGGCTTCTGGAAGACGACCGATGAACTGCGCGAGAACTGGAACGAGTCGCAGCGCTGGCAGTCGACCTGGAGCGACGAGCAGCGCGCCGACGGCTACGCCAAGTGGAAGAAGGCGGTGGAACGCACACTCGACTGGGTAGATGTCGGGTGAGTAAGGCTCCGGGCCGGGCCCGTACGGGCCCGGCCCGGCTACAGAGTGATAGGAGGCTCGCCTGATGCAGTCGAGCGCACTGTCCCCGGAAAACCGCGACGCGGCGATCGCCGCCCTGGCCAGCGGTAAGGAGCTGGACGTCCTCGTGATCGGCGGCGGGGTGGTCGGCGCAGGATGCGCACTGGACGCGGTGACCCGGGGACTTTCCGTCGGGCTGGTCGAGATGCGTGACTTCGCCAGCGGCACGTCGAGCCGCTCCAGCAAGTTGCTGCACGGCGGCCTGCGCTACTTGGAGATGCTCGACTTCGGGCTGGTCCGTGAGGCGCTCAAGGAGCGCGGGCTGATCATGCAGCAGCTCGCCCCGCACCTCGCTCGGCCGGTCCGCTTCCTGTACCCGTTGAAGCACCGCTACTGGGAGCGGCCGTACGTCGGCTCCGGCGTGCTGCTCTACGACACGATGGCCCTCTCGAGCGGACACTCGCGGGGGCTGCCGCGGCACAAGCACCTGAGCCTCCGGCATGCGCTGCGGGTCTGCCCGGCGCTGCGCCGAGACAGCCTCGTCGGTGCCGTGCAGTACTCCGACGGGCAGATCGACGACGCCCGGCACACGATGTTTCTGGTGCGCACCGCCGCGTCGTACGGCGCACACGTCGCCTCGCGCACGCGCGTCGTCGGCTTCCTCCGCGAGGGCGAGCGGGTGGCCGGCGTCCAGGTCCGCGACCTCGAGCACGACCGCGAGTTCGACATCCGCGCCCGGATGGTCATCAACGCCACCGGCGTGTGGACCGACGAGACCCAGGCGATGCTGCGCGAGCGTGGCCAGTTCAAGGTCCGCGCGTCGAAAGGCATCCACATCGTCGTCCCGCGCGACCGGATCCAGTCGACGACCGGGCTGATCCTGCGGACGGCGAAGAGCGTCCTGTTCGTAATCCCGTGGGGGAGACACTGGATCATCGGGACGACCGACACCGACTGGATGCTCGACAAGGCCCACCCGGCCGCGTCGAGTTCGGACATCGACTACCTGCTGCACGAGGTCAACAAGGTGTTGAACTCGCCGCTGCAGCGGGCCGACGTCGAGGGCGTCTACGCCGGGCTGCGCCCGCTGCTCGAGGGCGAGTCCGAGTCGACCTCCAAGCTGTCCCGCGAGCACGCGGTCGCGAGCCCGTCGCCGGGCCTGGTCGTGGTGGCCGGCGGCAAGTACACCACCTATCGCGTGATGGCCGAGGACGCGGTCGACGCGGCGGTGCACGGCCTCGGCGACAACGTGCCGGCCAGCTGTACCGAGAAGGTGCCGCTGCTCGGCGCCGAAGGCTTCCCAGCGCTGTGGAACCTCCGGCCCACGCTCGCCGCCGAGACCGGGCTGCACGTGGCCCGGATCGAGCACCTGCTCGGCCGCTACGGCAGCCTGATCAACGAGGTCCTCGACCTCGTCAAGGTCGACCCGTCGCTGGGCAAGCCGCTCGACGGGGCCGACGACTACCTGCGCGCCGAGATCGTCTATGCGGCGTCACACGAGGGCGCGCGGCACATCGAGGACGTGATGACCCGCCGGACCCGCATCTCGATCGAGACGTTCGACCGCGGACTGACCGCGCTCCAGCCGGTGGCCGAGTTGATGGGCAAGGTGCTCGGCTGGACCACGGAACAGCTCGAACGCGAGATCAAGCACTACCGGCTGCGCGTCGAGGCCGAGCGGGCCTCGCAGGAGCAGCCGGACGACGAGACCGCCGACGCCACCCGGCTCGGCGCCCCCGAGGTCGTGCCACTAGCTGGATAGGAGCTCCAGGACGAGTTCGCGCGGCAGGCCGTGCGTGTCGTGGAGGTAGAACAGGTCCTGATCGGTGAGTTCGCCGTGTCCACTGCGGGACCGCAGCTTCTCCACGAGCGGCCGGCCGCGCTGGACCAGCCCGCGGAACTTGCGCTCCTCCTCGCCGAGCACGGTTCGGATGAGACCGACCTCTCCGTTGAGGCGGAAATGATGCAGCGTGTGGTCGATGGGGTCGTCGGGAAGATCCGACAGGGTACGACCGGAGTCCAGCCGCCACTGCGACGTGAGCACCCGGCGGATCAGCCGGCGCAACACGTAGCCGTGGCCGGTGTTGGACGGCCGGACGCCCTCGCCGATGACGACCACGCTCGAGCGCAGGTGGTCGATCTGCAGCGGGTCGCCGAGGAAGCGCCACGGCTCGAAGAGATCCGTGTCGTAGACCGACCGCTTGCCCTGCCGGACGCTCACGATCCGCTCCAGGCCCATCCCGGTGTCCACATTGGACTGATCGAGGAGCGTGAGGCTCCCGTCGGGGTGGCGGCGGTTGCGCATCATGACGTGGTTCCAGATCTCGACCCACCGCGAGTTCGTGCTCGGGGTGCCGACCGGCGGGCCGTCGCCGGTCCACACGAAGATCTCCGAGTCCGGCCCGCACGGCCCGGTCGGGCCGTTGGACCACCAGTTGTCCTCCGCGCCGAGGATCTCGACCGGGACGCCGAGCTCCTGCCAGGTGCGTAGGGACTCCTCGTCGCCGTCGAGCACGGTCACGTAGAGCTCGGTCAGGCCGAAGCCGTCGCGGAGCAGCTCGTAGCCCCAGCGCAGCGTCTGGGTCGTGCCGTAGTCGCCGAGCGACCACGAGCCGAGCATCTCGAAGACGGTCAGGTGGGTCGGGTCACCGACCTCGTCGAGGTCGGTGGTGCGTAGGCAGCGCTGGATGCCGACCAGCCGCCGGCCGAGCGGATGGGGTTCGCCCTCGAGGTACGGCGTGAGCGGGTGCATGCCAGAGCTGGTGAACAGCACCGGGTCGCCGGGCGGGCGCAGGAGCCCGCTGTCCGGGACGAGCAGGTGCCCGCGCTCGCGGTAGAAGTCCAGGAAGGTGTCGATGGTCTGCTTCGTGTCCACGGGGATTTGTCCTTTCACGGAGGGTCGCCGGGGCACGAAAAAGCACCGGCGAAGAGAATGCCGGTGCTTCGAGAAGAGAGCAGGTGCGAGCTACCGGCGAGCGATCGAAGCTCGCGCGGTCGCGGTGGTCAGCTGCCGTCGGTCCATAGCACTAAGGGTAACCACGGTGTCGACTAATTTAGTCCCGGTGAGCGAGCGCTGGGACGTGGTGGTGGTCGGGGCCGGGCCGGCCGGGTTGTCGGCGGCCTATGAGGCTTCCCGGCGCGGGGCGCGGACGCTCGTCCTCGAGCGAGCCGAGCATCCCCGGTACAAAACCTGCGGCGGCGGCCTCATCGGGCCCTCGCTCGCGGCGGTCGCCGGGCGGATCGCGGTGCCGGCCGCCGACCGGATCGACCGGCTCACGTTCACCCACGACGGCCGGCGCGAGTTCAGCCGGGCCGCCCGGGAACCGGTCCTGACCATGGTCCGGCGCAGCGAGTTCGACGACGCGCTGCGCAAGGCGGCCGTCGAGGCCGGCGCCGAGGTCCGCCAGCACACGGCGGTCCGTTCGCTCGCTGGTCTGAACGCGGGCGTGATCATCGGGGCCGACGGCTCGGCTGGGATCACCGCGCGGCACGTCGGCGTCCAGTTCGAGCAGGTCGACCTCGGGCTCGAGGTCGAACTGCCGGTGCCGGCGAGCATCCGCGAGCGCTGGCGCGGCCGGGTGCTCATCGACTGGGGACCGCTGCCCGGGTCGTACGCGTGGATCTTTCCGAAGGACGACACGCTGACCGTCGGGGTCATCGCGAGCCGCGGCCAGGGCGGCGCCACGCGGGCCTACCTCAAGGCGTTTCTCGAGCGCTTCGGGCTGGCCGGGATCGAGCCGGAGCACGACTCCGGGCACCTCACGCGGTGCCGCCGCGACGACTCGCCGCTGCGCCGCGACAACGTGATCGTGGCCGGCGACGCGGCCGGGCTGCTCGAGCCGTGGACGCGCGAGGGGATCAGCTTCGCGCTGCGGTCCGGCGCTCTCGCCGGTGCCGCCGCGGCGACCGCCGATCTGGACGGCTACGAACGATCGGTCGAGGCGACCCTGATGCCGGCGATGCGGGCCGGGCGGTTGCTGCTACGCGCCTTCTCCGCGCATCCGGCGCTTTTTCATGGCGTACTGGCGACGCCGCCGGGCTGGCGCGTCTTCCGCCGCTTCTGCACCGGCGAGACGTCGCTCGACCGGGAGGTATCGAAGCTGCCGATGAGAGCAACGCTCAACGTATTGGGCCGCACACGTAGAGCATCTACGAGCCCGGAGCTGTGACACAAATCATCCGTTTGGGCAGGGCTCTCTGCCTTTACGCTCCACCCCCCATTGCCCTTCGAGGCCATACGTTCGCCTGCGCGAGCTCTTTCACGCCGGCGTGACGAAGGCGGGTGGATATTTCATGTGGCAAGGCCGCTTCGCGGTTGCCTCATTGATTGTCGTGGCTCTGCTCGCGAGTCTCTCGATGTGCGCGGTCGGCGGCGGCCGCGAGAATCAGCTTGAGGTCTACTCCTGGTGGACCGGCCCCGGTGAGGAAGAGGGGCTGAACGCCATGGCCAAGGAGTACGAGCGGGAGAACCCGGGCGTCACATTCGTCAACGCCGCCGTCTCCGGCGGGGCCGGCTCCAACGCCAAGGCCATCCTGGCCAGTCGTTTGCTCGCGAACGACCCGCCGGACTCCTACCAGCGCCACGCCGGCCTGGAACTGCTCGACGACGTGCGCTCCGGCAAGGTCCAGGACCTGTCCAGCCTGTACGACCAGCAGCACTGGCGGGACGTCTTCCCCAAGGGCCTGCTGGAGAACCTCACGATCAACGGCAAGGTTTACGCGGTGCCGGTGAACATCCACCGGGCCAACCTCATGTGGTACCTGCCCTCGACGCTCAAGAGCCTCGGGATCGACGCTCCGCCCAAGACGTGGGGCGAGTTCCTGTCGCAGGCCGAGATCATCAAGAGCAAGGGCAAGACGCCGCTCGCGATCGGGCCCGAATGGACGCAGAAGCACCTGCTGGAGACGGTGCTGCTCGGTGAGCTCGGCCCGGACGACTACGAGAAGCTCTTCGCCGGCCAGATCAGCTGGACCTCGCCCGACGTCGAGGCCGCGCTCGGCGTCTACGCCAAGGTGCTGCAGTACACCGACCTCAAGGCGGCCGCCGGCGACTGGCAGCCGCAGCTCGACCGCGTCGTGCAGGGCTCCGCGGTGTACGCGGTGATGGGCGACTGGACCGCCAACTACCTGGAGGGCGTCAAGAAGCTCGCGTACGAGTCCGGCTACAACGTCGTCGCCTCCCGGGACCGACGGCATCTACGACTTCCTCTCCGACTCGTTCACGCTGCCGACCGGGGCCCGCCATCCCGACCTCTCCCGGGACTGGCTGATCGAGTGCGGCTCGACCGAGGGCCAGAACCTGTTCAACCCGCTCAAGGGCTCGATCCCGGCACGGACCGACGCCGACGCCACCATCTACAAGGGCTACCTCTCCTGGGCCCTCGCGCAGTGGCGCAACCCGAAGACCCGCATCGTCGGTTCACTGACGCACGGTGTGGTGGCCAACAACGCGTACAACGCGGAAATCGACTCCGCGCTCGGGCTGTTCGTGCAGCATGCTGACCCGGTACGGTTCGCCGACACTGTCCAAGCGAAGTACCGGGAGACGCAGTGACCGCCACGCACGTCCCCCGGCACGCCCAGGCGCCGACGCGGCCGGTCTACACACCTCCGCCGCCGCCGAAACGGCGCAAGCGGCACGGCCCCCGCTGGCTTCCCGGGCTGCTGCTCGTGTCGCCGTCGCTGATCCTGATCGGCATCTTCGTCTACGGGTTCCTGGGCTGGAACGTCCGCGTCTCGTTCACCAACTGGCGGGGCCTCTCGCCGTCGTACCACTCGGTCGGCTTCGACAACTACGTCAACCTGTTCAAGGACGACCGCTTCCGCGGCGACATCCGCAACCTGATCGTGTTCACCGTGGTGTTCGTGGCCGGCTCGATGGTCCTCGGGTTCGTCATGGCGATGCTGCTCGACAAGGGCGTGCGTGGCGAGGGCTTCTTCCGCGGCGTGTACCTCTTCCCGATGGCCATCTCGTTCATCGCGACCGCGATCATCTGGCGCTGGCTGCTGGACAACGGCTCCGGGGCGGACACGGCCGGGCTCAATAAGCTCTTTTCCGACGTCGGGCTCGGCTTCCTGCGCAGCGACTGGCACAAGTCCGACTCGATCTTCGCGATCGCCGCGGTCGCGCTACCGGCCGGCTGGGCGCTGTCCGGCTACGTCATGGCGCTCTTCCTGGCCGGCATGCGCAGCGTGCCGGAGACTCTGCGCGAGTCGGCGCGCCTCGACGGCGCCAGCGAGCTGCAGGTCTTCTGGTACGTGGTCCGCCCGATGCTGCGGCCGATCACGTTCAGCGTGGTGCTGATCATGCTGCACATTTCGCTGAAGACCTTCGACCTGCTGTACGCGATCGACCAGGGCAACCTGCGCATCGACACACCGTCGCTCTACATGTGGTTCACCACATTCGACGGCGGCTTCTACGACCGCGGCGCGACCATCGCAACCGTCCTGCTGCTCGGGGTGGCGCTGGTCGTCGGCCCGTACGTCTGGTACTCGCTGCGGACGGAGAAGCGCTGATGACTGTCGCCGCTCCGCCCGCCGAAGGTGTGCGCACCGGCTCACCGTGGGGGACCGTCGCTCGCTACTTCGTGTTGTGCGCGTTAGCCGCGTTCTTCCTCATGCCCGTCTATGTCCTCGTGGTCACCTCGTTCAAGAACCCGAGCGACGTCAGCGCAACGCACATCTGGGACCTGCCGACCAGCCTGTCGCTCAGCAACTTCAGCGCGGTCTGGCCCAAGCTGTCCTCCGGCTTTCGCAACAGCCTGGCCCTGTCGATCCCGGCCAGCCTGATCTCGTCGCTGCTCGGCTGCGCCAACGGGTTCGTGCTGTCGAAGATCCGGTTCCCGCACGCGAACATCGTGTTCCCGTTGATCCTGTTCGGCATCTTCGTCCCGTACCAGGCGGTGATCATCCCGGTCTCGCAGACCATGACCACGGTCGGCCTGCGCGGCGGCGGCGACCCGACCGGCGGGCTGTTCGGCCTGCTGCTGATCCACATCATCTACGGCCTGCCGATCACGACGCTGATCTTCCGCAACCACTTCGTCGGGCTGCCGAACACGCTCCTCGAGTCGGCCCGGCTGGACGGCGCCGGAACCTTCCGCTCGTTTGTTGATCTGGCCGTGCCGCTTGCCCGCCCGGCGTTCGCCGTCTCGATCATCTGGCAGTTCACGTCGTCGTGGAACGACTTCATGTTCGGCGCGATGATGACCGGCCGGGACTCGTGGCCGGTGACGATCGCCCTGAACAACATCGCCGGCGGCCAGGCGGTGCCGTTCGGCCAGGCGATGGCCGGGGCGCTGCTGGTGAGCCTGCCGACGCTGGCGATCTACGTCCTGCTCGGGCGGTTCTTCATGCGCGGCCTGCTGACCGGCGCCCTGCAGTACTGACCCGTCGTCCACGAAGATGAGTGACCGGGTGCCTACGGTTGCCTTAACTGTTCGTTAGGGCTGGGACAGCCTGGCCCTAGCCCACCTCCAGACACGCTGGTGACAGGCGCTCCGAACGGGCGCCAGCCAACTGGAGGAGAATGACATGCGCAAGATTGTGGTGGTCGGCGCGGCGGCGATCCTGAGCCTCGGCGTGGGCGGCACCGCGCTCGCCGCGAGCAACGGGTTCGACAACAGTGGCGTCAGCGTCCGGCCCGCGAGCACCATCAGCCCATCGCACGACGTCGGGGACGACCATGGCGGGGACCGGCCGCGTGGGGTCACCGACGACGGTGCGACCCACGACGCCAACGACGATCACGGCGGCGACCGGCCGCGCGGGGTCAACGACGACGGTGTCAACCATGACGCCAACGACGACCACGGCGGCAACCGAGCCGACGATCAAGGTGACAACCGCGGCCCGGGCAGCGCCAACAGCGGCAACGGCCACGGTGGCCACGGTGGCCACGACGACGGGGCCGGGCACGACGCCGGCGACGACCACGGCGGCCGCTGACCGGCATGGCTCTGGGGGCAGTGCCCTGCATTGTCCCCAGAGCCGGGCACTGCCCCGAGCCGAAGTAGTGCCCTAGGTCATGCCACGACGTATATCTTCTGTATGGCAGACTAAATGCCATGGATTACGGCCACGAGCTGCTCTTCGGCTCGTTCATCACTCCCTCGGCCGACCGGGTCGCCGAGATCCTCTCGCTGGCCCAGATCAGCGACCGGGTCGGGCTCGACCTCGTCAGCGTGCAGGACCACCCGTACCAGCCGCGGTTCCTCGACACGTGGACCTTGCTGTCCGTGATCGCCGCGCAGACCGAGCGCGTCCGGGTCATGCCCAACGTCGCCAACCTCCCGCTGCGCCCGCCGGCCGTCCTCGCCCGCAGCGTCGCCACGCTTGACCTTCTCAGTGGCGGCCGAGCCGAGCTCGGGCTGGGCGCCGGAGCGTTCTGGACGGCGATCGGCGCCATCGGCGGACCGCACCGGACGGGCGCCGAGAGCATCGAGGCCCTCGAGGAGGGCATCCAGATCATCCGGGCGATGTGGCAGGCGGGCGGCCCGTCGGTACGGCTCAAGGGCCAGCACTACCAGCTCTCCGGGGCCAAGCCGGGTCCGGCCCCCGCGCACGACGTCAGCATCTGGATCGGCGCATACAAGCCGAAGATGCTCCGGCTCACCGCCCGGCTGGGCGACGGTTGGCTGCCCAGTCTCGGGTACGCCGGACTCGAGGAAATCCCGGCCATGAACGAGGCGATCGACGAGGCGGCGAACGAGGCCGGCCGGTCGCCCGGGGACATCCGGCGGCTCTACAACATCAATGGGGTCTTCGGCACCGGCGCCGGCTTCCTGCAGGGACCGGCCAAGGCGTGGGCCGAGCAGCTCGCCGAGCTGACCCTGACGCAGGGGATGAGCGCCTACATCCTCGGCAGCGACGACCCCGACGACCTGGCCCGATTCGGGCTCGAGGTGGCGCCGGCCGTCCGGGAGCTCGTGGCCCGGGAGCGCAAGAACCCGGCGCCGCCTCTCGCACCACCACAGGGCTTGGCCGTGCCGACGCCCGATGACGGCGGACGGCTGAGCGCCACCCAGCTGTGGGACGACGCCACCCGCCCCACCGGCCCGGCCCGCGACCCCGACCGCGTGTACACGGCCCGTGAGCAGGCGACCTCCCAGCATCTGGTCGACGTCCACGATCACCTGCGCCGGGAGCTGGCCGAGATCCGCGAACTCGTCGACCAGGTCGCCGCCGGCACCAAGGGGATCGCCAGGGCCCGGTCCCAGCTCAACGAGATGACCATGCGGCAGAACAACTGGACGCTCGGCACGTACTGCGAGTCGTACTGCCGGGTCGTAGCCACCCACCACACCATCGAGGACCAGAGCGTCTTCCCGCACCTGCGCCGCCAGGACCCGCGGCTGGCTCCGGTGCTCGACCGGCTGCAGGAGGAGCACCACCTCATCCACGACGTGCTCGACCGCGTCGACCGGGCCCTGGTCGCGCTGGTCAGCCAACCCGACGGCCTGAAGGACCTGCGGGCCGCCGTCGACCAGCTGACCGATTCGCTGCTGTCGCATCTGTCATACGAGGAGCGCGAGCTGATCGAACCCCTGGCGAGGCACAGCTTCTACTGACGGAGTTAGGGTCGAGGTTGATTGCCAGTGACGTGAGGAGTTTTGCGGTGAGCACACCAGACGCCGGCGCGGCCGGCACCATCGACGTCGGCGGCGACCTCACGGTCAATCGCCTCGGCTTCGGGGCCATGCGGATCACCGGAACCGGCATCTGGGGCGACCCGCCGGACCGCGAAGAGGCCAAAGCCGTGCTCCGCCGGGCCGTCGAGCTCGGCGTGAACTTCATCGACACCGCCGACTCGTACGGGCCGGACATCAGCGAGGAACTGCTCGGTGAGGCGCTCGCGCCGTACCCGGATGATCTCGTGATCGCCACCAAGGCCGGTCTGCTGCGGCCCGAGGCGTATCAGTGGAATCCGGACGGGCGACCCGAGCACATCAAGGAGGCGTGCGAGGGCAGCCTGCGCCGGCTCAAGCTCGACCAGATCCCGCTCTACCAGTTTCACCGCATCGACCCGCAGGTGCCGCTCGAGGACTCGATCGGCGCCTTCGTCGAGCTGAAAGAGCAGGGCAAGGTCCGCCACATCGGAGTGTCCAACTTCACCGAGGAGGAGTTGCGCCGGGCGCAGGCGATCACCCCGATCGTGTCGCTGCAAAACCGCTACAACCTGTCCGACCGCGGCTCGGAGTCGCTGGTCGACCTGTGTGAGCAGGAGCAGATGACGTTCCTGCCGTGGGCGCCGATCCAGGACCACCTGGACAGCGGCCAGGTCAAGCAGATCGCCGACAACCACGGCGCGACGCCTTTCCAGATCGTGCTCGCCTGGCTGCTGGCCCGTTCGCCGTCGATGCTGCCCATCCCGGGCACCGGCTCGGTCAAGCACCTCGAGGAGAACATCGCCGCGGCGAGCATCAAGCTCACCCCGGCCGAGATCAGCCTGCTGACCACAGGCCAAGAATGAGCGATGCTGCGCGCCGTCGGGCGTCTGGACTGACGCGACGCGCCAACGAAGCCGGTGCGTGGCGCGGAGGGAAGACGGCCGGTAAAGGGGCGCTGCATCGCGACCAGGGGGTTCAAGAGAGCGATGCTGCGCGCCGTCGGGCGTCTGGACTGACGCGACGCGCCAACGAAGCCGGTGCGTGGCGCGGAGGGAAGACGGCCGGTA
>Ga0070684_100001091_pt1 | contig 19447 bp, 9 predicted proteins | sample KBSC723LmetaG_FD_65653 | JGI IMG/M metagenome (GOLD analysis project Ga0070684, IMG submission 65653) | Corn rhizosphere microbial communities from Kellogg Biological Station, Michigan, USA - KBS C7.2-3L metaG | ecosystem: Host-associated > Plants > Roots > Rhizosphere ...
CCCGCAGGCTGACAAATGTAAATGTCGTCAAATCCGTCGCCATCGAAGTCTCCTACCGCGACACCGTTGTTGCCATACACGTCAACCCCGATGGCGCCGTCCAACACCGTGCGCCAATAATCGGAGCCTTGCATCAACTGCGACCGATAGGAATCGACTTTGGCGAATGCGGTTGCTGTGACGTCGGCAAAGGCATTGCCCTGCACAACCGCGCTTTTTTCTTCGCTGAAATGCCACAGCCTCGCGGCCCACTGCTGCGAATCGTTGTTGGACCACTCCGTATGCCATGAGCCAACGCGCTCTTCCTTCGTGTCAGCGGCGGTCGTCATCACCAGGTCGTAGCGGATATCGGCTCGAAGGGTGAGCGGATACTTAGCGATGAGTTCGATCCCGTAGACCTCGAATTCAGCCGTTTGAATGGACGATGCCGGCATCAGCCATTCGCGGATGCCCTGCACGAATTGCGCTCTTGTGCGTTGCGATGCTGGAGTAAAGCCGCGGCGAAAGGAGTTGACCCCAAAGCCAGTGCGCACCGGTTCTATTGTGGCCGTATTCGCCAGTGAAGCGTCGATTTGCGGCTCAATGAAAATAGAAATTGCAGTTAGGTTTTCAAGGGATCGCTCGATCGCCTCGCCCCAATTGTTCAGCAGCGCCTCGATTTCGCTTGCGTATTTTTCAAGCGGGTAATCGTCCGATCCTGGCGGCACCAGGCGAAAAATGTCACTCAAGGGAGATTGCGAAGGGTAATGAGGGGAAAATCGCTCGTCGGCCAAGGAGAAACCGCCGTGCGCGCCGTCGCGAGATTCGGTGAATGCAAGCCCCAAAATCGGAGCCGGCCGCAGGAGCAGTGGGGCGCAACTTAGGCCCTTTAGAACCTCTCTGCGTGATACGCGACGTACAGGTGTTTTTTTTGGGGGCATCATGGATTGAAGAACATTAGAGCAATCTGATGGTGGCGTGGCAAGTTCGGATGCGCTTCGATCACGTCAAAAGGCATTTCATTCGGGCTCAACAAAAACTCCAATTTGTCATGAGTTCTGTAATGCTAGGTAAACCGAATGATGCGTTTCATTTAGATCGCATTTTTTCTTCCCGAGAAGGGCCGCTTGGAGTCGCTTTGCTTGATGAGGCTACCTGACGTGAAATGCCTTTCTACAACTTTTGATTGACAAACGGTTTACGAATCGGGTAACTTCCGACGCTAGATTGAAACCGTTTACAGAACGGTCACTGTTTTTACTTCCCCCGGCCCCTGCACAACCCGCTTTACCCATACGAGAAGTGACGCAAACGGAAAGACTGCATCGGAGGTCTCTCATGGGTTCGAATGGCTATAAGCCCCATTTTGTCAGAGCAGTTTGGTGCGCGGTTCTTGCATGCTTTTGCATGTTCTTCGTCCAAAGTCGAAATGCGTCCGCGCAGGTCGATGAGGGATCGATTACCGGTACGGTTCAGGATCAGAGTGGCGCGGTAGTTCCAAATGCCGACGTGACCCTGCTGAACATCGACCAGGGAATCACGATCCAGAGGAAGACAGGCCCAAACGGCGGTTACACATTTTCGCCGGTGCGGATCGGCCACTACACCATCACTGTGTCGGCGGCGGGGTTTGCGAAAACGACGCAGAAGAACCTCACCGTCCAAGTCGCGCAGGTGCTTCAGGTGAACGTGTCGCTGAAGCCTGGCGGCGCTACCGAGACGGTGGAAGTGAATGAGGCGCCACCTCTTCTGCAGACTGAGGAGGCCTCGGTCGGACAGGTCATCGGCACGGCTGAGGTGAACAATCTTCCGCTGAATGGGCGCAATTTTACGTTTCTTGCGCAGCTCGGGGCAGGCATGCAGACGCCCCAGGCCGACACGCGCGGAAACGCTCAGAGCGGCGCCTTCTCTGCGAACGGGCTTCGTCCCTCGCAGAACAACTACCTGATCGACGGCATTGATAACAATTCCAATAACGTCGATTTTCTGAACGGCACAAATTACGTGATTCTGCCTCCGGTGGATGCCATTCAGGAATTCAAAGTGCAGACCGCAGACTTCAGCGCCGAACTCGGCCGTTCGGCCGGCGCGGTTCTGAATGCCACCATCAAGTCGGGCACGAACAGCGTACATGGCGCTTTGTGGGAGTTCTTCCGCAACGACAAACTCGACGCCGCCGACTACTTCGAAAACAATACCGGCCAGCCAAGAGGCAAACTTCGCCAGAATCAGTTTGGGGCGAGCTTTGGCGGCCCGATCATCCGGAACAAAGTTTTCATCTTCGGCGATTTCGAAGGATTCCGCCGGGTGCAGGGCACGCCTGAGAACGGGAATGTTCCGACCAAACTGATGCGCGACAGTGGCTACACGGACCTGAGCGATGTTCTGGGCTTCAACTCAGGTTCGCGGACCGATGGTCTTGGACGATCCATTCCGGCAGGTACCATCCTGGATCCAGCTACAACCCGCTTTGTAGCCGCGGGCGGGACCGATCCGGTATCCGGCCTGAAGAACACGACCAGCGGCGATATTTACGTCCGGGATCCGTTTGGCACCTGCGGACCCGGCACCAAGACGTTTACCGCCGCGGGCTGCAACTTGAACCACCTTCCCGCCAATCGCATCGACCCCAATGCGGTCGCGATCCTGAATCTGTTCCCCGCGCCGAACTCCGGCATACAGACGTTCAGTGCCAGTCCCGCGCTTTTCGAGCACCGGAACCAGTTCGACGTGCGCGGCGACGTGAACCCGAGCGATAAGGATCAAATCTTCGGCCGGTACAGTTTCGCCGACGATCCCATTTTTATCCCGGGCATCTTCGGCGGCATCGCGGATGGCGGCTCGTTCGACCAGGGGCTACAGAGCGCCAAGTCGCATCAGATGGTGGCGGGGTATACGCACGTCTTCTCGCCCAATGTGGTGAACCAGGTGCGCGCCGGGTTCGCCCACCTGCACTCAACCCGCTTCGGGCCCGAAGCTACGCAGTCCGGAATTCCGCAGAAGTTCGGGATTCAGGGGATTCCGCAGCCGCCGACAGACGGCCCGGAGAATGGCGGCCTGCCGGCATTCGGCATCGGTGGCCTGCAGCAACTCGGAAGCAACGCCTTCCTGCCTTCTGACGAAGTCACGCAGACGCTCCAGGTGAGCGACGACTTCACCCGAATTTATGGAAAGCACAGCTTCAAGATGGGAATCGAGTACCAGAGCGTGAAGTTCTCCACGTTGCAGCCTGCCTGGTCGCACGGGCAGTTCAACTACGGCGGTGGCTTCACCGACATTCCCAATCAGTCAACCACCACGGGTGGCGTTGCGCAGTTTGTGCTGCCCCCGACAGCAGCGCCGGCGACGATCAATGGCAATCCGAATCCGAACGGGTTCAGTTACTCGGGCGGGTCTGACGGCGTGTTTGCTTCCAACATTGCCACCACCCACGATCAAAGGATGTACTTCGCCACATACTTCCAGGATGACTGGAAGATGACCTCAAAGCTCACGCTCAACCTTGGCTTGCGCTGGGACTACTTCGGTCCCATCAAGGAGGTCGGCGGGGCGCAAGCGAACTTTGTTCCCTATCCAGTTCCGGGCAAAAACATTGGAGCTCCTACGTTCATCGTCCCGGCGAGCGGTAGTTCCCCTCGTGCTCTCTCTAACAACACGACCTGTCTGGCTGGAGGCATCTCCGATTGCTGGGGTTTCACCGACCTGCTAGCGGCGGACGGCATCAACCTTATGGTGACCGACAGATACGGCAAGGGACTGGTGAACACCCAGAAGGATAACCTGGCTCCCCGTGTTGGCTTCGCTTACGAGGTAACTCGCAAGTGGGTGGTGCGCGGTGGTTTCGGGCTGTTCTTCAACTCGTTTGAAAACCAGGGATATTCTCCAAACATCGGGGAGAATTACCCGTTCGTGTACAACCTGTCGTACTTCAATGGCAAGGTTCGTCCGGGCGATCCCAGTGTCTCGTCTCAGGTGTCGCCTATCAGCTTCAGCTCGCCGTTTGGCCACTGCGGTACCGCCGGAGGCGATCCGTCCAGTGGGCATGGCACGGCGAACTTCGAATCTGGTTTCTCGTGCATTCCACTTGCCGCCTCGGCCGTGGATGCGCGAGGAGTAGGGTTGGAAGGAATGCAGTTCGACTACCAGACACCGCGTACGTATAGTGCCAACCTCACCCTTCAGTACTCGATCACACCGTCTCTGGCAGCGCAGGCCGCCTACGTGTATACCCACGCAGCGGATCTGCAATCTAACGTAGGCAACCAGAATGTGACGCAGATTCTTCCGGCCGGTATCAGCACCACAAGTTGTGGCGCGCCGTGGGCGGTGTTTCCGGCCGCCGTGGGAGGAGGACCCGGAGCAGCCGGCAGTTGCGTGCCCTTCCCCGACTTCGGAAACGGTTCTTTTGGCGCGACCTTCGGCCAGAGTACATACCACTCGCTGCAGACGAAGCTGGAGGATCAGTTCTCGAACGGGTTGACTTTCCTGCTCACTTATACGTGGTCGAAGACATTGTCGGATGCCGGGGATCTGTTGAATGGCGGTTCAATCAGCGGATTCCGGGCCCTCGCCATTCCGGGGCTGGGCCCGATGTTCGACTGGGGTCCGGCAGACTTTGATGTTCGCAACGTAGTGCATTTCAGCGGCGGATACCAATTGCCGTTCGGCAAAGGCATGCGCTACATGAACCGGGGCGGTATTGCGAATGCCGTACTGGGCGGATGGGCCACGAACTGGATTGTGACCGCTCAAGGTGGACAACCTCTCAATTTCGGGTGTCCAACAGGGACCGCTTCCGGGTCCGGATGCGTTTCTGTACTGGTGCCCGGTCAAAGCCAGCAGCGCGGTATCAAATCTCATGTTCTCCCGGGGGACACGAACGCGCGTCCATTCTGGTTGAATAACCCTGAGGCATTCAATCAGCCGTGCCAGTTGGGCGGTTCGGCGCCTGGCAACGTTGGGCCTATTCCAGGTTCCCCGAAGGGTTTTTACGGAGATGGCAAACCGTATACTTGCATTCCTCTGAACGGAGCGGCGGCGCTTGGTTCCAAGCCGGGTAACACGGTTGGTCCCGGCATCCACCGAATGGATTTCTCGACGTTCAAGAAATTCCAGTTCACGGAGCGCTACTACGCCGAGTTCCGCGCCGAGTTCTTCAACATTCTCAACCATCCGAACTTCAACGCGCCCAATTTCGGCGGAAACGGCGTGGTGGCCATCGGCGGTTCGGGCAACTGGACTGACCCGCACTTCGGTGAAGTGGGTTCGACGCGATTCAATCCATACGATCCGCGTGAAATCCAATTTGCCCTGAAGCTGTACTACTAGGCTAAGATGAGGACGCCCCGGTTCGGATGCGGCAGTTCCGAACCGGGGCGTTTTCAGCTTTTCAGCACGCCGCTCACGCGGAGGGGAATGTGAGCATCAGGTTCCGGGTTTGCATGCTGCTCCCCGCCTTTACGGCGGCGGCAATTTGCTTTGCCGGAGAGAATACTCAGCGGGAGAAGCTCGATCAGCAGTATCAGTCTGCGGTCGCTGACTATCAATCGGGCCATTACGCTCAGGCCGCTGCGCGTCTCGAACCCCTCCTTCTCTACGCCGCGAATAGTTTTGAGATCCATGAACTTCTCGGCATGGTCTATGCGTCCCTTCCCGACGGCGAAAAAGCAATCGAACATTTGAAGGCAGCGGTCCAAATCAAGCCGGAATCCGGAGAAGCACGAACCAATCTTGGCGCGACTCTGCTCCGTTTTGGCCAGGCCGACCCTGCCGGGGAGCAGTTCCGGAAAGCCGTCGATCTGGAACCAGAGAGCTACGATGCAAATCACAATCTGGGCGAGTTCTATATCCAGATGGGGAAGGTGCCTGACGCCCAGCCGTTGCTGCAGGAAGCCTACAAACTCAACCCGACGGCATACGACAATGCCTACGATCTTGCCATGGCCGATTTCATGCTTGGCAGGTTGGAGGCAGCTCGGGCAGTTGTCCAAAGTGTGCTTCCGCGGAACAACACCGGGGAATTGCACAATCTACTTGGCCAGATCGATGAAAAGGACGGCAAGTTCGTGGCGGCTGCAAATGATTTCGAGGCTGCTGCGCATATCGAGCCGAGTGAAGAGAACCTCTTTGCATGGGGCAGTGAGATGCTGCTACATCGAACGTATGAGCCCGCCATTGCAATTTTCCAGAATGCCGCAGATCGGTATCCGAAATCGCCGCGAATTCTGATAGGCCTGGGGCTGGCGCTGTATTCGAGAGGCATTTACGACAAGGCGGTGAACGCGTTCCTTGCGGCTGCCGACCTGAACCCGACCGATGCGCGCTGCTATTTGTTTCTTTCCAAGGCCTACAACAGTTCTCCCCTGCAGGCTGACGAGGTGGTTGAGCACTTCAAACGGTATGCCGAGCTCGAGCCGAACAATGCGCTGGCTCAGTACTATTACGCGGTGAGCCTGTGGAAGGGCAAGCGAACGGAAAATTCCAATGTGGATCCCAGCTCCGTGGAAGCTTTACTCAAGCGGGCCATTGCTCTCGATGATTCACTTGCTGAAGCACATTTGCAGCTTGGCAATTTCTATGCTGACCAGCGTGAATACGAGAAGTCAATTCCCGAATATCGGCGCGCAATCGACCTCGATGGGAATTTAGCCGATGCCCACTACAGGCTGGGAACCGACCTGGTGCACATGGGACAGAAGGAAGAAGCACAGGCAGAGTTTGCTACATACCAGAAGCTTCGCGCCGAACATTTGGCTGAGGTGCAGAAGGAACACGAGGAAGTCAGGCAGTTTGTCTATTCCGCGCAAGCGGTGAACACGGAAAGGCCATGATGCCGCACTCTTTGTCTTCGCGTGAGGTTGCCCGACGGGTAAGCTGCAGTCGAAGGGATTTTCTGCGCGGTGCGGCGGGGTTGGCTCTGGGCAGTGCCATCAGCCAGGCTAGCCCGCTGCTTCGAGCGGAATCGATCCGAAAGAAGCGCAAAGTCGTCGTGGTCACGTTTGGCGGCGGCGCACGCGACCAGGAAACATTTGCGCCGGAAGGCCAGGAAAACATCCCCCGCATGCTGAACGAACTGGCTCCGCAATCAAGTTTCTTCACCCATGTATCAAACGAAGGAATTCTGGGCCACTACGTGGCGACAGCCAGTTTGGCCACCGGTGTTTACGAGACTCTGAATAACTTCGCCGCCGTTGCCCCCGAGCATCCGACAATATTTGAATACTTCCGAAAAGACCTCAGGAGGCCATCCTCCGACGCATGGGTGGTGGCACCCAGCAACGGGTTCAACCGCATTGGGGAAAGCCAAGTGCGCGGGTTCGGTCCCGGTCTAGGGGCGCGGGTAATTCTGCCCAAACGTTTGCTGGGCCTGGCGAACTCCGGTGGAACAGCAGATTATGATCACCTGCTGCACGACAATTACGAGACGCCTCTTTACACACCAGTCCTGGCCGGCGGCGAAGTGGAATTGCAACAACTGGAGAGCATACTAAAGTTCTCGGTGGACGACTTTGCATCGCACGCGCGCACCCTTTCGAGTCCGGATGAACTGTCGCTCTACATTGCCAAGCGCCTGATGCGGGAGGAGGCACCTAGCCTGCTTTGGATCACAATGCATGACATTGACGTGGCGCACTCCGGGGCGTATTCGCTTTACATCGAAGGTATCCGTCGCACCGACCGATTATGCGCGGAGTTGTGGAAAGCGATCGAAACAGAACCGGAATACGCCGGGAATACCACGATGTTCGTGCTTCCCGATTTCGGACGGGATTCTGATCTCGATGCCGGTGGCAATGGTTTTCAGCACCATCGAACTGGAGATGCGGCCAGCCGAACCACCTGGATGATGGTGCTGGGCGCGGGAGTAAGGCATGGTGTGGTGTATAACGACCCGGTGCAATCGATCGATCTAGTGCCCACAATTGGCGGCATGCTGGGTTTCTCTCCGTCGCAATCGCGTGGCGAACTCATTCGGGAGTTGGCCTAGTCATGCTTCCACGCGATCTTAAAGCGGAGAGCTTCGCGGCCTATCCACCCGATGCGAAGGCCTTGATTCTGTCGCATCTCGATGTCGTTCGGGAACTACCCCTGGCATTTGTCCCAAGTCTGCTCCGCCAAGTCATGGAGTATGACTACAGCTTTCCTGTCGAGCGTTCCGCAATCGAGAGCGAGCTCAAGATCCTTGAATCCCTTTCCGCGGCACAGCGTCACGATTGGTTCGGCGATTTCACCGGCATTTCGCTGTCGTCCGCCCTCGAAAATTCTGACTGGATTAATTCTCCGGCGCAGTTTGTGGAGCAAGAGTCGGCATACTTGTGGTCAACCCACCAGCTCGATGCATTTCGCAAAGCAGCAACGCAATATGGCGATCGGCTGGAGAACGAAGCTCAGCCCCACCCACCTGCGATGCAGCGCATGGGATTCGCCGTAGTGGGGCAGGGAGTCGCTGAGTATCGCGATCCGCTGTTCCGGAACCTTCGCAAACACGGAACCTGGTTTTCCCAGGTGAATTCGAACGGAGCGCTGCAAACGATCCTGTCGGAAGTTGAGGAACGGGCGCGTAGCCGGCCCACGGCCTACGGGCACTGGTATGTCGACGGAAGCGCCCCGATTGCGTGCGGTTCCGGAATTACTTGCGTATCGTATGAACGCCTGGGCGGGATGCGCACCTCGCTGCTCAAACGAATGCAAGCCGCCATTGCACGTCCCGGGATGGGGCCGGAAGAACTCAGGACCCTACTTGCCCGGATGACCCCGGCGGATCTCGGGATGGAGAATGCGAGCGACCCTGTGCTGAGCCGCTTTCAACTGAAGCTTTTTACCGAGGGTTCAGGAACCCAGATTTACAGTACGATATTCGCTCAATGGACGGCGCGCGAAGTGTTGCGCAGAGCTCAGGCGCTCACTTTGCTCGTACGCTATGCGCCGCGGCAACGGCAACGCCCGATGAACGAACTGCTTTCGGGCAAGCGGAGGGAACCCGAGGTTGATCCGACCGGCTCATTGGTCGATGCGGAGATGGGTGCGTACTATCAATGGATCGACCAGCAAAGGCTGCCCGGCGCGGAGCAGTCCGCTTTCATAGCATGGTTCGAAGGGCATGGCGACGCCGTTGCCATTGGACCGTCGATGCCCCGCGGCGCTGAGTCTCACTCACCGGTCGAGATGCGCAAGCTGATATCGCTGGTCTCCACCTGATATCACCACAATCGCCGTACGGGCCGATCCTTTCGCTGCATGTTGTTCGTGGTGTGCACGTTTTTGAGGGGGAGGGGAAATGATTCGGCGCGACTTCATGAAGCTCGCAGGCGCGGCAGCGGCAAGCACGGTGTTACCAGCGGCCGTCATATCGGAAGAATCGGAGCGGGCGACGGGTCGCCAGATTCTGCCGATCAATCGCAACTGGCGCTTTCATCCACATTGGACCGACGGCGCGGAGGCTGCCGATTTCAACGATTCGGAGTTTCAACCGGTCATCGTCCCGCACACGAACATCCTGCTGCCCTGGCACAGCTTCGACGACAAGGATTACGAGTTCGTCTCGGCGTACCGCAGACGATTCCGATATCCGAAGGATGCTGATGGCAAACGCATGTTCGTGGACTTCGAAGGTGTCATGACCGCATCCACAGTGTGGATCAACGGTCATGAGCTCGGCAGCTATCGCGGAGGGTTCACGCCGTTTTCCTTCGAATTGACGCCCCACCTTCGCCGGGATGGCGAGAATGTTCTCGTCGTCAAGGTCGATTCCACCGAACGTCCTGACATCCCGCCGTTCGGATATGAGATCGACTACATGACCTTTGGAGGAATCTATCGCGAAGTCGCGCTGAGAATCTGCCCGCAGACCTACATCGACAACATCTTTGCCGAGCCCAGGAACGTGCTTACCTCTTCGCCGTCGGTCGATGTGCAATGTTTTCTCGCGGGTGAGCGGGCTGGCGCCGATGCGCTTTCGCTCGAGGTGGAGCTGCGCGATGGGGAGCGGGTAATCAGTAAGTCCAGCGGGCAAGCAGGCGGCGTAGGTGGGAAGGCAGCCGCCGATCCAGATGCGGCCCTCGATCCGTACACGGACGCTGCCGTGTACGCAGCCACCGAAACGCGGCGTGATCCGGCGCGCACCGCGGTAACGATGGACAAGCTGAGCGGAATTGATCTTTGGGCGCTGAATAAGCCGCGGCTCTACACGGTGCATGTGCGGCTCCTCTCCGGCGGCCGCGTTCTGGACGAAGATTCTCGCCGGATTGGGTTTCGCGAAGCCATATTCACCGACCATGGATTCTCGCTGAACGGCGAAATCGTCAAGCTCCGCGGACTTGATCGTCATCAAACTTTTCCCTTCGTCGGGCAGGCCATGCCGGCGCGCGTTCAACGGAAGGATGCCGACATCCTGCGTAGGGATCTCCACTGCAATATCGTCAGAACGTCGCATTATCCACAATCGCGCCATTTCCTCGATCGATGCGACGAGATCGGGCTTCTCGTGCTTGAGGAGATTCCAGGATGGCAGCATATCGGCGACGACAAATGGAAGCAGGTCGCCATTGACAACGTCGGCCGGATGATTCGCCGCGATTGGAACCATCCTTCGATTGTGCTGTGGGGCGTGCGCATCAATGAATCGTTAGATGACCACGACTTCTACACGCGAACGAATGCACTGGCGCACGCTCTCGACGATTCGCGGCAGACCGGCGGAATTCGCTATTTTCAGCAGTCGGAGTTTCTTGAAGACGTCTTTACGATGAACGACTTCGGTTTTCCGCTGAAGCCGCCGTGCCATCCGCGGTACCTGAACACGGAGTTTGTGGGCCATACGTTTCCCACGAAGACGACCGACGATAACGAGCGCCAGCGTGAGCACACGCTTCGACACGCACGCATTCACAACCAGCTTGCATCCAATCCGCAGTATGCAGGAGGAATTGGCTGGTGCGCGTTCGACTACAACACACATGCCAATTTCGGCTCAGGCGATCGCATCTGCTATCACGGCGTCAGCGATATTTTTCGCGAGCCCAAGCCGGCGGCAGGCTTCTACAAATCGCAGTGCGACCCTTCGGAAGAGGTTGTTCTGGAGCCTGCATTTCACTGGGCGCGCGGGGACGAGTCAGTCGGATTTACTCGCGCCGTGTTCTGTTCGAACTGCGAACACCTCAAGATACTCGCGCGGCAAGCCGGTATGGAAGGCGCCGACTGGATCCCGATTGCCGAGTTGGATCCGGACCGAACTGAATTTGACCATTTGAAATATCCGCCATTTGTGCTCGATCTTCGTAAGCTCAACCTGCGAAAGTTCCAGCCTGAATGGGCTGATTTGCGCATCGACGGTTACATTGGCGGCAAACTCGCGATTACGAGGATGCTCTCCGGCTCGGGGGTCGATCGGAAATTTCTGCTGCTGCCTGACGACAGAGAATTGGTTGCCGATGGTGCTGATACTATGCGCGTGGTGCTTCGTATCACGGATGAATTCGGGGCAGTGCGAACATACGCCAACGACCCGATCACGTTCACGCTGGATGGCCCGGCGATCTTGATAGGAGACAATCCATTTTCATTAATTGGAGGTACGGGGGCTGTCTGGATCCGGTCGAAGGAGCAGCCTGGAGTGGTCCGGCTCACAGCTACTCATCCTCGCCTGGGCAAACAATCCGCAGAATTCAAGGTCGGAGCCGCTGCGAAAGAGGAACTCTGAATGGGGCGCCTTGAGTGACGGTGCGGTGATCGCCTTTTCACCTGATGGGTCTCACGTTGGACCGACCAGGTTGTTCAGGGCCGAACCCTATGTGACTGATTCGCGGACACCGCCTGCCGGTCTAGTATTTGTTGACGAAATGATGCGGTAGATGGATCCTTCGCTTAACCGTCGGCGTCAGGTGTGCGCGAGTTGATAGGCTAGCTCTGGGTCATTCACATGACAAACCAAAGGATTCATCTTTCGGTTCCGCACATGGGAGGCGGCGAGCGGAAGTACATCGACGAGGCGTTTCAGTCGAATTGGCTCTCTACCGTTGGTCCAAACCTGGACGCCTTTGAGCATTCGCTTGAGCAGAGGATCGGCCGGCCGTGCGTCGCTCTGTCAAGTGGCACAGCCGCGATTCACCTGGGGCTGCGCCTGCTCGGCGTGACAGCAGGAGACGAAGTATTTTGTCCTACGCTGACGTTCACGGCGACATGCAACCCGGTGCTGTACCTGGGAGCGACGCCGGTGTTTATTGACAGCGAGCCGACGACGTGGAACCTCGACCCTGATCTGCTGGAGACGGCTCTGCGAGAGAGGGCAGGGTACGGAAAGCTTCCGCGGGCCGTGGTTGTGGTTCACCTTTACGGCCAATGCGCAGACATGGAGCCGATCGTCGCATTGTGCCGGAGCTATGAGGTTCCACTTCTCGAAGACGCGGCGCAGGCGCTGGGAGCAACGTATGAGGGCCAGCAAGCAGGGACATTTGGCGACGTCGCGGCATTCTCGTTCAACGGCAACAAGATCATTACGACCACAGGCGGAGGAATGCTGGCGGCTCGAGACCCCGCACGGGTCGAGAAGGCGCGCTTCTGGTCGCAGCAGGCGAGGGATCCGGGGCTGGCGTACGAACATTCCGAGCTTGGATACAACTGCCGGATGAGCAATGTGCTGGCTGGGATTGGTCGGGGGCAACTGGAGGTGCTCGATTTTCGAATTCGCCAGCGGCGCGCGATTGCGGCGCGTTATCGCGAGTGCTTCGCGGACATCAACGGAATTGCAACCATGCTGGAAGCGCCGCGCGGGCGATCGACGAACTGGCTGAGCACGTTTCTGATCAATGAACGTGAGTTTGGCTGCTCGCGCGATGCGCTAATCGCTGCGTTCGATGCAGCGAACGTGGAGTCGCGCCCGGTATGGAAGCCAATGCACCTGCAACCTCTGTTTGAGGGTTGCGAGTGCTACGGCGGCGCCGTGGCGGAGGATCTGTTCTGCCGCGGGATTTGCCTGCCGAGTTCGAGCAGTCTGTCGGCCGAAGATCAGCTGCACGTGATCAACACGGCCCGCAAGGCCGCTGGCGCAGGGGCACTGCCGCGGATGCCGGAACAGACTCACGGCGAAATGCGAGTAGATGGCCGTGAAATCGAGTTGGAACGCACCATAGCCAGTGGTGGAGCTGCGGCGCGGCCGAAGGATGCAGTATCGATGGAGGATCTGCTCGGACGCGAGCCGGCGCGGCTTTCCGCAGAGGATATGCGGCGAAGCACGGAAGGAAGAACCGTGTTGGTTTCGGGCGCCGCGGGGTCCATTGGTGCGGAGCTGTGCCGGCAGCTTGCTCGGCACGACCCCGCCGCAATTCTTGCTCTCGACATGGACGAGTCGGGGCTGTTCGAAGCGGAACTGGCGTTTGGCAAGTCGTTCCCGGCCGTGCGCTATCACGCGGAACTGGGCAGCGTGCAGAATTCTGCGAGGGTGGAAGAACTGTTGTGCCGGTATAAGCCCGATGTGATTTACCACGCGGCCGCTTACAAGCATGTGCCGATGCTGGAGGGGCACGTGATCGAGGCGGTTGAGAACAATGTGCTGGGAACGTGGACGATGGCGCAGGCGGCCGCAGCGTATGGGGTGAGGGACTTTGTGCTGATCTCATCCGACAAGGCTGTGCGTCCAACCAGCGTTATGGGCGCAACAAAGCGGATTGCGGAGATGATTCTGCAGTCGACCGGAGGAACTTCGACGAAGTCCGTGATCGTGCGGTTCGGCAACGTGCTGGGATCACGGGCGAGTGTTGTGCCCATATTCGAGCAGCAGATTGCGGAAGGAGGGCCGGTGACGGTGACACACCCCGAGATGCGGCGCTTCTTCATGACTATTCCAGAGGCGTGCCAACTGATCCTGTTGGCAGCGGGATTGGAAGGAGATGGACAGGTGTATGTGCTGGACATGGGCCAGCCGGTGCACATTGTCGAGTTGGCGAAGAGAATGATCGCGCGCGCGGGTGCAAGTGCCGAAGGCATTCGTATCGAATACACCGGCATTCGGCCGGGCGAGAAGCTAGCGGAAGAACTGTGGGAGCCATGCGGGCAGTCTGTTGGCACGCGAGTGGCGGGAATCCGAGCGGTGGCGGGTGATCGCGAGACGCCAGCCGACTTCTTGCGCGAGATCCATGAGTTGCGCCATGGCTGTGTTCGGCGCGATGTGGGAAGAGTGCTGGCGATTATGCGGGGCTTGCTTCCGCAGTTCGACCCCGGCGATTTGCTGCTTCGGCGAGGCGGCGGAGGGCACAAAGATTAAGATGATTGGGTGGTCGCGGCAGGTGGAACTGGCGGAAGCGCGTGCGAGTCGAACACACCGTCGCCCAAAAGGACGACCGCCGGTTTTGAAGACCGGGAGGACCACCGGATCCCAGGCGCTTCCCTGAACATCATCTCAACAGTAATCAATTTCGCATGAAGACCAATTCAGCCGCTCAAGAAAGTATGACAGTTTCCACCCAGGCCGCAACAACCGCGAGACTAACGCAGCGCGTGAAAGCAGGCGGATGCGCGAGCAAGCTTGCGCCCGGCATTCTGCATCGCGTGCTGTCGGATCTTCCCCCGCAACACGATGAGAACGTGCTGGTGGGGTTCGGGACGGCAGACGACGCAGGGGTCTACCGGCTAAACGATACGCAGGCGCTGGTGCAGACGGTGGATTTCTTTACGCCGATGGTAGATAGCGCGTACATTTTTGGGCAGATTGCGGCCACCAATGCGTTGAATGACGTTTATGCCATGGGAGGAAAGCCACTCACAGCTCTGTGTGTCGTGTGCTTTCCGCAAGAAGAGGATCCAAGCCTCCTGGGCGAAATGATGCGCGGCGGACTTGTGGTAATGGGCGATGCGGGCTGCGCAGTGGTGGGCGGCCACAGCGTTCGCGACCCCGAAATCAAGTTCGGGTATGCGGTGACGGGACTGATTGATCCGAATGGGGTGCTGACGAACTCTGCGGCGCGCCCGGGAGATGCGTTGTTGCTGACCAAGAGGCTCGGCACGGGAGTGATCACGACTGCCTTGAAACGGGGAGAGGCCGAAGGAGTGTGGGTGGAGGCCGCGACGGCTTCGATGCTCGCGTCGAATAAGGCAGCGTCGGAGATCGTGGTTCGACCCGAGTTCGAAGTGCATGCCATGACCGACGTGACCGGCTTTGGCCTTATGGGCCACGCGCGCGGTATGGCATTGGGTAGCGGGGTTCGGCTGTCGATTGACGTGGAGCGCGTGCCGCTGCTGGAAGGTGCGCGAACGGCTTGCGAAGTTGGTTGCATTCCTGGCGGGCTGCTGAGCAACCGCGAATTTGCAGAGTGCATGGTGGAGGATCAGACCGGGAGGCCCGACGACGATTGCCTTCGTAAGCTGCTCTATGATCCGCAGACGGCGGGCGGGTTCTTGATCGCGGCGGATGCGGGCAAGGCAGAGCCGCTGCTGACGGCTTTGCGCGCCGCCGGATATCCGGCAGAGCAGATCGGAATGGTTGTGGACGGTGACGCGGGGATCGTTCTGCATTGAAGGAGACTTGAGAAACGCCGTGAGCGACGCACGTAATCAATTGTTTCGCCGGCTCCCGCAACTTGGTGAGTTTCTGGAGAGCGGAGCCGGGGAAGAGCTGCTGCGCGCCCATCCGCGAGCGCTCGTTGTAGAGGTGCTTCGCGCCGAATTGGATCGCCTGCGCGAAGAAATTGGGCGCGGTGGCCTGGCGGAGCGGGCCGTGGACGCGCGCGTGACGGCCCTTGCAGCGCGGGTTGACGCATTGTTGCGAGACGCTGCCCAAGGCGCATTGCGGTCCGTCATCAACGCAACCGGCGTGATTCTGCAGACCAATCTTGGACGGGCTCCGCTGAGTGCGCGCGCCGTGCGGGCGATTGCGGACGTGGCGAGCGGCTATTGCAATCTGGAGTTCGATCTAGCTTCAGGCGAGCGGGGCAAAAGAGGCGGGTATGTGGAACAACTGCTGTTGCGCGCGGTGGGTGCGGATGCGTCACGCATGTCGGCACTGGTGGTGAACAATTGCGCCGCCGCCACTCTTCTGGCACTGAACACCCTGGCTGAGAACGGCGAGGTGATTGTATCGCGGGGCGAGCTGGTCGAGATCGGTGGTGGGTTTCGCATTCCGGAGATTTTGCGAAAATCGGGTGCGCGCCTGGTGGAAGTGGGGACGACGAATCGCACCCGCATCGGGGATTATTTGGAGGCAATCACGCCGGAGACGAAGCTGTTATTGCGCGTACACCGTTCGAATTTCGAGATCGTGGGTTTTACGGAAGAGCCGGAGCTTCGAGAACTGGTGGATCTGGGTGCGGAGCGGGGCATTCCGGTGTTTGTCGACCAGGGAACCGGATGCGTGGCTTCGCCGGAAAGGTTTGGGACCAGGCGACAAGTCACGCTGGCAGACGTGGCGACGAGCGGTGCGGCGCTTGTGGCAGCCAGCGGCGACAAGCTGCTGGGCGGCCCACAATCCGGGCTGCTGGTGGGCGAGCGCGCCGTGATCGAGAAACTGCGTGGAAATCCGTTGTACCGGGCGCTGCGCGTAGATAAGCTGACGCTCGCGGCGCTGCAGGAGACGCTGGGGGCATACCTCGGGGACGAGCAGGAGACGATTCCTGCGTTGCGCATGATCGCCATGGAGCCCGATGCCGTGGAGAAGCGGTGCAACTTCGTGGCGCGAGAATTCGATAGGCGCGGCATCGCGGCAACGGTGAATCTGGTTCACAGCGTCGTGGGGGGAGGAACCACTCCTGGATCAACACTGGTGAGCTTTGCGGTGGCCCTCGAAGTACCGGATATGAGCGCGGAGCAAGTGGCTGGTCGTCTGCGGCTGCTGTCTCCTCCGGTGATCGGACGGATCCAGCAGGATCGCGTGCTCCTCGATATGCGGACAGTGCCCGAGGAGTGGGACGCAGACCTGATTGACCTCATCGAAGAGTGCCTGCGAAGTGCGCGCCCGTAGGAGCGATACGGCAAGATGGACATTCGAGCTCATTCCGAAGCGGTGGGCGCGTCGCCGGAAAAGCGTGTAATCGTCGGCACCGCGGGCCATATCGACCACGGCAAGACCGCCCTGGTGTATGCGCTGACAGGCACAGATATGGATCGGTTGCCGGAAGAGAAGCAGCGTGGGATCACAATCGATCTTGGTTTCGCGGATTTGCGCTTGCCGTGCCGCGGTGGTGGATGGCTCAATCTGAGCCTGATCGACGTGCCGGGCCATCATGCATTCGTGCGCAACATGCTGGCGGGCACAGGCGGGATCGACTGCGTCATGCTGGTGGTCGCCGCTGACGAAGGCGTAAAGCCACAAACGGAAGAGCACCTGGCGATTTGCCGGCTGCTCGGAATCCAGCACGGTCTAGTGGCCATCACCAAAGTGGACGCGGCGAATGCTGAGCAGGTTGAGGCGACCAGACGAGGAGTGGCGGCATTGGTTTCGGGAATGCCTCTCTGTGGAGCGCCGGTGGTGGAAGTGTCGGCATTGCGCGGGGACGGCATTGCGGAGCTGAAGAGCGTGCTGGCAAATGTGGCCGGCGGCGTGGCGGCGCGAAGCCAGGAGCAGGTTCCGCGAATCCCGCTTGACCGCGCATTCAGCGTGCGCGGATTTGGGACGGTGGTGACTGGGACTCTGCAGGTAGGGAAGGTCAGCACCGGCGAGATGCTTGAGCAGGTTCCGGCGGGGCGTGTACTCCGCGTGCGCGGTCTGCAGGTGCATGGCAGGGCGGTACAGGAAGCGCACGCTCCATGCCGGGCTGCGCTGAATCTGGCGGACGTGGAGGTTGCCCAGATTCGCCGCGGCGACGTGCTGATTCCGCCGCGAACCCTTGTCGCGTCCGGCACTGTCGACGTGGAACTGGATATGCTGCCAGGCACTCTGCCTTTCAAGCATGGGCAGCGTGTGCGGGTGCATGCTTTCACCTCGGACGCGCTGGCGCGTGTCCTGCTTTTCGAGCGGAATGGGAGCGCGGAGCGGGGAAGCGGTCTAGCCAGGCTGAGGCTGGCGAAACCGCTGTTGCTCATTCCGGGAGATCGACTCGTGTTGCGGCAATGCTCGCCCGCGGTGACCGTTGGAGGAGCGCGCGTGCTGGACTCGACCGTCCCTGCTCGTATCCGGAAGACCGCCGCTCTGCAGTGGCTTACGGAACTGCGGGTTGCAGACGCACAGGAACAGGTGCGGCTTCGTGCGGCGAGGCGAGGGCGCGACGGGATATCGCTTTCTTCGCTGGTCATGGAGACCGGCTTCACTTCAGAAAGCGTCGGAGCGCATGTTCATCAACTGGTTTTGAAAGGGCATCTTATCGAGTGTAGCGAGCATTCGGCGGGCGCCAGGCATTGGATTGCCGCGGAGGCGCTGGAGCAATGTACTCGCGAGGCTGAACGTGAACTGGCACAGGCGGGATCGTTATCGCGTGCGGAGTTCCGCTCGCGCACCGGCTTGAGAACCGAAGTGTTCGGAGCCGTTCTGCATCGCGTGATTCATTCGGGGAAATATGAGCTGGCCGGTGATCGGGTGTGCGCGATCGGCCGCGGGAATCCGCTGCGGGAGAGTATTCGAGCGCGGCTGCAGACAATTGAGGACGCGTATATGCGCGCAGGGTTGGCGTGGCCAAACCTGCAGGACATTGCAAGAATTTGCCAGATACCAGCTCCGGATCTGCGAGAAGGCATCACTCTGCTTTTGCGCGAGAAGAAGTTGGTGCGCATGGGGGCAGATGATGCCTTTGTGCACCGGGCCGCCCTCGAAAAGCTCTTCGCGGAGATGCGCAGGCACCGAGGCGAGAGCTTTGACGTGGGCCGCTTCAAATCTCTTACCGGTCTGACGCGCAAACACGCCATACCGCTGCTGGAGCACCTGGACCAGGCGCGTGTCACTCGGCACGAGGGCGCAGTGCGCATCGTTCTATGAATTGCGGAATGGGGGGAAGGCAACGGCGGTGAATAACGGGGCATCGTACTTGCGGTTCAGGAGAGATTATTCATGAACTGGAAATCCCTGTCTCGCTGGCCTGTCCTGCAACAGATCAAGAGCCTTTCAAACGGAACCGGACCGGAGGCATGGTCGGAGAGGACGCGGCATTTGCAGCCCAAGACCGCGGGATGCGAGGTTACGAAATCAGTTTGTCCCTATTGCGGTGTGGGCTGCGGCCAGTTGATTTACCACAAGGACGGGAGGTTGGTGCAGATTGAGGGCGATCCGGCCTCGCCGATTTCGCGCGGGCACCTGTGTCCCAAGGGATCTGACACGCATCAGCTTCATACCCATCCGCAAAGATTGAAGCGCGTGAAGTACCGGAGGCCATTCGCGACCGATTGGCAAGAGCTGGATCTAGATACGGCCATGCGGATGATCGCGGACCGGGTGTGGGAATCGCGCGAACGGACTTTTCAGGAAAAGAAGGAACACGCCGCAGTGATGCATACTACGGCAATTGCACACCTGGGTGGAGCGACACTGGACAACGAGGAAAACTACCTTATCAAA
>Ga0070684_100001092_pt1 | contig 19444 bp, 16 predicted proteins | sample KBSC723LmetaG_FD_65653 | JGI IMG/M metagenome (GOLD analysis project Ga0070684, IMG submission 65653) | Corn rhizosphere microbial communities from Kellogg Biological Station, Michigan, USA - KBS C7.2-3L metaG | ecosystem: Host-associated > Plants > Roots > Rhizosphere ...
GTCGGCGTGAAGACGAAGATCTCGTCCTGATACAGATCGAGCTTGAGGAACTCGAGGAATTCGTCGGGAGTCTTCGCGTCGAGCTGGAGCTCGAGCACCTGGCGGAACCACTGCAGCGCGCGGTCGAGCTCGTCGGCGCTCTTGCCCGAATCCTCCTTGAACCGCCAGTGCGCCGCGATTCCGTACTCGGCGGTGCGGTGCATCTCCCGGGTGCGAATCTGGATCTCGAACAGCTGACGGCCCGGGCCAAATACTGTCGTGTGGAGCGACTGATATCCGTTCGACTTCGGCTGCGCGATGTAATCCTTGATGCGCTCCTGCAGCGGCGTGAACTGATCGTGGATGACGCCGAGCGCGTGGTAGCAGTCGGGAACGCCGTTGACGAGGACGCGGATGGCGAGCAGGTCGTAGATCTCTTCGTACGGCTTGTCCCACTTCTTCATCTTCTTGTAAATCGACCACAGGTGCTTCGGCCTGCCGGTCACTTCGACATCGGCGATCGCCGCCTTCTTCAGGTGCGACTCGAGGGGCTCCTTGAGCTGGGCGATGGACTTCTCACGCTCGATGCGTCTCGTCGCGACTTTCTTCGCCAGCGCCTTGTACTCCGACGGCTCCAGATGCTTGAACGCCAGATCCTCGAGCTCCCACCGCACCCGCGCCATTCCAAATCGATGCGCGAGCGGCGCGTAGAGATCGCGGGTCTCCATCGCGATTCGCTTTTGACGCTCGGCGGGCAGAAACTCCAGGGTGCGCATGTTGTGCAGCCGGTCCGCCAGCTTGATGAGGATGACCCGCGCATCCTTGGCGATCGACAGCAACAGCTTGCGATAGTTCTCGACCTGCCTTTCCTGCGACGAGTTGAGCGGAAGGTGGCCGATCTTGGTCAGACCATCGACGATCTCGGCGACCTCCTTACCGAACTCCACCTCGATGTCGTCGATGGTGATGGCGGTGTCTTCGACGACATCGTGAATGAGGCCGCTGGCGACGGTGATCGAATCCAGCTGCAGATCGACGAGGATCTTAGCGACCTCGACGCAATGGGACACGTACTTGTCGCCGGAGAGCCGTTTCTGGCCCTCATGGGCCTTCTCACTGAACCGATAGGCGCGCGTCAGAAGCTCCCGGTCCAGCCGTTCCGGAAGTCCGTCCTGCATCCATGTGGGAAGGGTCTCGTTTTCCCTGACCGCGCCTGCCGTCAAAGCAGTCCTGCCTCCGCGAAGCTGATGTAGCGCCCCCTACCGATAATAACGTGATCCTGTACGGGGATGTCGAGTACTTTGCCCGCCTGCACGAGCTGTTCTGTTACTACCCTGTCGTCGGGCGATGGTGTCGGATCACCGCTCGGATGATTGTGGACGAGAATGATTGCCGCCGCCCGCTCCGCGATCGCTTCCCTGAACACCTCGCGTGGATGGACGAGCGACGAATTTAGAAGGCCGCGCGTTACCGTGATGTCCCGTTCCAGCCGATGCTGGGAGTCGAGGACGGCGACGTGAAACTCTTCGACGGGCAAATCCTCCAGGCGCTGCGCGAAAATCTCGTAGACATCGCGCGGCCATCGAACCGGCGCCCCTTCCTGGCGTTCTTCAGCCGCCATGCGCCGTCCCAGCTCCAGCGCCGCGTGGATACCAACCGCACGAGCCGTTCCCACACCCCTCACGCTGGTGAGGGTCGCCACCGGCTGGGTGGCCAACAACCGCAGCGATCCGCGACAGGTTGCAAGAATCTCCTGCCCAATTCCCAGCGCAGATCGCCCCTCGGATCCACTTCCGAGCAAGATTGCCAGCAGCTCGCTCGAGCTCAGCGCGTGAGCGCCGTGACTCCGCAACCGTTCCCTTGGCCGCTCGGCCGCGGGAAGCTCTCTTATCGTGAGTGCCACTCTCCCCTCCGGATTTTGAGAAGAGAGAGGATCGCGCCGCGACGCCTCGACTACCGCACCCGTCATGCGCGGATATCATCCGCGCTCTGCCGCCTCGGGCGGCTCCGGATTCGAGCTCTCGGCCCCATCCCTCGCACCCCTAGTCCCAAAGCGGCAGGTGGGAGACGTGGACAGTTGGGAGGGTTTCAGTCTGTCGCTCTTGGCGTCTATGGGAACCGAGCTCTCGGCTCCCCAGGAAACGAGACGCAGTCACACGCCAGTATGACAGCTAATAGACTCTGAGCTGTCCAGTCTCCAATCTGCCGGCTTTGGGACTAGGGGTTCCCGGCCAGGCGCCGAGATCTATAAGCTAAAGATTCGCCCCGTGGCACTTCTTGAACTTCTTGCCAGATCCGCACGGGCACGGATCGTTGCGGCCGACATTGGACCAGTCCGTCGATCCGGCGGCGCCCGGAACACCGGGAACCCCCGCGATTGCCCCGCCGGCCATCGCTTTGCTCAGCGACGAGCTCTTGGTTCCGACATGCACAGTCGGCTCCGGCCGCACCGCTGCTCCGGGTTGCGGCGGCTCCTCCGGCCCGATGTCGAGAGTCTCATCGGTTCCTTCGCCGTCACCTTCGCCGGGCGGAATGTCCTCCAGAATTCCGAGGGCGTTGTACCGCCGCGTCGGAGCCGGTGGACGACGAGGCCCGCTGCCATTCGGCCGCCCGCCATCGCCGCCCATGTCCGGCGGCGGCCCCGCCTCGAAGGTGATCTGCGCCCGCAGGAAGCGCTCGGTGAAGGTGTTGTGGATGTCCTCCATGAGATCCACGAACATCGTGTACGCCTCGTGCTTGTACTCGATGAGTGGATCCTTCTGCCCCCACGACCGATAGCCGATTGCGTTGCGCAGCTGGTCGAGATCGTAGAGATGGTCCTTCCACTTCTCGTCGAGAACGTGGAGCATCACCAGCGACAGCAGCTGGTCGGCGTACTCGCCGAGACTCGACATCTTGTCACCGAAAGCCTTTCTCCCGGCGTCGACGGCGCGCTGCAGCGCCTCCGATTCGCTCGTTGGCAGCGAGCCGTCCTCGAAGCCGGGAACCGTCAGCATGTAGTGCATCAGCAGGTCCTGACGCACCAGCGCGAAATCCCATTCCTCCTGGGTGTCGAACTCGCCGAGCATGTTCTCGACGCGCTTCGACACGCCCTTCTCGATCATCTTCTCGGCTTCGGCCTTCAGCTCTTCGCCGCCCTCGAGCGCGAACGTGCGCAGCGAGTAGATGACCTCGCGCTGCTGGTTCATGACATCGTCGTACTCCAGCAGCCGCTTGCGTGACTGGAAGTTCTGGAGCTCGACGCGCTTCTGCGCCTGCTCGATCGAGCGCGTGATCAGCGAGTGCGTCAGCATCTCGCCCTCCTCCGCGCCCATTCGGTCCATCAGCTTGGCGATGCGGTCCGAGCCGAACAGCCGCATCAAATCATCTTCGAGCGACAGAAAGAACTGCGACGCACCCGGGTCTCCCTGCCGGCCGGCGCGGCCGCGCAGCTGCCTGTCGATGCGCCTCGACTCGTGCCTCTCGGACCCGATGATGTGTAGCCCGCCGCACTCGATCATGTCCTCGATCTGGTTCTCGGCGTTCTTCCTCTGCGACGGCTTGGACTCGGTGACGCCGGGCCCGAGCTTAATGTCGGTGCCTCGACCGGCCATGTTGGTGGCGATGGTGACCGCGCCCGGCTGGCCCGCCCCCGCCACAATCTCGGCCTCGCGCTGGTGATACTTCGCGTTGAGGACGTTGTGCGGAATTCCCGCGCGCTTGAACATGCGCGACAACGTTTCAGAGACGTCGACGTTGACCGTTCCGACGAGCACCGGAAACTGCAGCTCGTGAAGCCGCTGAGTTTCCTCGAGGATGGCGTTGTACTTCTCGCGCCTCGTCTTGTAGACCAGGTCCTGACGGTCGTCGCGGATTACCGGCCGGTTGGTCGGAATCACCGACACGCCGAGCTTGTAGATCTCGTGGAACTCAGTCTCTTCGGTTTCCGCGGTACCGGTCATGCCGGCAAGCTTGTCGTAGAGGCGGAAGTAGTTCTGGATCGTGATGGTGGCGAGCGTCTGGGTCTCGCCTTTCACCTGTACGCCTTCCTTCGCCTCGACGGCCTGGTGCAGTCCCTCGGACCAACGGCGACCGTGCATGGTGCGCCCGGTGAACTCATCGACGATGAGCACCTGACCTTCCTGGACCACGTAGTTGACGTCGCGCTCGAACAGCGCATGTGCACGCAGCAATTGATGCACGATGTTCAGCCGCTCGCTCTTGGCCGCGTAGTCGCGATTGATCGTGTTGCGCGCCTCGAGCTTCTCGGCCGGAGTCATGTCCGGGTCGTGATCGATTACGTGGACTTCCTGCGACAGATCGGGAAGAACGAACTCGTCGTGGGCGTCGGGCGACATGAAGTCGATGCCGGCGTCGGTGAGGTGCACCGAGTGTCCCTTTTCGTCGAGCACGAACAACAGATCGTCCTCGATGTCGCGGTATTCCTGCTTGCTGGCGGGAAGCCGTCGATCCGCAATGTGCGACAGCTCCATTTTCTGCACGAGCTGCTTGACGCCGGTCTCCTGAAGCACCTTCAGCAGCCGCTTGTTCTTGGGGCCGCCGAGCTGCGCCTTGTAGAAGGCGAGAGCCGCTGCGTCGTTGTCCCCGGCCTCCAGTGCTTTCTCGCCGGCCGCGACGAGCGCATTGACGAGATCGGTCTGGCGCCGCACCAGTCTCGACACCGCCGCGTTGTGCTGGGCGTACTCGGCGTCGCTCTCGTTGCCAACCGGGCCCGAGATGATCAGCGGCGTCCGCGCTTCGTCGATCAGGACCGAGTCCACTTCGTCGACGATCGCGTAGGCGTGCATGCGCTGCACCCGCTGGTCCAGCGACTGGACCATGTTGTCGCGCAGGTAGTCGAAGCCGTACTCGTTATTCGTGCCGTAGGTGATGTCGCACTCGTAAGCAGCGCGGCGCTGCATCGTCCCCGGCTCGGTATCGTCAATGCAGCCGACGGTGAGGCCTAGGTACTTGTAGAGATGGCCCATCCACTCCGAGTCGCGCCGCGCCAGGTAGGAGTTGACCGTGATCAGGTGGGCGCCCTTTGCCGGAAGCGCGTTGAGGTAGAGCGGCAGGGTCGCGACGAGAGTCTTGCCTTCACCGGTCGCCATCTCGGCGATGCGCCCCTGATGAAGCTGGATGCCGCCCATCAGCTGGACGTCATACGGGACCATGTTCCAGTCCATCTCCTGACCCGTCACCATCACCTTGCTGCCGAGCAGCCGCCGGGCGGCTTCACGAGCTGTCGCGAATGCTTCGGGCAGAAGCTCGTCCAGCACATCGGCGATCGCTTCCCGGAGCTCCGCCTCGGCGCCGCCGCGGCCGTCCACTCCACTCAGCTGATTGTCGATTTGCTCTCGCGCAGCGGGATCGGCGGTAACCCGCTTCTGTTCCCTGAGGGAAGCAATGCGGGCCTCGATCTCTCCGGTGCGCTCCCGGATGCGGGCGCGGAATTTCTCGGTCTGGCCGCGAAGCTCTTCCTCGGAAACGCCCTGCAGGCGCTCGTAGATCTCGTTGATCTCGTCGACGATCGGCTGGACGCGTTTCCGCTCCCGCTCGTGACGAGTTCCGAATACACCGCTCAGCAGCCCTGTCAACGCCATTTACGAAATTTCCTCAGACGGACCCCGCCGTCTCAACGATACAGCCCTCGAGCCTCGATGAATCTCTCGACGCTGTCGGGCACGAATCCCTTTATTGACTTCCCCGCCCGCAACCGCGCCCGAATCTCCGTTGAGGAGACGTCGACGCGACGGGTCGATACTTCAATTACACCATCTGGAACTGGTTTGACTGCTGCGGCTGAGCCCCCGTCACGCCGCATCACCGCCAGCGTCGCGAACTCGCGGATGCGCTCCGGCTCACGCCACTGATCGAAGGCCTCGAGGGCATCCTCCCCCAGCAGCAGAAAGAGCTTTCCCGAGCCATGCCGGCTGGCCAGCTGCTCGAGCGTGTCAACCGTGTAAGATAACCCTTTCCGCTCGATTTCAGCGTCGTCAACCGTGTAGTTCGCGTCGTCTGCAACGGCGAGTCGGACCATCTCGAGACGGTCCCGCGCCGACGCGACCGGCGGGTTGTTCACCTTCAGCGGCTGCGCCCCGGCCGGAATGAAAATCAGGCGATCGAGGTCGAGCGCGTCTCGCGCATCGGAGGCAAGAAGGAGATGGCCGACGTGGGGTGGATCGAAGGTGCCGCCGAAGACCCCGATCCTCACGCTAGGTTGCCGGCTTTGCAGTGGCTGGCCCGCAGTCCTCGCGAACGTCGCGGTCGTTCGGGTAAGCAGTGCGCATGGCGTCGCAAAGATCGCGAGCGTCCTCCGTGTACTTGATCGCTCGGTAAGCCTCGAGCAGCCTCAAATACGCCTCGCGCGTTTTTGGTGCGTGGGGATGAAGCCTGATCACGTCCTTGAAGTAGATGATCGCCGAATCGAACGCCTTGCGCTTCAGATAGAGATAGCCGGTGTCATAGTCCTTCTCGGCGAACCACTCGTCCAGTTTGGCGAGCTCTTTCTGGGCCTGCGGCGCGTACGGCGAATCGGGATACGACGATGTGATGGCCTCGTACGCCGACTGCGCCGATTTGCCATAAGTCGCGTCGAGCTGGGGAGCGCGCCATTCGTGCTGATATGCGCGGCCCGAGAGGTAGAACGCGTCGTCCACAAGAGTGTCCTGCGGAAACGCGTCGATCAGCCGATTGTAGGTGCCGGCAGCCAGCAGATAGTCGCCATTCTTGGTTTGCGACTGCGCGAGGTAATAGTACGAAAGTGGCAGCCGCGGATCGCGCGCCGGCAGGTCGAGCGTCAGCTTCTCGAACGCCTTGGCCGCATTGTCATACCGGTGCGCCTTGTACTCCGCCATTGCGACCTCGTACAGCTTCGCCGGGTCGGTGTAGATCTTGGGATCGAATGGGGGCTTGCATGCCAGCGGTGCAGCGAGCAGCAGGGCCAGCAATGTTGTTTTTACCTTGGACATCCGGATGATATTACCCTCGGCCGTCGAGCATGTTCACGCTGAGGGGCGCCCGATGGAATGGTATCGCACGCCCAGGTCCCGCATCTTTTCGAGGTCGTAAAGATTTCTTCCATCGACGATGACCGGCTGCTTGAGCGTGCGCTTCACCCTGTCGAAATCCGGGTTGCGGTACTCGTTCCAGTCAGTGACTACTACCAGCGCGTCCGCTCCGGCAAGCGCCTCATAGTTAGTCTCTGCGTAATCTATTCGGTTGCCGAGCAAAGCTCGGGCTTGCTCGACCGCGGCGGGATCGTGCGCGCAAACTGATGCTCCCGTCGCCAGAAGAGCGTCGATGAGCGTCAAAGATGGTGACTCGCGCATGTCGTCAGTGCCGGCCTTGAACGCCAGGCCCCATACAGCCACCCGCTTGCCGGACAAATCGCCGCCCAGCGCACCGCGCAGCTTCTCCAGCAGCAGTCCCTTCTGCCTCGAGTTGGTGGATTCCACTGCCTTCAGCACATCGAGCGGCACTCCGCAATCCGTGCCCATGCTCACCAGTGCTTTGACATCCTTGGGGAAACACGACCCGCCGTATCCCGGGCCCGGAAACAGGAACGATGGGCCGATCCGCGAATCGCTGCCGATACCACGTCGCACGAAATCGACGTTCGCTCCAACCTTGTCGCACAGATTGGCGATCTCGTTCATGAACGAGATACGGGTCGCGAGCATGCCGTTGGCGGCGTACTTCGTCATCTCGGCTGACGCGATGTCCATCAGCAGTACCGGCTTCCCCGTGCGCACGAACGGCGCGTAAAGCTCCGTCATGACGCGCCTCGCGTGCGACGAGTCGATGCCGAGCACGACCCGGTCGGGGCGCATGAAGTCCTTGACCGCATCGCCCTCCTTGAGGAATTCCGGGTTGCTGCAGATGTGGAACGGAAACTTCGCTTCGCCGCCGACAGCCTTTGCAACTTTCGCCGCGCTGCCAACCGGAACCGTCGACTTGGTGACCACCACCGTCTCACGCGCCATGTGCCGCCCGACGAGCGTCGCAACCTCCAGAACGTGCCTGAGATCCGCCGAGCCATCTTCGCCAGGCGGAGTTCCAACCGCGATGAACACGACCTCGGAGAATGCGATTGCTTCCGGCAGGTCCGTGGTGAACGAAAGGCGTTGCTCCCGAAGATTACGTGCGACGATGGGATCGAGCCCGGGCTCGTAGATCGGTATTTCGCCCTGGCGCAGCCGCGCGATCTTGCCCTCGTCGATGTCCGCGCAGCGTACGTTGTTGCCCGTCTCAGCGAGACAGGCGCCGACTACGAGTCCAACGTAGCCGGTGCCGATTACCGAGATGTTCACGCTAGGGAGCTACGCCGTCGCAAAGGAGCCGGCCGAGGCCAGCGAGACGATCCGACCTTTGCCCTTCGCCAGCTTCGCGGTCGCATTTCTCGAATCGACCACGACCTTCGCCAGATGGACGACCCGCTGGTAGTCGACCTTCGAGTGGTCGGTGACAATCACAACCGCGTCGGCGCGCGTGAGCTCTTCGTCGGTGAGCGCGACGCTCGCATGCTCGTGACCGTCCTCGCGAAATTTTGCCACGAACGGATCGTGGTACACAACCTCGGCGCCGAGCTGCTCGAGCAGGCGAATGACATCGAGAGCAGGACTCTCGCGCATGTCGTCGATGTCCTTCTTGTAGGCGACGCCGAGCACCAGAACGCGACTGCCGTTGACCGCTTTCCTCTCTTCGTTCAATGCCTGCGCGACCTTTCTCACCACCACCGCCGGCATCTCGCTGTTGATCTCGCTGGCGAGATCGATGAAGCGCGTCTTGTAGTTGAGGGTCCGCATCTTCCAGGCGAGATAATGCGGGTCGAGCGGAATGCAGTGTCCGCCGATTCCGGGGCCGGGCGTGAACTTCATGAAGCCGAACGGCTTCGTCGCCGCGGCCTCGATCACTTCCCAGATGTTGACGCCGAGCTTGTCGCAGACGATCGCCATCTCGTTGACCAGCCCGATGTTCACCGAGCGGAAGGTGTTCTCGAGCAGCTTCACCAGCTCGGCGGTCTCAGTGCTGGACACAGGCACCAGGGTGTCGAGGCACGTCGCGTAAAGCGCGGTCGCAACTTCGGTGCACGCCGGCGTGATGCCACCTACGATCTTGGGTGTGTTCTTGGTGTTCCAGGTCGGATTGCCCGGATCGACGCGCTCGGGGCTGAAGGCGAGAAAAACGTCTTCACCAACCGTGAGACCCGCCGCCTCGAGCTTCGGCTGCAGCAGCTCGCGGGTGGTCCCCGGATACGTAGTGCTCTCGAGAACCACGACCACGCCCGGACGACAGTTCCTGCCAATCGCGTCCGCCGCAGCCAGAACGAAGCCCATGTCGGGATCACGCGTCTTGGCCAACGGAGTCGGAACTGCGATCGAGATCGCATCCATCTCCTGCATCCGTGCTTCGTCCTTGGTCGCCTCGAACTTGCCAGCCTTGACGAGGCGGGCGAGCTCGCTGCTCGGCACATCCTGGATGTGAGATTTGCCCGACATGAGCGCCTTCACCACTCGATCGCTCACGTCGTACCCAATGACTTTGAATCCGGCCTTTGCGAATTCCAGTGCCAGGGGCAATCCAACGTACCCGAGGCCGACGACTCCAATGCAGGCCGATCTGTTCTCGATTTTCGCCAGTAGCTGATCTTTTAGTGACACTTCTGACTCTGTTGGTAGGGGGACTGGTTTAGCGGCCGTAAAAGCCGCGTACTGCGTCGATGACTTCGTCGAGCTGGGACTGCTTGAGCTCCGGATATACGGGCAGCGAGATGACTTCCTGCGCGGCTTTCTCACTCTCGGGGAAAGCGCCGCGCTTGTAGCCGAGGTACTCGAAGCACGGTTGCAGATGCAGTGAGAGCGGGTAGTAGACTGCCGACCCGATCTCTTTCTCCTTGAGATGCGCCTGCAGCGCATCGCGCCGCGCGACCCGCAACGTATACTGGTTGTAAATCGATTCGTTGGCGGGATCGATGGTCGGGGTCCGCACGTCGTCGAGGTCGGCGAATGCCGCATCGTAGTACGCTGCGTTCTTCCGCCGCGCCGCACTCCACGACGCCAGCCGCTCCATTTTCGCGGACAGCACCGCCGCCTGCAGTGCGTCGAGCCTGCTGTTGTAGCCCACTTCCTCGTGATAGTAGGTCTTCATCCCGCCGTGCACCCGCAACCGCTTCACGCGCTTCGCGATCTCGTCGCTCTGGGTCACCACCATTCCGCCATCGCCGTACCCGCCGAGATTCTTCGATGGGAAGAAGCTGAAGGTACCGACGGTTGCGGCCTCGCCTGCCATGACCCACTTGCCGTCGATCTGCCGGCGCGCGCCAATCGACTGGGCCGCATCCTCGATCACCGGTCTCTCGCCAGCTGCGTCCATGATCGCCTCGATCGGCGCCATCTGGCCGAACAGATCCACCGCGATCACGGCCTTCGTCGCCGGCTTGAGATTCGCCGCGAGTGACTGCACCGAGATGTTGAAGGTGTCCGGCTCGATGTCGGCAAAGACCGGCCGCGCGCCGACATTGTGCACCGCACCGGCAGTAGCGAAAAAAGTGAACGGCGTCGTCAGCACTTCGTCGCCGCGTCCGACGTCGAGAGCCCGCAGCGACAATAGAATCGCGTCGGTTCCGTTGGCACAGCCGATCGCGTGAGTCGTGTGCGAGAGATGGGCGACCTCGCGCTCCAGCCGCTCCACCGGCTCACCGAGAATGAACGATTGGTCGTCGATGACTTTCGTCATCGCGTTCATCACCGAGTCGCGGATCGTCGCGTGCTGCGCTTTAAGGTCGAGAAGAGGTACTGCCATGACAATCGGGTTGTGAAGAAATCGGATGGAAACAGTTAAAGATAAACGTCAGAGACTGTCAGACCTGCGCCCGCAATGGCAGCGGAACCTCTCTGCCCGTCTTCGCCGACTCATAGATCCCGAGGATGAGCTCGAGGGACTTCCGGCCGGCGCGCCCGTCGGTGTCCGGCTTGGCCTCGCCACGCAGCACCGCCAGGACGTTCCGGTAGTAGCCCTGGTGCCCAAGCCCGTAGACGTTCGGCGGAGTGGTGTCAGCCGCCATCACCAGCTTGTCGTCATCGTCGTACTCGGCGAACTGCCAGTTCTCGACCTTGTTCACCGCGGTGCCCCCGATCTTCACCGAGCCCTTTTCGCCGAGGACCGTAATCGAGCCCTCGAGATTCCGCGGGAACGCCAGCATCGTCACCTGGATCGAGCCGAGTGCGCCCGATCGGAACTTCAGGATCGCGACTCCGGTGTCCTCCGTCTCGATCCGCCTCGCCAATGTCGCCGTTTTCGCCATCACGCTTTCCACCGGCCCCATCAGCCACTGGATCAGATCGACGTAGTGTGACGCCTGATTCATGAACGCACCGCCGTCGAATTCCCACGTCCCGCGCCACGGGGCCTGGTCGTAGTACTCCTGCGGTCGCGCCCAGTGCACCGTGCAGCTGGCCATGTAGATCCGGCCGAATCGGTTGCGGTCGACCGCGCGCTTGAGCAGCTGGATCGGTGGATTCAACCGGTTCTGCTTGACCACGAAAAGCTGGACGCCCGCCTTGTCGCAGGTGTGCACGAGCTCGTCGGCGCCGGTTAGCGAGATCGCCATTGGCTTCTCCATCACCACATGCCGCCCAGCGCGCGCCGCGGCGATCCCGTGCTCGGTGTGCAGGCCCGAAGGCGTCGCAATCGTGATAACCTCGGCGCTGCTCTCCTTGAGCATCGTCTCGTACGAGGTGAACGCCGGAACCTTCCAGCGCTCGCCGGCCGAGGCCGCGCGCTCGGGATCGGCATCGCAGACGGCAACCAGCTCGAGACCGTCGATCTGCTCGATGGCCTCGAAATGATTCTTGCTGATGCGTCCCGCGCCAACCAGCGCGATCCGGAAGTTCTTGTCGCTCAATTCAGGAAACTCTCCCCAGCTTGTCACCCGACAATCTGTACTTTGTGCCGCACGCCTTGCACTGCTCCGGATTTGTGTCCGGAAGGCGCTCCCCGCACTGACACATCCAACCCACCCGCCGCGCCGGCACGCCAACCATCAGCGCGTAGGCCGGCACGTCCTTGGTCACGACGCTTCCAGCTCCGACAAACGCATACTCGTCCAGCGTCACGCCGCAGACAATGGTGGCATTTGCCCCAATCGTCGCGCCGCGCCGTACGAGGGTGCGCTTGTAGTCATTTTTTCGGGACACGTGGGAGCGGGGGTTCACCACGTTGGTAAAGACCATCGAGGGCCCGCAAAATACGTCGTCCTCCAGCTCCACGCCCTCATAGACCGAGACGTTGTTCTGGATCTTCACGTTATTGGCGATTCTCACGCCATTCATTACCACCACATTCTGGCCCAGCGAGCACCCATCCCCGATGACCGCACCGCTCAAAACGTGGCAGAAATGCCACACTTTTGTGTCGGCCCCGATCTGGGCTCCTTCGTCGACGTAGGCGGACTCGTGGATGAACGGCTTCGACATCAAACGCCGGCTTCCCGGGGAATCCGCGCATGCCACTCCTGTAGCGATAGCACCGAGGGCGGCCTGGACCGCGCCGCCAGAATCGCATCGCAGGCCGCGTTGGCCGCCGAAAGAGTGGTCGTGTAGGCGACGTGGTTGGCGATGGCCGCCTGCCGCATCGTGTAATCGTCGCGCTGGGATTCCTTCCCCAGCGGAGTGTTGATCAGAAGGTTGATCTCGCCGTTCAGCATCAGGTCGACGCCGTTGGGCCGGCCCTCGTAGATCTTGAGGACGCTCTCCGTCGGGATGCCGCGGGCGCGCAAATACTTCGCCGTACCAGCCGTCGCGACAAGGCGGAATCCCATCTCCTGAAACCGCCGCGCTATCGGCGTCACCCCGCGCTTGTCGGAGTCGTTCACCGTGATGAAGATGGCCCCTTCGGTCGGCAGAACGTTGTCCGCGGCCAGCTGCGCCTTGCCGAACGCGCTGCCGAACGAGTCGGAGATCCCCATGACTTCGCCCGTCGATCGCATCTCGGGGCCGAGGATCGGATCGAACTCGCGGAATTTGTTGAACGGGAAAACCGCTTCCTTGACGGAGATGTAGGCGGGAGCGACTTCCTCCGTAAACCCGATCTCCTCGAGGGATTCACCGAGCATCACCCGCGCGGCAATCGACGCCAGCGGGACGCCGATCGCCTTCGACACGAACGGCACCGTGCGGCTGCCGCGTGGATTCACCTCCAGCACGTAGACCTGGCCGTCCTTGACGGCGTACTGGACGTTGATCAGGCCAACGACGTTGAGCGCCTTTGCCAGCGCGACTGTGTGCTGGCGCATCTCGTCGATGTCTTCCTGGTCGATGAGATACGGCGGGAGCACGCACGCGGAATCCCCAGAGTGAATTCCGGCGTCCTCGATGTGCTGCATCACCCCGCCGATTACCACTCGCTCGCCATCGGAGATGGCATCGACATCCGCCTCGAAGGCGTCCTCGAGGAAGCGGTCGATCAGCACCGGCTTGTCCTCGGAGACCTTTGCCGCGCGCTCGAAGTACTGGGTGAGCGACCGCTCGTCGTAAACGATTTCCATCGCCCTGCCGCCCAGCACATAAGATGGACGTACCAGCACCGGATATCCGATTCTTTCCGCCGCCGCGGCGGCTTCATCGAGGCTGGTGGCCGTCCCGTTTTCCGGCTGCCGAATCTCCAGACTGCGGGCGATGGCGTCGAAGCGGCGACGGTCCTCTGCGATGTCGATGGCGTCGGGCTGGGTGCCGAGAATGCGCACTCCGGCTTTCGCCAATCCGTTGGTGAGCTTCAGTGGGGTCTGGCCGCCGAGCTGCACGATCACCCCGAGCGGCTGCTCACGCTCCACGATGTCCAGCACGTGCTCCAGCGTGAGCGGCTCGAAGTAAAGCTTGTCGGAGATGTCGAAATCGGTGGAGACTGTCTCGGGGTTCGAGTTGATCATGATCGTCTCGTATCCCCGGTCGCGGAGCGCGAGAGCAGCGCGGACACAGCAATAGTCGAACTCGACACCCTGGCCGATGCGATTGGGACCGCTGCCCAGAATCACCACCGACTCGCGGCCGGTGCGTGGCGCCTCGCTTTCCTCGTCGTAGCTGCTGTACAGATACGGCGTCGCCGACGGGAACTCACCGGCGCAGGTATCCACCATCTTGTACGCGGGCAGGATTCCAAATCCGATGCGGCGCGCCCGGGCGGCCACCTCCGACTCACCGCGCGCGTCGGCGAGCTGGCGATCCGAGAAGCCCATCCGCTTCATCCGCCACAGCACGTCCTTCTCGATCACCCGCAGCGCCGCATAAGCGCGCTCGGCCTCGAGCATCTCGAGCATTTGGGACAGGAACCACGGATCGATTCCCGTCAGCTCGTGGATTTCCTCGATCGAAAATCCCGCCTCGAGTGCGCGCTTGATCTGGAAGATCCGCTCCGGCGTCGGCCGTCTCAGCGCGCCACGCAGAGCTTCCGCGGAGTCATCCTCGAGGCGGTCGTCAGCCCGACTCGGTGCCGTCGCCCAGCCGGGCCGGCCGGTCTCGAGCGCGCGCAGCGCCTTCTGAAACGCCTCCTTGAAGGTCCGCCCGATCGCCATCGACTCGCCCACCGATTTCATCTGGGTGGTGAGGCCAGGGTTTGCGGCCCGGAATTTCTCGAATGCGAAGCGCGGGCATTTCACCACGACGTAGTCGAGCACCGGCTCGAAGGACGCCGGCGTGGTGCCCGTTATGTCGTTCGGGATCTCGTCAAGACGGTAGCCGACAGCGAGCTTGGTGCCGATGCGCGCAATCGGGAACCCTGTCGCCTTCGATGCGAGCGCCGATGATCGTGAGACGCGTGGATTCATTTCGATCACCAGCATCTCGCCATCTCGCGGATTGATCGCGAACTGGATGTTGCAGCCGCCCGCCTCGACGCCGATCTCGCGAATCACCGCCACGGCCGCATCGCGCATGGTCTGATACTCGCGATCGGTGAGCGTCATCGCCGGCGCAACGGTGATCGAGTCGCCGGTGTGGACTCCCATCGGATCGATGTTCTCGATCGAGCAGACGATGACGACGTTGTCCGCGCCGTCGCGCATCACCTCGAGCTCGAACTCCTTCCACCCGATGACGCTTCGCTCGACCAGCACCTGGCTCACCGGAGACAGGTCCAGTCCGCGCCGGACGATGTCCTCGAACTCGTTGCGGTTGTACGCGATCCCGCCGCCTGATCCGCCCAGCGTAAAGGCCGGCCGGATGATCGCCGGGAAGCTGGTGATGTCGAGGATGTCGAAGGCTTCGTCGAGGGTGGTGGCGATCCCGCCCTGCGGGACGGCCAGCCCAATGCGCTTCATCGCCTCGCCAAACAGCTTCCGGTCTTCGGCCATCGCAATTGCGCGGGCGTCGGCGCCGATCAGCTCGACGTCGTACTTCTCGAGCACACCGCCCTCGGCGAGCTTCATCGCGACATTGAGCGCCGTCTGGCCGCCCATAGTTGGCAGCAGGGCGTCCGGCCGCTCCTTGGCGATGATCAGCTCGACATACTCCGGGGTGACCGGCTCGATGTAGGTCCGATCCGCGAACTCCGGATCGGTCATGATCGTCGCCGGGTTGGAGTTGACGAGGATGACCTCGAAGCCCTCTTCCCTGAGCGCTTTCGCCGCCTGAGTCCCCGAATAGTCGAACTCCGCCCCCTGCCCGATGACGATCGGGCCGGAGCCGATGACGAGAATCCGGTGGAGATCAGTTCGCTTGGGCATTTCGGGTCAGGTGGGTCACCGGATCAAAGTTAGTCGGGACGGGACGGGGACGTACACCACGTTATTAACTGCAACAGAACGGGTGCCAGAGGTCAGGAGCATAGTTGCCCGAGTTCAGTTCACGACGTCGGGACGTCAGGAAGCGGAATTCATGGTACAGTCGCTTGCCCTTGGCACAAGTCGAGTCGAAACGTCCCGGCGTTGTGAACTGAACACTAACATCTACGCCACTGAAAGCTGGCACCCGTTCCGTTGCAGTTACCACCGCAACGGTTCCGTTGCGGTAGCAGCGCATCCGTTCAATTGACAGTTAAGAAAAAGGGAGCCCCACGGGCTCCCTTTTTCGCCTCCAGCTCGAGGATGTCAGGCAGCGCTCTTCCCTCTCGGCGCGCGCACCACTTTCCCAGCGTGAAGGCAGCGAGTGCATACCTTCACCTTGGTGATCTTGCCGTCGATCACGATGCGAGCGACCTGAAGGTTTGGCTTCCAGGTGCGGCGGGTCTTGTTGTTCGCGTGCGAGACGTTGTTGCCGTAAGCGACGCCCTTGTCGCAGACGTAGCAGCGATTTCTCTTGATCTGCGCCATCAGCCCTCCGTCCCGATCAGCTCGATGCGAGCCATCTCGGCGCCATCGCCCTTGCGGTGGCCGGTCTTGAGAATCCTCGTGTAGCCGCCCTTTCTGCTCGCGAAGCGCGGGCCGATTTCCTGAAACAGCTTGTCGGCGGTCTCCCGGTGCGCGACGTGACGACCGGCAAGACGCCGGTTGTGCAGCGTGCCGGTCTTTGCCTTGGTGATCAGCTTCTCGACGAACGGACGAAGCTCCTTGGCTTTCGCCTCGGTGGTCTCGATCGCGCCGCGCTCGATCAGTGCCTTGGCCAGGCTCCGCATCAGCGCCAGCTTCTGCTCGCTGGTGCGCCGAAGCTGCCGGCCAACTTTACGGTGACGCATTCTTACACTTCCTCTTCGTCGTCGGCGCCAACGGTGGCGACGTTACGGTTTGGTGGCGTGCCCTGATCGGTGATGCGGACGCCGTCGGGAGACTCCTCGTACTTCATGCCGAAGTTGAGATTCTCTCTCTCGAGCAGATCCGCGATCTCGTTGAGCGACTTCTTGCCGAAGTTCTTGACCTGAAGGATCTGGCTTTCGCTCTGCCGGACCAGATCACCGAGGGTGCGAATGTTGGAGTTCTTGAGCGAGTTCACCGAGCGGACCGACAGCTCGAAATCCTCGATCGGAGTGCGGAGCAGGTCGGCGAGCCGGTGCGCGTCTCCGCCAGGCATGTCGGTGCCCGGAGTGAGCGGCGCGGAAGCGTGCGAGCCGAAGCCGGCGAAATACTGGAAGTGGGTCTGCGCCAGCGCGGCGGCGTAGCTCACCGCCTCTTCCGGGGTGATCGTTCCGTTGGTCTCGACCGTCAGCGTCAGCCGATCGTAGTCGGTGCGCTGGCCAACGCGGGTCTCGGCGACCGCGAAGTTGGCGCGACGAACCGGGTTGTAGATCGAGTCGATTCTCACGACATCCACCGGCAAGGTCTTGTCGACGACATGCTGATCGGACTCGACGTAGCCGCGGCCGCGTCCGACGTAGAGCTCGACGTTGATCTCCCGATCTCCCTGCAGGGTGAACAGGTGATGATTGCGATCGATGATGGTGACACCGCTCTGATTCTCGATGTCGCTCGCCGTTACGGGACCGGCCGAGCCACGCGAGATGCGGAGCACGGTGTTCTCGACGCCCTCGTCGAGTGAGAGTGTCAGCGACTTGAGATTGCCGATGATCTGGTGCACGTCCTCGACGACACCGGGAATGGTCTGGTGCTCGTGAAGAACTCCGTCGATGCGGAATCCCCAGACGGCAGAGCCACGGAGCGACGAGAGCAGCAGCCGCCGCATCGCGTTTCCGAGGGTGTGTCCGAAGCCGCGCTCGAGCGGCTGGAGTCTGAATTCTGCGACATTGGGATTGTCTTCGCGCTTGGTCGCTTCGACGAGCTGCGGACGGACAAGTCCCCTGAGATCAATTGCGGTTGCCATTTTTTCTTTTCCTTGAACGTGCCACCCCGCCCCTAACGCGCGGTGAGCCCGTAACGAGAGTTAGGGTCTCGTCCTGCTACGATTGCGTAATGCGGACTGACGGATCATTGCGAACTGCTGACTAATTGCGGATTGGGAGACTAACTGCGAGCTCCGGACTATCGGCTCCGGCTTTGGATAGCGGATCTCATCCACCATCCGCCATCTCGCTTTTACTTCGAGTACAACTCGACGACCAACTGCTCCTGAGCGGCGATTGGGATATTCGGACGTGTTGGACGCTCCAGCATCCTGCCGCTGAAGGTGTCGCGATCGACGGCGATCCATGAAAGCGGGGCGCCGCGGCTCGATTGATCCATCGCTGCCATCACGCTCGCCTGCTCGCGTGACTTCATGCGGACGCGGATCTCCTGACCGGGCTGCACGAGGTAGCTCGGAATGTCGACCGACTTCTGGTTCACCTCGACGTGGCGGTGCCGAACGAGCTGCCGCGCGGCCTTGCGGCTGCCGGCGAATCCCATCCGGTACACGACGTTGTCGAGACGCGACTCCAGCGCCGCGAGAAGATTGTGTCCCGTAATCCCTGGAAGTGGTGCGACGCGCTCGAAGGTGTTCCGGAACTGTCGCTCCGAGACGCCGTAAATGCGCTTGATCTTCTGCTTCTCACGTAGCTGCTTCGAGTACTCCGACACCTTGCGACGACGGGCGGTCGAAGAGCCATGCTGGCCGGGGGGCGTCGGTCGACGCTCGACCGGACACTTCTCGGTGAAGCACTTGGTTGCCTTGAGGAACAGCTTCGTTCCCTCTCGACGGCACTGCCTGCAGCTCGCATCAGTATAGCGCATCGGTCAGACTCTCCGGCGCTTGGGCGGGCGGCAGCCGTTGTGCGGAATCGGCGTGACGTCCTTGATCGACTTGACTTGCAGACCAGCGGCGACGAGCGCCTGGATCGCCGACTCGCGTCCCGAGCCCGGTCCCTGCACTCTCACGTGCACCCGGCGAACGCCGAGCGTGAATGCCTCGCGTCCCGCCTGCTCACCAGCAACGGTGGCGGCGAACGGCGTCGACTTCTTCGATCCCTTGAAGCCCGCCTTCCCCGACGAGCCCCACGAGATGGTGTTCCCGTGACTGTCGGTGATGGTAATGGTCGTGTTGTTGAACGTCGCGCTGACGTGGGCGACGCCTTCCGCCTCGATCACGCGCTTTGCTTTCTTTCCAATAGCCATAGGATTACTTCGTCACCTTCTTCTTGCCGGCGATTGCGCGGCGTGGGCCCTTCTTGGTGCGGGCGTTGGTATGCGTGCGCTGGCCACGGACGGGCAGGCCGCGACGATGGCGGATGCCACGGTAGCTCCCAATGTCCATGAGCCGCTTGATGTTCATTGCGATCTCGGTGCGCAGCGCGCCCTCGACGCGGAAATCCTTCTCGATCGCCTGACGCAGCCGATTGACATCGGCGTCGTTCAGGTCACGAATGCGCTGCTCGGAATTGACGCCGGTCGACTCCAGAATCCGTCGCGCAGTCGCGCGGCCGACGCCGAAGATGTAAGTGAGACCGATCTCGACCTTCTTCTCACGCGGGAGATCCACGCCTGCGATACGCGCCATTATCAGCCCTGCTTTTGCTTGTGTTTTGGATTGCGCTTGCAGATGATGCGGGTCACGCCCTGCCGCTTGATGACCTTGCAGTGCTCGCAGATCGGCTTCACGCTGCTACGAACTTTCACGTCCAACTCCATGCT
>Ga0070684_100001095_pt1 | contig 19436 bp, 23 predicted proteins | sample KBSC723LmetaG_FD_65653 | JGI IMG/M metagenome (GOLD analysis project Ga0070684, IMG submission 65653) | Corn rhizosphere microbial communities from Kellogg Biological Station, Michigan, USA - KBS C7.2-3L metaG | ecosystem: Host-associated > Plants > Roots > Rhizosphere ...
CCCGCAACCGACGGGCGCGGGCGAGTCCCCCCTCCGACAAGAGACGCCGCGAAGCGGCGTCGACAGTGTCGGAGGACTACAGCGGGCCGGAGGGAGAGCTCCGAGGACGACCTCTCCCTCCGGTTCACCGTCTCGGACGGTGACGGCGGACGGGGTCTGTATCCGCCGTCTGTCGAGCCGGACCCGCCACCAACGAGTATGGGGATACGGACATTTCCTTCGCTAGAGCAGTTGCAAATGGTCCGAGACTACGTTTCAACAAGGCTCTGAATCGCCCGTAGCCGGCGATGCGCGGACGCCTTCGTCAGCGGCGGCCGGGCCTTCGCCGCGAGCTCCCGCAGTGACGCGGACGGGTGACGCAGGCGGAGCTCGGCGATCTCGGCGAGCTCCGGCGGCAGCCGGTCGATCCCGATCGCGCGAATCGCCTGCAGCTGCTCGTGCGCGGCGCGGGTCGAGCGGATCAGGTTCGCCCCGTCCGCGTTCGCGAGCCGGTTCGCCTCGGCACGCAAGGCGGCCAGCACCGCGTGCTCCTCGAGTCGAAGCGCGGTGTCGCCGGCGCCCGCGAGGGCGAGCACATCCGCGACTTCCTCGTGCCCCTTTGCGTAGGCGACCGCGTGCGCGCGGCGCTCGGCGACGCCGAGCGTGACTCCCTCGCGCGCCGCGACGTCGGCGATGAAGCGCGCCCCGCCGAGCGCACCTGCGCGCAGCTCGAGATGCAGGTCGCGCGGGCCGGAGAGCGACCCTGCGCCGAGGAGCGCGCCGCGCAGGTAGGCGCCGCGGCAGCACGAGCGGCCGACGACGCGCTTCGGCGGCTGCTCGAGCGGCGCGCCGGTCGGCGAGAGAACGCCGCCTTCGCGCAGCAGCTCGAGCGCGCGCTCGTCCACGTCGACGTGCAGCTGATACCGGGTCGCGCGGTCGAACGCGCGGCGTGGATACGTGCGGATCTCCGATCTCACTCCGAGGTCGCGCAGCAGTGCGAACGCCCGGCGCGCCGCGGCGGACGTCGCAAGGTCGAGGTGCACCCCCACCGCGCCGCCGCGCAGGTGCCAGGCGCCGGAGGCGTGGAAGAGCGCGGACAGCTCGGCGACACGGCAGCAGCGGCGCGGCGGGGAGATCTGCGCGAGCTCGTCGCGCAGGTCAGCCGAGAACGACACCTTCGAGCTCCAGGAGCCTGCGCTTGTAATCGACGCCCAGGTCGCCGTACGAGCCGATGCCGTCGGCGGCGACGACACGATGCGTCGGGACGAACGGCGACAGGTCGCAACGTCCGCAGAACGTCCCGGCCGCGCGCGCGGCGCCCGGATACCCGGCGAGCGCCGCGAGCTCGCCGTACGTGACGACCTCTCCGCGCGGGATCTTGCGGAGCGCACGCGTGAGGTCGCCGTAGAAGCCGTCCTCACTGCGTACGGGGACGCCCGCGAACGTCTCGGGCTCGCCGGCAAAGAACGCCCGCAGGCGCTCGACGAGGGTGCGGCTCCGGGCTGTCGCGTCGGCGCCCGCGGTCAGGCGCCGCGGGCGCGGCAACTCCGAGTGGAAGACCCGTGTGCCCGCAAGCCAGACCTCTCCGACGCCCCAGCCGGGCGCGGCGTACTGCACGAGCGTCGGCTGCATGCCTGATGTTGTAGCTTCGGCGCGTGACGCGGGCGAACCTGCCGGCACTCGGCTACCTCTACGTTGCGCTCGGGCTCCCCGCGCTCCTGCTCGGCCTGGACCACCCGAACGCGGTGTCGGCGCTCTTCGCGGGCGCGGCGTTCGCCTACGTCTGGTTCATCGCGAGTCTCTGCGCGCGCCTCGTTCGGTTCGACCCCGAGGGGTTCTTCGCGAGCGTCGTCGGTCTGGGGAGCGCCGCATTCATCGGGTTGCAGGCCATGGCCCTCTTGCTCGGAAGGCCGCAGGTCGAGGCGCCCGCCGCCGCGGCTGCGGCGACCGTGATCATCGGCTCGTCGCTCGCGGCGTGGCGAGCGCGCAAGATCCCGAAGTGGTTCGGGAAGGCGGGCGTCGCGGGCGGGATCGCGGTGCTCGTGATCGGGATCGTCGAGGGCGCCGCCGGGTGGACGTTCGAGGGTGACGCGATCTTCGCATCGTCGCTCGGCTTCATGATCTGGGTCATCGTGACGGCGACCTACCTCCTGCGCCACTGAGCGGCACGCGCCCGAGGGCGCAGCTCCTAATTAAGGTACGGGCCATGAGCAGCCACGCGATCTTCCGTCCCCCGCCCGCCCGCAACGAACCGATCCACGACTATGCGCCGGGCAGTCCCGAGCGCGCCCGCCTCCAGCTGCGCCTCGAGCAGATGCGGAACGAGCGCCTCGAGATCCCGCTCGTGATCGGCGGCAAGGACGTCACGACCGGCGACCTGAAGCAAGCCGTGATGCCGCACGACAAGGAGCACGTCCTCGCAGACGTCCATCAGGGGACGGCGGAGCATGTCGGCCGCGCGGTCGACGCGGCTGCGACCGCCTGGGAAGACTGGTCGCGCTGGCCGTGGGAGGAGCGCGCCACCGTCCTCCTGCGCGCGGCCGAGCTGCTCGCCGGCCCGTGGCGCGACACGCTGAACGCCGCCACGATGCTCGGCCAGTCGAAGACCGCGCATCAGGCCGAGATCGACGCCGCGTGCGAGTCGATCGACTTCTTGCGCTTCAACGTCGAGTTCATGACACGGGTCTACGAGGAGCAGCCGATCTCGTCGCCGGGACTCTGGAACCGCATGGAGTACCGCCCGCTCGAGGGCTTCGTGTTCGCGGTCTCGCCGTTCAACTTCACCGCGATCGCCGCGAACCTGACGAGCTCGCCGGCGCTGATGGGGAACACGATCGTCTGGAAGCCCGCCGGCACGGCGATGCTCTCGGCCTACTACCTGATGCGGCTCTTCCAGGAGGCGGGCCTGCCCGACGGCGTGATCAACCTCGTCTACGGCTCGGGCGCGACGATCGGCGACGCCGCGATCGCCAGTCCGCATCTCGCAGGCATCCACTTCACCGGATCCACGCCCGTCTTCAACGGGATGTGGCGGACCGTCGCATCGAACATGGAGAACTACCGCAACTATCCGCGCATCGTCGGCGAGACGGGCGGCAAGGACTTCATCGTCGCGCACCCGTCGGCGAATGTCGACGCGCTCGCGACGGCGATCGTCCGCGGCTCGTTCGAGTACCAGGGCCAGAAGTGCTCCGCGTCGTCGCGCGTCTACGCACCGTCGAACCTCTGGCCCGCGCTGAAGGAGCGGCTGCAGGAGGAGATCGCCACGATCAAGGTCGGCGACGTCAGCGACTTCGGCAACTACATGGGCGCCGTGATCGACGGCTCCTCCTTCAAGACGCAGGCCGCCGCGATCGAGGAGGCGAAGTCGAGCGCGGACACCGACATCGTCGCCGGCGGCGAGTACGACGACTCGCGCGGCTACTTCGTCGACCCGACCGTGATCGAGACGCGTGACCCCGGCTTCCGCACCATGCGGGAGGAGCTCTTCGGGCCGGTCGTCACCGCGTACGTCTACGACGAGAAGAAGTGGGACGACACGCTCGACCTGGTCGACACGACCGCACCGTACGGCCTGACCGGCGCCGTCTTCTCGGAGGACCGCGCGGCTGCAGCGCACGCGAAGGACCGGCTCCGTTATGCCGCCGGCAACTTCTACGTGAACGACAAGCCGACGGGCGCCGTCGTCGGGCAACAGCCGTTCGGCGGCGCCCGCTCCTCGGGGACGAACGACAAGGCGGGCTCGATGTGGAACCTGATCCGCTGGGTCAGCCCACGCTCGATCAAGGAGACCTTCGCTCCGCCGCACGACTACCGCTACCCGTTCCTCGACGCGGAGTAGTCGATCGGGGCGGCGGCCGGAGACCGGCCGCCGCCCCGCCGATCCGTTGAAAGCCCAGTCCTCGCAGGCCGCAGTGGATCGACCCGCGCTCCCACGGCGGTGGGGGGTGCCGGAGAGCGTCGGGATGCCCCACCATCCAAGCGGGTCCGCGGGCGAGGATCAACCCTCGCGCCGTCCTCACACGAAATTCACACGACGCGGAACGTCCAGGCGACCGCGGTCGCCTGGGTCGCCGTCCGCGCATAGGCGACGGCGGTATGCGTTCCCTTCGCAAGCGGCGTCGCGGGCGCACCGTAGATCGTGCCGCGCCGCGGGGAGAGCGAGCCGCCCTTCTCGAGCAGCTCGACGCCGTCGACCCACAGGCCCGACTCGACGAGCGGCGTCGGCGCCGTCAGCTCCGCAGCGACCTGCGGCATCGCCGGCCCTGCGGAGTTCACGCGCGGGCCGAGAATCGCGATGTGGACCGCCCCGCTCGTGTCGGCCTGCCACCTGCCGTCGACACGGTGCTGCGCGCTCGCCTTGCCGCCGTCGACCATGACCTTCCAGTCGCCGCTTTCGTAGAGCGGCTTGGCGGAGGATCCGCCGCACCCGGCCAGGGCGAGCGCGACGAGCAAGAGGACGGGGAGCCGCACGCGCGAAAGCCTAGTCACCCTGTTCGGCGGGGTCGCGGGCAGCGGGGCGGCCCAGCCGTAGCGACAGCGCTGCCGCCGCGCCGAGGAGCGCGGGCACCGCGAGCACGACCCCGGCGACGCGAACGCCGAAGGCTCCCGCGAGCGCGCCGTCCGCCAGGCTCGCGACGGGGCGGAGGCCGAGAAACGCGATCGACCACAGCGCCATGATCCGCCCGCGCTGGCTCGGCGCCACGCCGAGTGCAAGCCGCGTCGTCGCCGCGGTGTTCGATCCGAGGTAGCCGAAGCCGGCAACGGCGAGGAAGACGAACGCCAGCGGGAGCCACGGAGTGATCGAGAAGAGCAGGATCCCCGCGCCGAGCGCCGCGAGCATGACCGCCATGCGCCGACGCGAGCCCGCGACACGGCCGGCGACGAGGAGCGCAGCGGCCACGGCGCCGGCGCCGAAGCAGGCGACGATCGTCCCCGCCCACGTGTCCGAGTAGCCGAAGGCGTGCGCGAACGCGGGCGACTCGGTGTTCACGGGGTCGGAGCCGAACCCCGCCGTCATCACGATCAGGAGCGCGACCGCCAGCTTCGGGTTCGCGCGCAGGAGGCCGAGGCTCTCGCGGAGCGAGCCTCGCTCCGAGCGCTCCTCGCGACGCGGGCGCACCATCAGCAGGCCGGCGACGAGGAGCAGATAGGAGCACGAGTTGAGCGCGAACGCCCAGGGGATCCCTGCCGCAGCGATCACGCCGGCGGCGCTTGCCGGCCCGATCGCCCGCGCGAGGTTGAACGTCATCGAGTTCAGCGCGACCGCCTGTGGCACGTCCTCTTCCTCGACGAGCGCTGCGATCAGCGCGAGCTGTGCCGGTGTCGCGAACGCGCTCGTCACGCCGAGGCCGCCGGTGAAGCCGATCACGACCCATTCGGTCGCAAGCCCGCCGAAGGCGAGACCGGCGAGCGTTCCCCCGAGCACGGCCGCGGCGAGCTGCGTCGCGAGCAGGAGGCGCCTGCGGTCGAACCGGTCGGCGATGCTGCCGGCCCAGGGCGAGAGAACGAGCACCGGTACGAACTGGCAGAAGTTGAGGACGCCGAGCAGGAACGGCGAGTGCGTCAGCCGGAAGAGGAGGATCGACGCCGCGAGGTTCTGGAACCAGGTGCCGCTCGCCGAGGCGGCGTTGCCGACGAAGTACGGCCCGAAGTTGCGCGAGCGGATGACACGCCAGGCCGCCGCCGGCCCGACCGCGGCGGCCGTGGCGGCTATGCGCCGCCCGTCCTGTGCAGCTGTGCGTAGATCGACCGCGCCGTCTTCGCCGGGACCCCCGGCACGCCCTCGAGCTCCTCGCGGCTGGCGCCGACGACGCGTTCCGCGGAGCCGAAGTGCCGCAACAGCGCCCGCCGGCGTGCCGGCCCGACGCCCTCGAGCTGGTCGAACATCGACTCGCGTGCCGCCGCGTCGCGGCGCCGGCGATGGAAGGTGATCGCGAAGCGATGCGCCTCGTCGCGGATCCGCTGCAGGAGCTGGAGGCCCGCCGACTGGGGCGAGAGCAGGATCGGCGCCGGGCGGCCCGGGACGAACACCTCCTCGATCCGCTTCGCCAGCGAGATCACGGCGACGCGCGGCAGGTCGAGCTCCTGCATCGCTGCGAGCGCCGCCGAGAGCTGCCCCTTGCCGCCGTCGATCACGACCAGGTTGGGCGTCGCGGCGAACGACTCGTTCCAGTCGTCCGAGTCAGGGCCGGCCGCGAGCCGCGAGAAGCGCCGCTCGATCACCTGGCGCATCGCGGCGAAGTCGTCCTGGCCCTCCAGCCCGCGCACCGCGAACTTGCGGTAGTGGCCCTTCTTCGCGACCGCGTCCTCGAAGACGACCATCGAGCCGACGATCTCCTGTCCCTGGATGTTCGAGATGTCGAAGCACTCGATGCGGATCGGAAGCGACTCCAGGTTGAGCGCCTCGCGCAGCTCTTCGAGCGCCTCGACGCGGCGCGCGCGCTTCGTCTCGGCGACGAACGTCTCCGACTCGAGCGCCAGGTGTGCGTTCTGCTGCGCGAGCTCCTGCAGCCGCCGCTTCTCGCCGCGCTCGGGTGCCCGCACCTCGACGTGGGAACCCCGCCGCTCGGACAGGAAGATCTCGAGCGCCGAGGTGTCGCCCGAACCGCGCGGCACGAGGATCTGCGGCGGGATCGACGTAGCCGCGCCGTAGTACTCGAGGCAGAACTGCTCGACGACCTCGCCGAGCTCCTCTCCCGCCGCGTTCTCGAGGTGGAACGAATGCCGGTCGACCATCCGGCCCTCGCGCAGCGGGAAGAGCTGGACCGCCGCGCGCTCGGGCGACACCGCGACCCCGATCACGTCGACGGATCCGATCGAGCGGCGCTCGACCGCCTGCCGCTCCGAGAGCCGCTCGATCGCCGCGAGCCGGTTGCGATAGCGCGCCGCGTCCTCGAAGCGCTCCTCCGCCGCGGCGACCCGCATCTGCTCCTCCAGGCGCCGCCGGATCGGCCTGTCGTCGCCGGAGAGGAACTCGATCACCTGGTCGATCAGCTCGCGATAGTCCTCCTTCGAGATGTAGCCGACGCACGGCGCGTGACAGCGTTCGATGTGGAAGTCGAGACATGGGATGCCGCTGTGGCGCCCCGGCTGCGGGCCTTCGCAGGGCCGGTACCGGAACACGCGGTTCAGGACGTCGAGCGTCTCGCGCACCTTCTTCGCGTTCGCGTACGGCCCGAAATACTCGACGCCGCGCCGGTGGCGCTCACGCGTGAACATCACCCGTGGGTAGTCGTCCTCGACGGTCACGGCGATGTACGGGAACGACTTGTCGTCGCGCAGCCGCACGTTGAAGGGCGGCCGGTGGCGCTTCACCAGGTTCTGCTCGAGGTGGAGTGCCTCCACCTCGTTCTGCGTGACGATCGTCTCGATCGTCTCGACCCTGGCGGCCATCTGCCGGATGCCGTGCCGGGTATCGCTGGAGCCGGCCTGGAAGTAGGAGCGGACGCGCGGCCGGAGCGATTTCGCCTTGCCGACGTAGAGGACGTCGCCGGCTGGATCGCGGAACAGGTAGACGCCCGGCTTCGTCGGGACCCCCTGCAACTGGCGCTCGATGCCCACGGCTCGCATCAAAACCCAGCGTAACGAGGCGACGCGCGCTCACCGCCGCGGGTGATTTCCGCGGCAGAGTCGGGCAAGGCGTGGTTCACGTGCTCATGCGTCGAAGGCCTCCCGTCTGCGTGCTCCTGCCGCTCGTGCTCCTCGTTGCCGGCTGCGGGGGCTCGCACCACGTGTTCAGCGTCGGAGCGGTCGAGGACGCAGCGAAGTTCGCGCCGGATCCACGGGCCCAGATGAAGCTGGCCCGCGACGCGAATCTCGACACGATCGCGCTCAGCGCGGTGTGGCACCGGGGCGCGGACGCGGCGGCCGATCTGCCGCCGCTTCGACGCGCGGTCGACGCGGCAGTCGCCGAGGACGTGCACCCCATCCTCTCCGTGTACCAGTTGAGCTCCAACACCCCGGGAGACGCGGCGTCCCGCGCCGCGTTCGCCGCCTACGCGGCGGCGCTCGCAAGGGCCCTCCCCGACGTGCGACAGGTGATCGTCGGCAACGAGCCCAACCTCAATCTCTTCTGGCAGCCTCAGTTCTCGGCCGACGGCGGCGACGCTGCCGCGGTCGCGTACGAGGCGCTGCTCGCGCAGACCTACGACGCGCTCAAAGCGGTCGACTCCGGCCTGGAGGTGATCGGGGGCGCGCTCGCCCCGCACGGCGGCGACCGCCAGGCCTCGTCACGTCCCACCCACTCGCCGACGCGCTTCCTGCTCGATCTCGGGGCCGCCTACCGTGCGAGCGGCCGGTCGAAGCCGATCATGGATGCGTTCTCGATCCACGTCTACGGCGAGAGCGCCCGGGTCCCGCCCACGCTCGAGCACCCGCACACGACGTCGGTCGGGATCGCCGACTACGGCAAGCTCGTGCAGCTCCTCGGACGGGCCTTCGGCGGCACGGCGCAGGCCGGCAAGTCGCTACCGATCGTGTACGGCGAGTACGGCGTCGAGACGGCGATCCCGCCGGCCAAGCGGGCGCTCTACACCGGCCACGAGGTCGTCCCCGTCGTGGACGAGGAGACGCAGGCGCACTACTACGTGCGCGCGATCGGGCTCGCAGCCTGCCAGCCGACCGTCGAGCTGCTCCTCCTCTTCCACGTCGTCGACGAGTCGAGGCTCCAGGGCCTCCAGAGCGGGACCCGCTACGCGGACGGGTCGCCGAAGTCGAGCTACGGGCCGGTGCGTGACGCGGCCGGGCGGGGCTGCTCGCGTGGCTAGCATTGGGCGCATGGACGGTCAGTACGTGGCCTACACGTTCTTCCGCGTCGACCCGGCGTGGCGGCGCCTCCCGGTCGAGGAACGGGCTGCACACAAGGATGCGTTCGCGGACACGCTCGACGAGCAGGGCGGGCGGTTCGAGCACCTGCGCGTGTACTCGACGACGGGCGTCCGGCCGGAGACCGACTTCTTCCTCTGGAAGATCACCGAGCGCTACGAGGACCTCGGCGAGCTCGGTGCCGCCCTCAACGCCACCCCGCTCGCCGCCTGGCTCGAGACGCCGTACTCCTACCTCGCGACGACGAAGGCCTCGCAGTACACGCAGGCACGCAGGGCCCGGAAGATCACGCCGAAGAACTCGCCGTACCTCGTCGTCTATCCGTTCACGAAGGTGCGGCCGTGGTACGTCCTCGACGAGGACGACCGGCAGCGCGCGATGGACGAGCACATCCGGATCGGCCGCGAGGAGTTCCCCGGCATCTACAACCACACGACGTACTCGTTCGGGATCGACGACCAGGAGTTCATGACCGCGTTCGAATGCGACACACCCGCGGACTTCATGCACCTGATGCTGCGGCTCCGCTACTCGGAGGCATCGCGCTACACGGAGCGTGACACGCCGATCTTCGTCGGCCAGCACATGCCGGCGCGCGACGCGCTCGCCCGCCTCGACGGCGTCTCGGCGCTCGTCGAGCACGACGGCTAGACGAGCTCGCCCCGTCAGACGAGCGTGCGCTGGTCCCGCCAGGTGCGGATCGCGGCGTAGACGCAGATCGCGGCGACGACGATGAAGGCAAGAGCCTCGCGGCCGGTCGGATGCCCGAAGAGCCAGCAGCCGGCGTCCACGACGACGAGCCCGACCGCCCCGTAGAAGACCCAGGCGGCACGCGTCGACCACGTCTCGATCTCGCGCCGGGCGAAGTCGCGCCAGAAGAAGTAGGCGACGACGGCGAGCGCGATGAAGAACGCCAGGCGAAGGAGCGTGCCCACCGTGGCGAGCGCCACCTCGAGGTTGAGCAGCACGATCACGAGCGCGACACCCGCCAAAATCGCCAGATTGCGCAGAAACGGGCTCATGCCGTCATCCAGGCTCGCACACCGAGCGCCGCGGCGACGAGGGTCGCCGCGCTGAACCAGAGAAGACGCGCCCGCGGCTCGGCGGGCGCGTACAGCCACGGCGACAGCACCGCGAGGAGCGCGAAGGTGCCGTAGGCGTAGTGCAGGTGGTCGGCGGCCCGTCGGTGGTCGGAGAGGAGCAGCAGCCCCAGGGCCACCTGCGCGACGAGCAACGTCTGGGCGAGCGCGAGGAGCTGGGCCACGGATGTCCCCGCACGCCGGCGGCGCGCCCAGAGCGCCGCGGCGGAGGCGAGCAGGCAGACGGCGATCAGCAGGAATGCGTTGACGTGGTGGGCCGTTAGCATCGGCAGCGAAACCTATCGAGAGGACGTGTCGTGGTCGAAGAAGGCAAGCCGGCGCCGGATTTCGAGCTCCGCTCCGACAGCGGCGAATCCGTGAAGCTGTCCGACCTGCGCGGGAAGCAGGTCGTTCTCTACTTCTATCCCAAGGACGACACGCCCGGGTGCACGACGCAGGCCTGCGGGATCCGCGACGCCTACGGCGAGTTCGAGCGCGAAGGCGCCGTCGTCCTCGGCGTCTCGCCCGACGACGAGCGCTCGCACGTGAAGTTCAAGAAGAAGTTCGAGCTCCCCTTCACCCTGCTCGCGGACACCGATCACGGCGTCGCCGACGAGTACGGCGTCTGGGTGGAGAAGAAGTACATGGGCAAGACCTACATGGGGGTCGACCGCTCGACCTTCGTGATCGACGCGGACGGAACGGTCAAGCGTGTGCTGCGGAAGGTGAAGCCCGATACACACGCGGACGACGTGCTCGCGGCGCTTGCTTCGTAGCAGCTAGCGTCGTTCGGGTGAGCGACGGCCGCACGCGCTACCGCGATGCGATCGAGCGCCCGGAGTTCCGGGCGCTCTTTCTCTCGCAGCTCACGTCGGTCGCGGGCACGAGCATCGCGGCCGTCGCGCTGACGGTGCTGATCTACGAGCGGACCTCCTCCCCGCTGCTCTCGTCGCTCACCTTCGCGCTCGGATTCGTCCCGTACGTGCTCGGCGGAGGCCTCCTCTCGGCCGTCGTCGACCGGGTACGTCCCCGGCGCCTCGTCGCGAGGTGCAACGCCGCCGCGGCCCTGGTCGCGGCCGCGATGGCGTGGCCGGGCGCGCCGATCTGGTTCCTGCTCGGCCTGCTCGTCGTCGTCGGGACGCTCACGAGCCTCGCGGGCGGCGCGCAGGCCGCACTCGTGCGCACGGTCGTGCCGGAGCACGCGTACGTACCCGCGCGGTCACTGCTCCGCATCGTCGCGCAGCTCGCGCAGATCGGCGGCAACGCGATCGGCGGTGCGCTGCTCGTCGTGCTGACGCCGAGCGGCGCGATCCTCGCGAACGCGCTCTCGTTCGCCGTCGCCGCCGTGGTGATCCGCCTGGGCGTCTCGGACGTCGGGCTCACCGGCCGCCGGCACGAGGCGCACGTGTTGCGCGACTCCCTCGCCGGGATGCGCACCGTGTTCGCGATCCCCGAGCTTCGACGCCTGCTGCTCCTCGGTTGGCTCGTTCCGACGTTCTCGGTCGCACCCGAGGCGCTCGCCGCGCCGTACGTCGCCGGCCGCGGCGGCACGTCGTCACTCGTCGGCGTGTGGCTCGTCGCGCTCCCCGTGGGGATGGTGCTCGGCGATCTCGCAGGCGTCTGGGCGCTCGGCACCGGCCGCCAGCGGCGTCTCGTCGCGCCCGCCGCCACGCTGTCCTTCGTCCCCTACCTCGTCTTCGTCGCACACCCGGCGGTGATGGTCGCGCTGCCGCTGCTGGCGCTCGCCGGCATCGGGTCGCTGTACTCGCTCGGCCTCGACCTGCGCGTGCGCGACGCCGCCCCGGATCACCTGTTCGCGCGCGTGATGACGCTCAACTCGGCGGGGCTGATGACGCTGCAGGGGCTGGGGTTCGTGCTCGCGGGTGCGATCGCAGAGGTCGTCGGCGCACCGGTCGCGATCGCGATCGCCGGAGCGTGCGGTCTCGCAGCCGCCGTCGCGCTCGGGCCGTGGCGCCGCGAGACGCCCTACGCGAGTGCGACCGTGCTCTCGTCGCGGGACTCGGCGTAGCCCTCGCCGAGCTTCGCGCGGAGGGTCTCCGCGAGCTCGCCGCTCTGCTCGAGCTCCTCGACGATGTCGGCGCCGCCGACGAGCTCGCCCTTGACGAAGACCTGCGGGATCGTCGGCCAGCCGGAGATCGCGGACAGGTCCTGCCGGATCTGGGGGTCCGGGAGCACGTCGATTGCGGTGACGGGTGCGCCGGCACGCCGCAGCGCGCTGAGCGCGCGGTCGGAGTTGCCGCACATCGCAAACGCCGGCGTGCCCTTCATGAAGATCGCGACATCTGCGCCGTCGATGACTTCCTTGATCCTGTCGGTGTAGCTCACGCCGCCCCTTTCGTCTTGATACGGAGTTCGTGGATCGTGCCGTCCGCGAGCGGCGCAGAGAGCGCCTCGTACACCCGGCGGTGCTGCTCGACGAGCGACAGGCCCGCCAGCGACGGCGCCGTCACGACGACCTGGAAGTGGTCGCCGCCCCCGGTGCGGTCGGTCACGGCGAGCTCGGTGGCGTCCGGGAAGGCGCCCTCGAGCAGCTCGCGCAGTGGTTGCGTGCTCATGCGTCGATCGTAGCGATCGCGAGGCGGTCGCCAGGCCCGAGGTTCCCGGCGGCGCCCGCGGCGAGCTCGATCACGACCTTCGCGCCCCGGCGTCCCGCCGTCCGCCACGGCCGCAGGTCCCGCGCGACGTCGATCACGACGAGGTCGCGGTCGCAGAACACCGCGTCGATCGCGAAGCGCATGCCGAACATGTGGATCGAGCCGGCCGGGCGAAAGAGCATCCCTTCGCCCGGGTCGAGCGAGGCGCGCCCGAGCAGCCCGCGCAGGCGCGTGAACGGATTGTCGGCGACGCGGCAGCGTTCGCAAATCACTTTTCCGTCGCTGTTAACCAAACTGATTACACGCATCGAGTGACACCTCTAACCCTTCGGGGTGATCTTTGCAAGAGGCGCGCAAGGTTTTCGCCGGAGCGGTTTCTTCAACTTGCGCAAGGCACACGCCTTCTCAGTCATCCCGCCGCCGCTTGAAGGGAGGTGTACCCATATGAACACGCTTCGTCACCTGCTGGTGCGCATCCAGCTCGAGCGCGAGGAAGGCCAGACCATGGCCGAGTACGGGATCCTGATCGCAGTCATTGCGCTCATCGCGATCACCGGTGCCACGTTCTTCGGCAACGGCCTCAGCACGTTCTTCAGCGACCTCGCCGGGAAGCTCTAGTCCCGGGAGTACCGGCGGGCCCTCACCGCCCTGAGGGCCTGCCGCACACCTTCATCGCACGACCCACCCGCCGCCACATGAACCACATCTCACACCATCTCTCCGATCAGACACAACGGTCCGAAGACGGCCAGACGATGGCCGAGTACTCCGTCGTCATCGCCGTGATCGCGCTCGTCGTCGTCTTCACCCTCCCGCAGCTCGGGTCGGGGATTCTCGCCCTCTACAGCGCCGCCGCCGCGGCGTTCGGAGGTTGACCGCATGCGCCGGGCGCTGTCTCTTCGCAGCGAGCGCGGGCAGGCGGCCGCCGAGTTGGCGCTCGTCCTCCCGATCCTCGCCGCCATCCTGCTCGCGATCGCCCAGTTCGGGATCGCGTTCAACAACTACATCACGCTGACGGACGCCACGCGCGCCGGCGCTCGCAAGGCCGCGGTCGCACGCTTCACGGGCGACTCGGGTGCCGCTGCGAAGGCTCTCGTGTACTCGTCCGCGTCGGGGCTCAGTTCACCGCCGCTCCAGGTCACCGTCGAGTCCGACTCGAACTGGAAGATCCCGGGGACCGACGTCACGGTCACCGCGCGCTATCCGTACTCGATCAACATCCTCGGCATCACCGTCAAGTCCGGGGATCTCGTCAGCACCCAGAAGGAGCGCCTCGAATGATCGCGTTCCTTCGCCGCGAGTCGGGCCAGACGATGGTCATGGCCGCGATCTCCATGGTCGTGCTGCTCGGGATGGCCGGGATCGTGATCGACGTCGGTTCGTGGTTCCGCCAGCAGCGCGTGTCGCAGGCGACCGTCGATTCCGCCGCGCTCGCAGGAGCGCAGGCACTTCCCACCGATCCATCCTCGGCGCGGGCGATCGCTTCGAGCTTCGCGGCGCGGAACGGCGGCTCCGCCGGCGCGACGTTCACCGTTTCGTCGAAGTGGACGCCGAACGACATGATCACGGTCGACCAGACGGGAACCGGCCAGGGCTTCTTCTCGAAACTCTTCGGCGTCTCGACCGTGTCCATCCACACACACGCGTCGGCGATCACGGAGATCCCCACCGAGGTGACCGCCGTCGCGCCGATCGCCGTCGACGTCAAGCATCCGATGCTCTCCGGTCCCGGCTGCCCCTGCTTCAACGTGCCGACGCAGATCCCGCTCGGCAAGAAGGGCGTACCCGGCGGGTTCGGCCTGATCGACCTCGACCAGGCCGACTCCGGCACGGCCGGCAACTCGACCGTCGCCGACTGGATCGCGAACGGCTACGACGGCTACCTCCCGACCGGCGGCTACTACTCGGACACCGGCGCCAAGTTCACGGCCCAGCAGGTCCAGGACTCGCTGCAGGGCCGCTACGGCACCGACCTCCTCTTCCCGGTCTACGACAAGATCACCGACCAGGGCTCGAACGCCACCTACCACGTCCTCGGCTGGGTCTCGTTCCACATCACCCTCACCCAGGCGAACGGCAACGACGGGGCGATCAGCGGCTACTTCGACCGCGTGATCTGGGACGGGATCATCTCGACGACCGGCCCGTCCAACCCCGCGATTCCCGACCTCGGCGTCTATTCCGTCGCCCTCATCGACTGACAAGGAACCCGATGACCTACCGTGTGAGAAACATCGCCATCGCCGTCGGGCTCGCGCTCGTCGCGGCGCTCCTGACGACGTTCTACGTCGCAAACTACAAGCGACACGTCCGCCAGAGCGAGACGACCGTCACCGTGTTCGTCGCGAAACGCGACATCCCGCAGGGTACCCCCGGTACCGACCTCCTGAAGCACGGCTGGCTCGTGCCCTCCCAGGTCGTGCAGCGGAACGTCGTGCCGGGCTACGTCTCGAACACCGACCAGATCCGCAACCTGATCACCCGTCAGGACATCTACTCGGGCGAGCAGGTCTCGCTCCGCCGCTTCGCCGGCCACGCGGAGCTCGGCCCGCGGGTCCAGCTGCACGGAACGCTGCGTGCGATCTCCCTGCCGGGGACCGCAGACGCGCTCCTCAGCGGCACGCTCAAGGACGGCGACCACGTCGACGTGCTCGCGAACCTCAAATCCGGCGACTGCTCGACGTGCTTCGCCACCCGCGACGTCGCTCGCAACGTGCTCGTCCTCCACGCACCGACGATCGCCTCGGGGACCAAGGTCGGGAACAACACCGATTCATCGGTCCTGCTCGCTGTCAGTGACAACCGCCAGGCGCAGAAGATCTTCTACGCCGTCGAGAACGCCGCCGGCTGGTCGCTCCTGCTCCGGCCCGTGGCGAATGCAACGGACAGCCCGGAGGATCTCGAAGGAGCAACGTCGATGCTGAAGGACGGCGTCTCCGGCGCGAGCCTCCAGCACTTCCAGAACGGAGGCGGCAGATGAGCACCGAACCGACACCGCAGCGTACGCGCCTGTACTTCACCGGCGACTGCGACGGCCTCGAGCAGCTCCGCGAGGCCCTCGCGGCACACGACGAGCTCGAGGTGATCGGGTTCAGCGAGCACGTCGCCCAGGCAACGGGCGTGCTCGCCGGCGGGCACCTCGAATGCATCCTGCACGGCACGCGCGCCGACGCGTTCCCGGCGGGCGAGATCGCCGCGATCAGGGAGCACACCCGTGCGCCCATCGTCGTCCTCTCCTCGGGGACGGGAACCGGGATCCTGGAGGAGGCGCTCGACGCGGACGTGTCCGACGTCCTGCTCCTGCCGCAACTCGTCGAGAACGTCGTCTTCACCGTGAAGAAGGCCTCGCACGCCAAGCGCGCCGTTCCGGGCCTGACCCGGCAGCAGCTCGGCCGCGTCGTGACCGTCTTCTCGCCGAAGGGCGGCACGGGCAAGACCGTGACCGCGACCAACCTCGCTGCCGCGCTCGCGAAGCAGGGCCGCAAGACGCTGCTGCTCGACCTGGACCTGCAGTTCGGCGACGCGGCGATCGTGATGGGCATCGAGCCCGAGAAGACGATCTTCGACCTCGTCGTCGCCCCGGGCGAGCTCGACGTCGAGAAGCTCGCGGGCTACACGACGAAGCACCCGTGCGGCCTCGACGTGCTGCCCGCGCCGCTCCGTCCGGAAGACGCGGAGCTCGTCACCGAGTCGAAGATCACACGGCTGCTCGAGGTCGCGCGCGAGCAGTACGAGGTGATCGTGGTCGACACGTCGCCGTTCTTCCACGGCCCGATGCTCGCCACCCTCGACCGCACCGACGAGCTGCTCGTCGTCTGCGGGCTCGACGTGCCGACGCTGAAGAACGTCAGGCTCGCGCTGCAGACGCTCGAGATGCTCTCGTATCCGACGAGCCGCATTCGCTTCGTCCTCAACCGGGCGAACACGAAGGTCGGGCTCTCGAAGCGAGAGGTCGAGAGCGCGCTCAAGGTCTCGATCAACGTCGAGGTCCCGTCCGATCGAGGGGTGCCGATCTCGGTCAACCAGGGGTCGCCGGCCGTGCTGAGCGACCCCGGCTGCGACTTCGCGAAGGCGATCACGGCTCTCGCGAAGAGCGTCGTCCAGCAGCAGCCGTCGAAGCGCCAGAAGCGGCGCCTGAGCCTGGCGAAGGCCTGAGATGGGACTGCACGATCGTCTCTCGCGGCAGGGTGAGGGCGGCGCCGCCGCCGGCACGCTGACCGTCGTCACGAACGGCCACACGCCCGCCCCCTCACCGTATGCGGAGGACCCCTACGCCGACCTCAAGGCGCGGGTCCACCACCAGTGCATCGCGAAGCTCGGTCCCGAGCTCTTCCGGAGCGACACGAGCGACGACCTCACCGACCAGGTGTACCGCGCGGTCACCGAGGAGCTCGCCCTCGACCGGACGCCGCTGACCCGCGAAGAGCGCCGCGAGATCGTCCGGCAGCTGACCGACGACATCCTCGGGTACGGCCCGATCGAGCCGCTCCTCCGCGACGAGACCGTCACCGAGGTGATGGTCAACGGCTTCGACCACGTGTACGTGGAGCGTGCGGGCAAGCTCGAGCGCACCGATGTCCGCTTCGTCGACGAGTCGCACGTGATGCGGATCATCGACAAGATCGTCTCGCAGGTCGGGCGTCGCGTCGACGAGGCCTCGCCGATGGTCGACGCGCGCCTGCCGGACGGCAGCCGCGTCAACGCGATCATCCCGCCGCTCGCGCTGAACGGGCCGACGATGACGATCCGGAAGTTCTCGCGCGATCCCTACACGATCAACGACCTGATCACATTCGGGACGCTCACCGCCCGCTCGGCGCAGTTCCTCGGCGCCGGGGTGAAGGGAAAGCTCAACATCCTCATCTCGGGCGGTACCGGCACCGGCAAGACGACGACGCTCAACGCGATGAGCGCCTTCATCCCCGGCGACGAGCGCATCGTGACGATCGAGGACGCGGCCGAGCTCCAACTGCAGCAGGATCACGTGATCACCCTCGAGTCCCGGCCGTCGAACATCGAAGGCACGGGCGAGATCAAGATCAGGGAGCTCGTGCGGAACGCACTGCGTATGCGGCCCGATCGCATCATCGTCGGCGAGGTTCGCGGCGCCGAGACGCTCGACATGCTCCAGGCGATGAACACGGGCCACGAAGGCTCGTTGACGACGATCCACGCGAACTCCCCCCGCGACGCGTTGTCCCGCCTCGAGACGCTCGTGATGACGGCCGGCGTGGAGCTGCCGCATCGCGCGATTCGCGAGCAGATCGCGAGCGCGTTCGACCTGCTGGTTCAGATCCAGCGGCTCGTCGACGGCTCGCGGCGCATCACGCACATCTCGGAGGTGATGGGCATGGAGGCGGACGTCGTGACGCTCCAGGACATCTTCGTCGCCGCGCCTCCCGGCGAGGACGAGGCCTACAGCGGTGCACATCGCCTGCTTTCTCCCCTGCGCGCGTCGGGTCTGAAGCCGCACTTCCTCGAGAAGCTCGCCGCCAACAACGTCATCCTGCCGCCGACGTTCTTCTCCGGCGACGACCCCGACCAGGTGCGAGCGTCGTTCGGCGCCGCCGGATTCGGCGGTGGGTACGAGTGATCCGGCGCCTGCTTGCCGCCCTCGTCCTCGCGCTCGTCGCCGCGCCGTCGGCGCTCGCAGCCGTGCACATCCGCGCGGTCGACACGAGCGGCTTCCCGGCCGTCCGAGCCACCGTTGTCGCACCGCTCGGCAGCCCGACCCCACGGCTGCGCGAGAATGCGCATCCGGTCGCCGGCTACGCCGCCGTCAACCTCGGCCGCGAGAAGGCGATCGTGCTCGCGCTCGACCGCTCGCAGTCGATGCGCGGCAGGCCGCTCGCCGAGGCGGTCTCGGCCGCGCAGGCGTTCGTCGCGGCCGCGGGGGCCCATGACCACGTCGGTCTCGTCGGCTTCGGGCACAACGCTTTCGGCATCACCGGCTTCGCCGACTCGCCGGCGGACGCCCGCAGCGCCCTGGACGGACTGACCGTCGACGCGCACTCCGGCACCGCGCTCTACGACGCCGTCACGCTCGCGGCCAACCGGCTCGCACTCGACGAGCGGCTCGGTCGCGCGATCGTCGTCGTCACCGACGGCAAGGACGTCTCGAGCACCCATACGCTGGACGACGCGATCGACGCGGCGCGGTCCGCCCACGCGGCCGTCTACACGATCGGGATCGGCGGCCCGAGCTTCACCCCCGACGCCCTCCGCCGCCTCGCCTCCGAGACCGGCGGCTCCTACCACCAGGCCACCTCGGCGGCGAGACTCGGTGCCGTCTACTCGACGCTCGCGGACGAGCTCGCCCGCACCTGGCAGCTCTCGTACCTGACCGCCGCACCGCGGGGAACGGTGCTGCGCCTCGACGCCTCCGTCGGCGGCGCCGGCTCGGCCCAGGCCGAGATCACGACGCCCGGCGGCGACCCCGCCGGGTCCGGACCCACGAAGCTGATCCCGGGCATCGGCTACAGCGCCGGCGGGACGCTGCTGGTCGGGCTCGTCTCCGGCTTTCTCGTGCTGCTCGCGTGCTTCTTCTGGTTCGCCTCACAGCGCGGCTCTGCGCTGCGCGCGCGGATCGAGCCGCATCTCAACCGGGTCGAGGGCGACGCCAAGGCGCGGCGCCGCCGGGGACGTGCCGCGGCGCGCACGCAGGTCGCCGACGGCGTCGAGCGCGCCTTCGGCGAGCTGCGGCAGTTCAAGCAGCTGCAGCTCGCGATCGACCGAGCCGACCTACCGCTGCGTGCCGGAGAGCTCGCGGCACTCTGCGCAGGCTCGGCGCTCTTCTTCGGCTTCGTGGCGGCGGTGATGGCCGCCGCACCGCTCGAGATCCTGGCCGTCTTCGGCATCTTCGGGTACGCGCCGATCGGCTACGTGACCTTCGCGTCTCGCCGCCGGGTCGGGAAGTTCGACACCCAGTTGCCCGATC
>Ga0070684_100001103_pt1 | contig 19349 bp, 17 predicted proteins | sample KBSC723LmetaG_FD_65653 | JGI IMG/M metagenome (GOLD analysis project Ga0070684, IMG submission 65653) | Corn rhizosphere microbial communities from Kellogg Biological Station, Michigan, USA - KBS C7.2-3L metaG | ecosystem: Host-associated > Plants > Roots > Rhizosphere ...
AGGGCATCGAGCGCGGTCTGCCGTGGCGTCCGGTGCTGGCCGAGCACCGGGCTCTGCTCGTCAGTCAGCTCGCGAGGTTCACCTCGCTTCCGTTCCCGAGCACGATCGAGGACCTGCCGCACACCACCGAGCAGGTGCATCCGTCCGACCTGACCGTGAAGTTCTGGACCAGGCTGCGCGACGTCCGGCTCTCGTTGATGGACGGCGCGGTGATGGCGGCGGAGCGGATCATCCAGGAGCCCGTCGAGACACCGAACCCGCCGTCGTACCTGCGCGCCGTCCTGCACGTCGAGCGCGGGTTCCTGACCGCACTCACCGGCGACCAGCACGGCCTGTTGGGCATGGCCACGGCGCTCGACGACCTCGGCTGGCCGGGCGAGGGCGAGCTCCTGCGCGGACTCGGTGCCGACCTGGGCGGGGACCGACGACTGGCCGCGCAGCACTTCGCGAACGCCGCGGCGGGCGTCCGGCTGGCCCAGCCGCCCTGCCGGGCGCTGGCTCTGGTCTGCGAGGCGCAGCTGCGCGATGCGCTGGGAGAGGGAGCGGCTGCCATGGACCTCCTGCGCACCGCGGTGGTGGTCACCGAGGTACGCGGCAACGCGGTGCCGTTCCTCGGCTGGACGCGGCAGGGCACGTCGACACACGTCCTGCTCGAGAGACTGCAGCGGGAGAGCCCCGACCCCTGGGTCGACCAGCTGGTCGAGGCCACCCGCGGCGTACCCGGCATGAGCGAGGTGCTCGGGCCCTGGACCGCCACCGTCGAGGAACGCCAGGTGGTGCCCGAGACGGTCGTACGTCCGGTCCTCAGCCCACGCGAGCGCGACGTCCTCCGGGGACTGGCCCGCGGAGCGACGTACGCCGACATCGCCGCGGCGCTGTACCTGTCGGAGAACACGGTCAAGACCCACGTCTCGAGCCTCTACGCCAAGCTCGGGGTCCGCCGTCGCAGCGATGCTCTCGCCGTGGCGCGGACCCTCGACCTGCTCTGACGGGGGGCGCGACCGCAGCCACCTGAATCGGGCGAAGCGGGCTACGTCGTCCCGGTCGACCATGGCTCCGCTGCTGACCCAGCCGCCGACGCTGACCAGGACCACGCGGAGAGAGGTCGACCATGTCGTACGAGGCCATGTCACCCACGAGCCCGGGCGGGCGACCGGTTCCGGGCGTTCCCGAGCTCGCCGACCACTGGGGGCTCGTGTTCGGCTACGGCGTCGTCTCGCTCGGTCTGGGCATCGTCCTGGCCGTGTGGCCGGACGAGACGCTCACGGTCTTCGCCGTGATCGTGGCGATCCAGTTCCTGGTCTCCGGACTGCTGCGGGTCGTGATCGCGCTGACCTCGCGCACGCTCGAGGGCGGGATGCGTGCGCTCGTGGGCTTCACCGGGGCGCTGGCGTTCATCGTCGGCCTGCTCTGCCTGCGCGACCCGCTGCAGACCCTGCTGGTGATCGGCCTGCTGGTCGGCGTGTGGCTGGTCCTCGCCGGCTTCGTCGACCTGCTCGGCGCCTTCCTCTCCCCCACGCCCGGACGGCGCGTCTGGGACGTGGCCACGGGGCTGCTGACCCTCCTCGCGGGCGGGTTCCTGGTCGTCAACCCCGACGTGTCGCTGGGCCTGCTGGTCGTTGTGGCCTGCATCTGGCTGTTCGGCATCGGTCTGTTCGCGGTGGTCGCCGGTCTGCAGATGCGCAGACTGCGCTCGGCCTGACCCGGCCAACGGGCGGGGCCGGTTGGAGTCGCTAGCGACTCTCGCGACGGCTGGCGGCTCTCGACGCCGCCGTCTGCTTGACGCGCGTGGTGAGGGTGGTGGCGGCCGCGGCCAGGACGACGACGTCGAACACCATCTGCACGAGCACGATCCCTCTGGCGAGCTGCCCGTGGGCGTGCACGTCGCCGTACCCGATCGTGAGCACCGTCGACATGGTGAAGTAGAGCGCGTCCAACCTGGTGTGGAGTCCGGGGATCTGGCCGGGGTCGTGCAGCTCGAGTGCGTAGAAGCCCAGCGCGAACACCAGGACGCCGACCGCCAACGCCAGCACCAACCCGTCGACGCGTCGGTCGTCGACGACGAGCTGGAGCCGGACCTGGATCAGGACGGCGTAGGCCAGTGCCGCCAGCACCAGGACGCTGATCACGATGCGGGCGGCCATGGTGCGTGCCGCGTCGCCCTGCACCGGCACGGCGAAGTACAGGACGACCACGAGGGTCAGCCCGGTCGTGAGACGGCCCCATCGCCACCAGGCGTTCACGTCGAGAACCTGTCGCCCGCGGCCGGTGTCCACTTCACCCGCAACGGGTGAGTGGCCGACCCACCGCGAGCGCACCGCCCCGAGCAGCGAAGGGTCGGCGGTGGCGAGGCTGATCGCAAGGCGCCGGCACCGGGGTTCGCGACGGCAGTGGCGCGTCTCCTCGACCGGCGAGAGGGCACGGCGGAGCGTGCAGAGGTGTCGGGAAGTTCGCCCGAAGAGGGTGAGACCGGCGCACCTTCGAGAGGGCTATCCATGACCTCACGGGCTCGAATCCGCAACAGAAGGGGCCACGATGAGCTTCTGGGACATCATCTGGTTCATCATCGTCAGCTTCGCGTTCATCGCGTACCTGATGGTGATGTTCAACATCCTCTCCGACATCTTCCGCGACAGGGGCATGAACGGCGGCCTGAAGGCGGTCTGGGTGATCTGCCTGATCTTCCTGCCGTTCGTGACCGCGCTGGTCTATCTGATCGCCCGCGGCCAGGGGATGGCAGAGCGCCAGGCCGCCACGGTGAGCCGGATGCGAGAGGCTCAGGACGACTACATCAAGTCGGTCGCTGGCGGCAAGTCCGCGTCGGAGGAGATCGCGCATGCGAAGTCGCTCCTCGACGCCGGGACCATCACCCAGGCGGAGTACGACGCGCTGAAGGCCAAGGCACTGGCCTGACCACCCGCGAAGGTCACCGGCCGGTCGGTGGCTGCTGCACGCGCAGCCTGATGGACGGTCCAGAGATCGTGATGACCCACGTCCTGGCCGGCGGCATCGAGGAGCTTGACGGGATGCCGACCGGCGGTCACTGACGGGAACCGGGAGCTCGACGCCGGACACACGCGTCATCCGGTCAGGGGGATGCGCGGCGGCCGGCGAGACTTGGATAGTCCACGGGGAAGCCGGGTCGCGAGGCCCGGACCGCCGAGGCTAGGTTCGACATGAGTCCTGACCAGCACGCCCGTTCGATGCTCCCGATCCCCGATCGTCCGGCCCCGCGGCTGATCACGTACGACGCGAAGGACCCGGACACCGCGTTCCCGCCCATCGAGCCGCTGCGTCCGCCGAAGGGTGCTCCCAACGTCCTGGTGATCCTGGTCGACGACGTCGGGTTCGGGGCGTCGAGCGCGTTCGGCGGTCCGTGCCAGACGCCGACCGCGGAGCGGTTGGCGGCGGGCGGGCTGCGGTTCAACCGGTTCCACACGACGGCGCTGTGCGCGCCGACGCGCCAGGCGTTGCTGACCGGTCGCAACCATCACTCGGTGGGGATGGGCAGCATCACCGAGACCGCGACGTCCGCGCCCGGCATGAGCTCGGTGCGCCCGAACACCAAGGCACCGCTGGCGATGACCCTCAAGCTCAACGGCTACTCGACCGCCCAGTTCGGCAAGTGCCACGAGGTGCCGGTCTGGCAGTCGTCCCCGATGGGGCCCTTCGACGCGTGGCCCTCGGGCGGGGGCGGCTTCGAGACCTTCTACGGCTTCATCGGCGGCGAGAACAACCAGTGGGACCCGGCGCTCTACGAGGGAACCACGCCGATCGAGCCACCGGCCACTGCCGAGGAGGGCTACCACCTGACCGAGGATCTGGCCGACCACGCCGTCAGCTGGATGCGCCAGCAGAAGGCGCTGATGCCGGACAAGCCGTTCTTCGTCTACTTCGCACCGGGCGCGACCCACGCCCCACACCACGTGCCCCTGGAGTGGGCGGACAAGTACGCCGGGCAGTTCGACGACGGCTGGGACGTCCAGCGTGAGCGCATCTTCGCCCGGCAGAAGGAGCTCGGAGTCATCCCGGCCGACGCCGACCTGACCGCCCGGCACGACGAGATCACGGCGTGGGACGACATGCCCGAGGAGCTCAAGCCGGTGCTGGCCCGCCAGATGGAGGTCTATGCCGGCTTCATGGAGCACACGGACCACCACATCGGGCGTCTCGTCGACGCCCTGGAGGACCTCGGCGTCCTCGAGGACACGATCATCTACTACATCATCGGCGACAACGGCGCCTCGGCCGAGGGCACCATGAACGGCGCCTTCAACGAGTTGGCCAACTTCAACGGGATGGCGGCGGTGGAGACCGCCGAGTTCATGCTGTCCAAGATGGACGCGCTGGGCTCGCCCGAGTCCTACAACCACTACTCGGTCGGCTGGGCCTGGGCCATGAACACCCCGCTGCAGTGGACCAAGCAGGTCGCCTCGCACTGGGGCGGCACCCGCAACGGGACCATCGTGCACTGGCCGGCGGGCATCGAGGAGCCGGGTGGTGTGCGCTCCCAGTTCACCCACGTGATCGACTTCGCACCCACGATCCTGGAGGCGGCCGGGCTCCCCGAGCCGACCGTCGTCAACGGCGTGCTGCAGTCGCCGATCGAGGGCACCAGCATGCTCTACAGCTTCAACGCCCAGGACGAGCCCGAGCGCCACGACCTCCAGTACTTCGAGATGTTCGGCAACCGCGGGATCTACCACCGTGGCTGGAGCGCCGTGACCAAGCACAAGACGCCGTGGATGATCATCGACCCGGACATGGGCCCCTTCGACGAGGACGTGTGGGAGCTGTACGACGGCAGCACCGACTTCAGCCAGGCGCACGACCTGTCCGCGGAGCAGCCAGACCGGCTGGCCCAGCTGCAACGGCTCTGGCTGATCGAGGCGACGAGGTACAACGTCCTCCCCCTGGATGATCGATCCGGCGAGCGGCTCAACGCCGACCTGGCGGGGCGGCCCACCCTGATCCACGGCGACTCCCAGCTGCTGTTCCCCGGGATGGGGCGGCTGTCGGAGAACAGTGTGGTCAGCATCAAGAACAAGTCCTTCTCGGTCACCGCCGAGGTGGAGGTCCCGGACGGCGGCGCGGAGGGAGTGCTCATCGCGCAGGGCGGACGGTTCGGCGGCTGGGCCCTCTACCTCGAGGGCGGTCTCGCCACGTTCGTCTACAACGTCCTCGGCATCCACGAGTTCTCGACCGTGGCCGACCTCCCGGTCCCGGCCGGTACGCACCAGGTGCGCATGGAGTTCGCCTACGACGGCGGCGGCCCGGCCAAGGGCGGCGACGTGACCCTCTACCACGACGGCGACGAGGTCGGGAGCGGTCGGGTGGAGATGACCCAGCCGATGATCTTCTCGGCCGACGAGACCACCGACATCGGCTACGAGTCGGGTACCACCGTCACTCCGCACTACACCTCGGCGACCAGCCGGTTCACCGGCAAGATCCACTGGGTCCAGATCGACCTGGGCAAGGACGACCACGATCACCTCATCGACCCCGAGGAGCGCCTCCGGGTCGCCATGGCCCGGCAGTAGGTCACATCGCCGCGGGCACGGTCACCGACAGGGTTCCCGGAGTCCCGTGGGGGCCGGGTCACCGAGCCCACGTAGGACCTCGGTGACCCGGTCGACTCACGGACGGATGGTGACGAACGTCGTACCCGACTGCGAGCCCAGGGTGCTGGTGACCTGCCCGAAGTACACCTGGCTCGCGTTCAGGCCGGAGTACGTCCCGGTGATGCTGAACGAGTGCCCCTTCGACACGGACTGGCTGGTCGGACTCAGGGTGAGGTTCCCGTTGTCGGCGTTCGGAACGTTCCACCTGGTCAGGTCGTAGTCACCGCCGCCGGAGTTCACGTCGAACCCGTCCACGACGATCCAGTAGGTGCCGGGCGGGATGTGGCCGAGCAGCTGCTCGCTGGCCGAGCCCGAGGCGGACAGCGCCACCAGCGGATCGGTGGTCGGGTCGAACGGAGTCCCGTCGTTGACGAACAGGTAGAGGTCGAGGTCGTTGGACCCCGCCCCGGCGTCGAGGTCGATCCGCGACACCTTGGTGCCCGCCGGCACCGTGAACGACGTGACGTCAGCGTTGGCGAGCGAGCCGCCGTCACCCTGGACGGTGCCGGCCACGGGCGTGGCGCCGACCAGACCCTGGACCGTCGCGGTCACCGTGCCGTCCGAGCCTGCCCTGCCGGTGACGTGGACGCTGCCGGACGTGTTGGCCCCATTGACCGACGGCGTCACCGAGAGCGCCAGCGGCCTGGCCACCACCGGGACCCGCACCGTGTGCCGCTTGCTGGTGAGCGACACGAACCCCGACGCGAACGAGTTCAGACCGCCGTGCGAGAGGATCCGGACCTTGATGGTCCGTGTCCTGCCCGCGCCGACCGCGAAGGTCGGGTGCTGGTGGAACGACCCGTTCTTCTTGAACGACACCCGCAGGTGCGACCCGCCGGCGTACGACGCCCGATACGTCTCGCGGTGACCGGAGACGTTCTTGACCTCACGGGTGACGATGACGGAGGACACCAGGGAGGAGACCTGGATCGACGCCTCGTTGAGGTTGTACCCCTTGATGCCGTTGATCCCCGAGCCGGTGTCGATGCCCTGGCCCTCGAGCCAGGCCAGCCAGTCCCGGACACCCGAGGGGAACACCAGTCCCGGGTCACCCAGCCGCAGCGGAGTGACCTGTCCGGCCCCTTGCTCGAACGCGTCCTTGTTCTTGTGCCCGTTGGGCAGAACCGTGTTGTGCGCCGTGGTCATGAACATGGAGCGCAGCACGTCGGGGTGCAGCTTGGGTCGCTTTCCGAGCTGCCAGGCGGCCAGCCCGGCGATGTGCGGGGTCGCCATGGACGTCCCGTCGTAGAAGTCGAAGTGCAGGCCACCGTTCGACGGGGGTGCCACGGCCGCGAGCACCGAGACGCCGGGTGCGGCCACGTCCGGCTTCAGGACGTCGGCATCGATCTGCGACGGACCCCTCGAGGAGAAGTCCGCGATCTGTGGCACCGGGGCGCTCCTGCGGCTGGTCGCGTTGCCGGCCACCAGCCGCGCGTGTGCCGGGCCCTTGCGCCTGATGTAGGACAGGATCGTCGCGCGACCGGCTCGGTGGACCGACACCGAGGGCAGGGACGACGACAGCGGCACGACGTCGGGCTGGTCCACGTCGGCGATGATCACGCCGGCCGCGTGCACCCGCTTGACCTCGGCGAGCTTGTTCACGAACAGGTTCGTCCCGCGATCACACAGGATGATCGCGCCGTGCGCCTTGGCCCGGCTGAGCGTGCCCAGCCCGCACTCCGCTGCCGACGCACCGTCCGAGCCCGTCTTCTTGCGGCGCACGTTCTTCGCGTACACCAACCGGGCCGAGGTGCCGTCGGCCGTGTGGCTGACACCGAGGACCTTCTTGCCGTTGCCCAGCACGACCGTGCCGTCGGGGTTCTGCCACGTGCTCGCCGCCGCCGTGGTCACCCACGGGCTGACGTTGGAGGCCGTGGCGGCCGTCGGACCGTCGTTCCCGCCCGCCGCGGCCACGAAGACCCCCGCCGCGGCGGCGTTGAGGAACGCCACCGCCACCGGATCGATGATGTCCGAGTCCCCACCCTGCGGCCCCACCGAGTAGTTGATCACGTCCACACCGTCCTGGACCGCCCGGTCGATCGCCGCGATGATGTCCGAGGTGGCACCCGAGGCTTCCGTCGGGTCCGCCGCCGTCGCCCAGAGGGCCTTGTACGTCGCGATCTTCGCGGCGGGCGCGATGCCGGTGATGCGCCCGACGGCCTGGTGGAACAGCCTGGCCTTGACGCCGTAGTCACCCGCGGCCGTCGAGGACGTGTGCGAACCGTGCCCGACGCCGTCACGCGCGGACTTGAACTCGGCGGGCGACCACTGGTTCCGCGGCGTGGTCTGCAGGAACCCGCTGTCGAAGTAGCGCGCCGAGATCAGCTTGCTGTTGCAGGTGCCGGCCTTGAACCGCTGGCCCGGCTGGCAGGTCCCACGGAACGTGTGACCGTCACCCTTGCGGAACGCGGTGTGGTGGCTGTGTCCGACGAAGATCGGCCCGGGGTGCGCGTGGGTCACATGCTGGCGGTGCCGGAGCCGCTGACCGGCGAACGCCGCGTTCTCCGGCCAGATGCCGGAGTCGATGACACCGACCACCACGCCCTTGCCGGCGGTCTTCGGGTTCCAGCCGTGGACGGGGTGTCCGTGGTGGGTGAGCCCGAGGAACTCCGACGTGGCGTGCGGGCCGACCTTGGGCACGCTCGCCGCGTGCACGATCCGGTCGCGCGCCACGGTGAGCACCCGCGGGTCCTTGGCAAGCGTGCGCGCCTGGGCCGCCGAGAGATGGGCACTGAACCCGTTGCTCACCACGGTGTAGCGCTGCTGCACCGAGACCGAGTACTGCCGCGCCAGGCTGTCCTGCCGGCGGGTCAGGTAGCCGCGGTAGGCCTGGACGTCCGACGCACCCGCGTCGAACGAGCCGTTGCGCGCCGTCGACGGGATGCCCGAGACACCGCCCGCGTACGTCGCGGCGGGAGCCTGCTTCAGCAGCACGACGTAGTTGCCCGACATGAACTCGCCGGCCGCGCGGACCTGCCGGGCCGACGTCGCGAAGGCAGCCGACCCGTCAGGGGTCTGGTGTCCGGGCTGTGAGGCGTTGGCGAGCCCCGCCCCGCACAGCACGAGCGTCGTACTGACCGCGAGCAGCGACACGACGCGACGACTACCGAACGACAGACGCATGTGGTCCTCCAGGGTGCGACAGGGCTGAGGACACTAGACATGGGCACATCCGTTGTCGTCAACAACATCCGCTCCACGCGTGTCGTCCGTGGCCCGGGCTGAAGGACCGGTCCGCCGGGGAGCCTCAGGCTCGATGCAGATACGTCAGGACGGCCAGCACGCGACGATTCTCGCCCGTGCTCTCGCCCAGGCCCAGCTTGGTGAACACGCGGCTGACGTGGGCCTCCACCGTCTTCACCCCTACCGTGAGCTCCTCGCCGATGGCGCCGTTGGACCGGCCCTCCGCCATGAGGGCCAGCACCTGTTGCTCCCGCCGAGTGAGCCCGCGGACGTCGTGCTCCTCGCGCGTCCCGCCGCCGTTCGCGTGCCGGGCGTGGTTGCTCATCGGCTGACTCCTCCTCGCGCGACTTCTCAGGCGATCTTGCGGTGATAGGTGGCCATCGCCAGGGCGTACGCGACGACGAGGACGCCGAAGCACCAGGCGAGGGCCGTCCAGATGTCGGTGCTCACCGGCTGCTGGGTGATCAGGTCCCGGATCGTGTTGACGATGGACGTCACCGGCTGGTGCTCGGCGAAGGCGCGCACCGGGCCGGGCATCGTGTCGGTCGGCACGAAGGCCGAGCTGATGAACGGCAGGAAGATGATCGGGTACGAGAACGCGCCCGCGCCGTCCGTGGTCTTCGCCGACAGACCGGCGATGACGGCGAGCCAGGTCACCGTCAGGGTGAACAGCATGAGGATGCCGGCGACGCCGAGCCAGGCCAGGACCCCCGCCGGTGAGCGGAATCCCATGAGGAGGGCGACGAGCATGACGATCACCAGCGAGATCAGGTTGGAGACCAGCGAGGTCAGCACGTGCGCCCACAGCACGCTCGAGCGGGCGATCGGCATGGACTGGAACCGCTCGAAGATGCCGCTCTTCATGTCCGTGAACAGCCGGAACGCGGTGTAGGAGATGCCCATCGCGATCGTGATCAGCAGGATCCCGGGCAGCAGGTAGTTCACATACCTCTCCGACCCGGTGTCGATCGCGCCGCCGAACACGTACACGAACAGCAGCATCAGCGCGATCGGCATGATCGTGACCGTGACGATGGTGTCGAGGCTGCGCGTGATGTGACGCATCGATCGCCCCAGGAGGACGACGGTGTCGCCGAGGAAGTGGGTGGTCATCGTGGTTCCCTACCTGTCCGAGCCGGCCGCGCGGGCCACACGAGCGGTGCGCCCGTTGCCGTTCGTGTCGCTGTCGCTGTCGTGGTCGCTGTCGTGGTCGATGTCGTGGTCGATGTCGTTGTTGTTGTCGATGATGGCGAGGAAGACGTCCTCGAGGGTCGGCTGCTTCTCGACGTACTCGACCTGGGCGGGCGGGAGGAGCCGTTTCAGGTCCGCCAGGGTGCCGTTGGCGACGATCCGTCCCTCGTGCAGGATCGCGATCCGCTCGGCCAGCTGTTCGGCCTCGTCCAGGTACTGCGTGGTGAGCAGCACCGTCGTACCCCGCCCCGCGAGGTCCTTGACGCTGTTCCACACCTCGACCCGAGACTGGGGGTCGAGTCCGGTGGTCGGTTCGTCGAGGAAGATCACCGGCGGATCCCCGATCAGGCTCATCGCGATGTCGAGGCGACGGCGCATCCCTCCGGAGTACGTCGACACCGCCCGCCCTCCAGCCTCGGCGAGGTGGAAGCGGGTCAGCAGCTCATCGGCGATCCGGCCGACATCCTCGAGGTGCCGGAGGCGGGCCACCAGCACCAGGTTCTCCCGCCCGGTCAGGGTCTCGTCCACGGCCGCGAACTGCCCGGTGAGGCTGATGGACTCCCGGACGTTGGCCGGCTGGGACACGACGTCGAAGCCGTCGACGGTGGCGGTCCCTGCGTCGGGCTTGAGCAGCGTGGACAGGGTCTTCACGACCGTGGTCTTGCCCGCACCGTTGGAGCCGAGCAGGGCGAAGATGCTGCCCCGGGCCACGTCGAAGTCCACGCCGCGCAGGACGTGTACGTCCTGGTACGACTTCTCGAGACCACGAATCCGGATGGCTGGGTCGATGGTGATCACTGCTCACCCCGCTCCGCGTCCTCGATCGACCTGGCCAGGCGAGCGCGTTCCTTGTCGATCCATTGCGTGCCGGTGTACGCCTGAGCGAACGACTCGGCGAACTCGGCCGGGTCGTCACCGACGATGGCGCGCACCGGGGTGCCGTCGGCCGCGGCCCGCTCCCAGAGATCGGCGGAGTCGCCGAACATCTTCACGAGCGTCTCGCCGTCCGTCATGCCGCCGTAGTACATGAGGTAGCGGTGCAGAGCCTTAGCCACGGCGCGGTAGGGCTCGGGGAGCGCGTCGATGCGCGCGGTGTACTGCCGGTACTGCTTCTTCTGCTCGAGCGATCCGGTGACCAGCTCGATCCACTTCGCGGCCATGTCTATCTGCCTCCTTCGCGGAGCTGTGCGAGACGGTCCGAGAGGAAGCTCCACGTCCTCCAGAACTCTTCGAGGTAGTCCTGTCCCTGAGCGTTGAGGGAGTACACCTTGCGCGGGGGTCCCTTCTCGGAGGGGACCTTCTCCACGTCGACGAGGCCGCGCTGCTCGATCCTGATCAGCAGCGCGTAGACGGTCCCTTCGGCGATGTCGGCGAAGCCCTTCTCGCGCAGCCACGCGGTGATCTCGTAGCCGTACGCGGGGCGGCCGGACAGGAACGCGAGCACGATGCCTTCCAGCGTCCCCTTGAGCATCTCGGTCACCAGCTTGCCCATGGAGCACCTCCTCCCGTTGCTACTCAGTGTCATTGACTACCAGTAGATAGTAACACTGAATAGTGGGGACGCAAGTCGGTGCCCGCCGCACTACGATGGCCACGACCGCCAATCACGGAGCTGCCCATGACGACCGCCTCCACGACCGACAGGGTCGCGCTGGTCCGCGCCATCTCCGCGCAGCACCTCGCGGACCGCGGCCCACTGATGCCGGTCCTGCACGAGGTGATGGAGGAGCTCGGGCACATCGCCCGTCAGGACATCGAGACGATCGCCGACGTGCTCAACCTCTCCGTGGCCGAGGTGCACGGCGTGGTCAGCTTCTACCACGACTTCCGCACCGTTGCGCCGCCCACGCACTCCGTCGCCCTCTGCCGCGCGGAGGCCTGCCAGTCGGTCGGGGCCGAGGCGCTGTACGACGACACGCGGGCACGGGCGGACAGTCTCGGCGCCGGTGTCGAGGTCACCGAGGTCTTCTGCCTCGGCAACTGCGCGCTCGGCCCGTCCGGCACCCTGGACGGCCGTCTCCACGGCCGGCTGTCGGCCGAACGGCTCGACGCGCTCACGGAGGGATGGCGTTGACGGCTCCGACTGGCCAGGTGTTCGTCCCGGGCGACGCGGCCGCGGTGTCGGTCGGTGCTGACGAGGTGGCGGCCGCCTTCGAGGCTGCCGGATCACACGTCGTCCGCAACGGGTCGCGCGGCATGCTCTGGCTCGAGCCGCTCGTGGAGGTCGAGACCGGCGCCGGCCGGGTCGGCTACCCCCAGGTCACGCCCGACGACGTCGCGGCCGTGCTGGCCGGCGGCGCGACCGGGATCGGGGTGGTCGACGAGCACCCATGGCTGACGTCGCAGCGTCGGGTCAGCTTCGCCCGCGTCGGGGTGGTCGACCCGGCCTCGGTCGCCGACTACGAGGCGCACGGCGGCTGGGCGGGGCTGCGCCGGGCGCTGTCGCTCTCCCCCGCCGCGGTGGTCCAGGAGGTGATCGACTCCGGGCTCCGCGGGCGCGGAGGTGCGGGCTTCCCGGCGGGCATCAAGTGGCAGACCGTCCTGGATGCGGCGTCCGACCTGAAGTTCGTGGCCTGCAACTTCGACGAGGGCGACTCCGGGACGTTTGCCGACCGGATGGTCGTCGAGGGCGACCCGTTCACCCTCATCGAGGGCATGACCATCACCGCCCACGCGGTCGGTGCGAGCGAGGGCTACGTCTACGTGCGGTCCGAGTACCCCCACGCGGTCGCCGCGCTGCGGCGCGCGATCGACGCGGCGTACACCCACGGCTTCCTCGGCCAGGACGTCCTCGGCTCCGGCCTGACCTTCGACCTGCACGTCCGCGTCGGGGCCGGCGCGTACATCTGCGGCGAGGAGTCCTCGATGCTCGAGAGCCTCGAGGGCCGCCGCGGCGAGGTGCGGGCGAAGCCGCCGATCCCCGCGATCAAGGGTCTGTGGGGGCGGCCGACCGCGGTGAACAACGTGCTGACCCTGTGCGCGGTGCCGATGATCTTGAGCAACACAGCCGACGGCGGCCCTGGATGGCAGAGGTACGCCGAGCTCGGCACCGGCCGCTCGCGCGGCACGCAGGTCTTCCAGCTCGCCGGCAACGTCAAGCAGGGTGGCATCGTCGAGCTGCCCTTCGGCGTGAGCCTGCGCGAGCTCGTGGAGGGGTACGGCGGCGGCACGCTGTCCGGGCGCCCGGTGCGGGCCGCACAGGTCGGCGGCCCGCTCGGTGCCTACGTGCCCGCGGCCGGCTTCGACGTCCCCATGGACTACGAGGCGCTGGCCGAGTCCGGTGCGATGCTCGGGCACGGCGGCATCGTGGTCTTCGACGAGACCGTCGACATGGCTCGGATGGCGCGCTTCGCGATGGAGTTCTGCTCGATCGAGTCCTGCGGCAAGTGCACGCCGTGCCGGGTAGGGTCGACCCGGGGCGTGGAGACCATCGACCGGATCATCGCGGGGCAGGACGTCGCGGCCAACCTGGTGCTGCTCGACGATCTCTGCGAGACCATGACCAAGGGATCGCTGTGCGCGATGGGCGGGCTGACGCCGATGCCCGTGCAGAGCGCGATCAAGCACTTCCCCGAGGACTTCGAACCCCAGGAAACCGAGTCGAGCGGAGCACCCGTATGAGCGTCGACCAGCAGAGCATCTGGGATCCCGACGTCGACTTCGGCACCCCGGCGATCCGCGACGCCGAGTCGGTGACGCAGTCCGTCACGGTCACCATCGACGGCCGTGAGGTCGCCGTACCGGAAGGTACGTCGGTCCTGCGCGCCGCGACCGAGGCCGGTGTGTCCATCCCCAAGCTGTGCGCGACCGACTCCCTCAAGGCCTTCGGGTCGTGCCGGATGTGCCTGGTCGAGGTCGACGGCGCCAAGGGCGTGCCCGCCTCCTGCACGACGCCGTGCGCCGACGGGATGGTGGTCAGCACGCAGACCGAGACGGTGCGCGAGCTCCGCCGCAACGTCATGGAGCTCTACCTCTCCGACCATCCCGAGGACTGCGACGGTTGCGCCCGCGGCAACTGCGAGCTCCAGGCACTGGCCGCCACGGTCGGCTCGGCCGAGGTCCGCTACGGCCGCCCGGAGTCTCGCCAGCAGGTCGCCCACCCGCAGCCGGTCGACCAGTCCAACCCCTACTTCGCCTTCGACGCCGCCTCCTGCATCGTCTGCTCCCGCTGCGTGCGGGCCTGCGCAGACATCCAGGGCACGTTCGCCCTCACCGTCGAGGGGCGTGGCTTCGACTCGAGGATCAGCGCCGGCGGCACCGACTTCCTCAGTTCCGAGTGTGTCTCGTGCGGCGCATGCGTGCAGGCCTGCCCGACCTCCGCGCTGCAGGAGAACTCCGTCGTCGAGCTCGGCATGCCGACCCGCTCGGTCGAGACCACCTGCGCCTACTGCGGGGTCGGCTGCTCGTTCCGCGCCGACGTGAAGGGCGACGGACCCGACGCCGAGGTGGTGCGGATGGTTCCGTCGAAGAACGGCGGCGCCAACGAGGGCCACAGCTGCGTCAAGGGCCGCTTCGCCTACGGCTACGCCTCCCACCAGGACCGCCAACTGTCGCCGATGGTGCGCGACTCGATCGACGACGAGTGGCGCAAGGTCTCCTGGGACGAGGCGATCGCGAAGGCCGCAGAGGGGTTCCTGGCCCTCCAGGCCGAGTACGGCGTCGGCGCGATCGGGGGAATCTCGTCCAGCCGGTGCACCAACGAGGAGGTCTACGTCGTCCAGAAGATGGTCCGGGCGGCGTTCGGCAACAACAACATCGACACCTGCGCCCGGGTATGCCACTCCCCCACGGGCTACGGCCTCAAGCAGACCTTCGGCACCTCCGCCGGCACCCAGGACTTCCGCTCGGTGGAGCAGGCCGACGTGATCCTGCTGATCGGCGCCAACCCGACCGACGCCCACCCGGTCTTCGCCTCGCGGATGAAGCGGCGGCTGCGTGAGGGCGCCCGGCTGATCGTGGCCGACCCCCGACGGATCGCCCTGGTCCGCAGCCCGCACGTCGAGGCGACGTACCACCTGCCCGTGCTGCCCGGCTCCAACGTCGCCTTCGTCAACGCGATGGCCCACGTGATCGTGACCGAGGGCCTCCACGACGAGGAGTTCGTGCGGGAGCGCTGCGAGGACGCCGATGAGTACCTCGCGTTCATCGCCGACCCGGCCAACTCCCCCGAGGCGGTGGCCGAGGCGACCGGTGTCGACCCCGAGCAGCTCCGCGAGGCCGCCCTGCTCTTCGCCACCGGTGGCAACGCGGCGATCTACTACGGACTCGGGGTCACCGAGCACTCCCAGGGCTCGACCATGGTGATGGGCATGGCCAACCTGGCCATGGTGACCGGCAACATCGGCCGCGAGGGCGTCGGGGTGAACCCGCTGCGCGGTCAGAACAACGTCCAGGGCTCCTGCGACATGGGGTCGTTCCCCCACGAGTTCCCGGGCTACCGACACGTCTCGCAGGACGACGTGCGCGGCATCTACGAACAGCTGTGGGGCAAGACCCTCGACCCCGAACCGGGCCTGCGCATCCCCAACATGTTCGACTCCGCACTGGCGGGGTCCTTCCGTGGTGTCTACATCCAGGGCGAGGACATCGCCCAGTCCGACCCCAACACCCAGCACGTGGAGGCGGCCCTGCGGGCCATGGACCTCGTGGTCGTGCAGGACCTCTTCCTCAACGAGACCGCCCGGTTCGCCCACGTCTTCCTGCCCGGCACGTCGTTCCTGGAGAAGGACGGCACCTTCACCAACGCCGAGCGCCGGATCAACCGGGTGCGCCCGGTGTTCGCCTCGAAGGTCGGCATGGACGAGTGGGAGATCACCTGCGCGATCGGCCGGGCGATGGGCTACGACATGTCCTACTCCGCGGCCTCGGAGATCATGGACGAGATCGCCGCCACCACGCCGACGTTCGCGGGAGTCTCGTTCGCCCGCCTGGACGAGGTCGGCTCGATGCAGTGGCCGGTCTACGACACCTCCTCGACCGGGACCCCGGTCATGCACATCGGTGAGTTCGTGCGCGGCAAGGGCAGGCTCGTCGAGACCGTCTTCGTGCCGACCACCGAGCGGTCGACGCGGAAGTTCCCGCTCATCCTCACCACGGGCCGGATCCTCAGCCAGTACAACGTGGGCGCCCAGACCAGGCGGACCGCCAACAACACCTGGCATCCCGAGGACGTCCTCGAGATCCACCCTGCCGACGCCGAGCTGCGCGGCATCTCGACCGGCGACCTGGTCGACCTCACCAGCCGCGTCGGTTCGACGACGTTGCGCGCGCAGGTGTCGGAGCGGATGCCGGCCGGCGTCGTCTACACGACGTTCCATCACCCGGTGACCGGAGCCAACGTGGTCACGACCGAGAACTCCGACTGGGCCACCAACTGCCCGGAGTACAAGGTCACCGCCGTCCAGGTCGGCGTCGCGAACGCGCGCGGAGACCAGTCGGTCGCCGAGACCCGCGAGCCCGCGGACACCCACGCGTGAACACGCCGATGAGCGCACTCTCCAAGGCCGAGGCGCGGATGGGCAATGACATCGCCCGCCAGTTCGCACACCTGCCTCCGGCCGAGGCGGCCGAGGTCATCGCCCGGCACATCGAGACCTTCTGGGACCCGCGCATGCGCCGGGGCCTCGAGGCCCTCGCCGCCGCGCACGACGACTCCCTCGACCCGCTCCTGGTCGACGCCGCCGGCCGCCTGGCCGCCCACGCCTCCCGCTCGGAGCCCGACGCCCAGCCGTAGCGAGCCACCTCTAGCCTGTGCCGGTGCCCGCTGCTCGCTTCTCACCGGTGTCGCTGGTGCTGATCGGCATGCTCTCGGTGCAGTTCGGCGCGGCGGTCTCGAAGGAGCAGTTCAGCGAGATCCCGCCCGTCGGGATGGTGCTGTTGCGGCTCATGACGAGCTCGCTGATCCTGCTCGTGCTGGCCCGCCCACGGCTGGCGGGTCGCAGCGCGACGGACTGGCGACCCGTGCTCGCCCTCGGGCTGGCCCTCGGTGCGATGAACTGGGCGTTCTACGAGTCCTTCGCCCGGATCCCCCTCGGAGTGGCGGTGACCATCGAGTTCGTCGGCCCGCTGTCGGTTGCGGCCGTCGGTCGCCGCCACCCGCGCGACCTGGTGTGGGTCGGCCTGGCTGCGCTGGGCGTCGTCCTCTTCGGCGCCGGGCCCACCAGGGTGGACGCCCTGGGGTTCGGCCTGGCGCTGCTCGCGGGCGCCTGCTGGGCGCTCTACATCGTCTCGACCGCTGCCACGGGGCAGCGCTGGCCCGGCGTCGAAGGACTGGCGGTGGCCAGCACGGTGGCAACTCTGGGCGTCGCGCCGTTCGCGGTGGCGTCGGCGGGCGCCCGCTTGCTCGAGCCACACCTGCTGCTGCTGGGGGCCCTGGTCGGGCTGCTCAGCTCGGTGATCCCGTACAGCCTCGAGATGGTCGCCCTCCGCACCCTGCCGGCCCGGGTCTTCGGCATCCTGATGAGCCTCGAACCGGCCACCGCCGCGCTGGTCGCCGCCCTGGTCCTCGGTGAGTGGCTCACCCCGCTGCAAGTCGTTGCGATCGCCTGCGTGACCGCGGCGAGCGTCGGCGCCGCTCGCACCATGTCGGCCCGCGACGCCGTACCCAACGGCTGACCACGAGGTCGAGACGCACCTTCCGGGGGCTGGGTGGTCGCCCGGATGTGCGAACCCTCCGTTCGACCTAGAGGGCGATCAGCGCCGCGATGAAGAGGACGAACGCCGACCAGGTCGTCACCATCTGGATCCAGTTGATCGCGAAGTACTTGTCCCGCCCGGCCTCCCAGCTCGCCGGCATCGCCTCGGGGTCCCAGGCCAACATCACCCGGTAGTGGGGTGTCTTCACGGCGTTCGAGAGGATGATCACGCCGACGACCACGATCACCAGGCCGATCCCGGTGAGCACGAACGAGGTGGAACCGCGATCGTCCCAGAGCAGCACCAGGGCGACGATCGGCAGCAGGAACATCCCGAGCGACCAGCCGAGGTTGTAGGCCTTCCCCCACGACTGGTCCGCGAATCGGAGAAACGCCTCCATGAAGCGCCGGAAGTCCCGTCCCTCCATCTCCTCGAGCATCGGGCGCATGATGGTGCACAGCATCCCCAGGAGACCGGACGCGAGCCCGGAGAAGAAGACGGTCGCGGCGAGTACCCACTCCTCACCCGTCATGACTGGAGACCCCCTCCGTGGCTCCGTGGCTCCGTGGCGCTGTGAGACACGCTAGGCCTGCTGTCCGGGGGTGTCGACTCGTCCGCCCAGCAGCCCGAGGGGAGGAGGTGGGGTCCTGCGGTTGCCTACTGACGGGCCAGGATCACCGCGACGCCCAAGGCACCCAGAGCGACCCCGAAGGCGGCCAGCGGATCGGCCCACCACCATCCCAGCGCACTGAGCCCGGCACCAGCCACGGTCACGACCGCCAGAGCGGCCCCGGTGGTCGACAGCAACCCGTCGGCGAACAGCGCCTGGCTGGGGATCGCACGCCCCAGGGCGATCTTGCGTCGTGCGAGCAGCGCCAGCACCAGGACGGACACGGCAGCCGTGATGATCCCCACCACCGACGCCTCACCGTGCGACCCCGTCATGAGCCGGCTCACGCTGTCGGCCAACGTCGAGACGGCCACCACGACCAGGCCGCCGTCGACGACCAGGAAGGCCGCGCGCTCGCGACGCTCCGAGAACACCTCATGCCTCAGGGCGTGTCGGAAGTGGATGACGAGCGCGAGGGAGCCAGCGGCGTCCAGCAACCCGGTACACCCGAAGGCGACGAGCACCAGGCTGTGGGCGGTCAGACCGGCCGCGATCGCCACCGCGCTCGCGCCCACCGTCCACACGATCGACAGGATCGAGACCCGTAGCCCGGAACGAAGGTCGGGCGTCGACATCGGCGTGGCATCGGACATGCGAGCGTCCCCTGCCGACCAGTCTTCCCGGCACACCTGTCGAAGTTCGTTGGCTTGCACCCTACGCGACAGGCTTCCGCCAGGCCCGCCGGCCCGAAGGCCTACTTCCGCCGGCCCGACGGCCTACTTCCGCCGGCCCGACGGCCCCACCGAAGGCGGCTGGCGCGCGCCCGCGGGCTGCTACCAAGCGCTGGCGCGGCGACCCGCCTGTCGTGATCGGGTCCGCCGTAGTGCGTCGGGCCGCCGGGAACGCCGTCGGCGAGGTCGGCACCGAGCCTGCCGCGGATGATGTCACCCTGCCGCAGTTGCTGATGCCGTCGCTGATGCCGTCGCTGATGCCGTCGCTGATGCCGTCGCTGATGCAGTAGCTGATGCAGTCGCTGATGCAGTCGCTGATGCAGTCGCTGATGCAGTCGCTGATGCCGTCGTCGCCGGCCGCCCACCGGCAGACAG